>Ga0228711_1002945_pt1 | contig 26407 bp, 24 predicted proteins | sample MedpolnodulmetaG_2_FD_177996 | JGI IMG/M metagenome (GOLD analysis project Ga0228711, IMG submission 177996) | Root nodule microbial communities from Medicago polymorpha collected in Santa Monica, California, United States - brown nodules | ecosystem: Host-associated > Plants > Roots > Nodule... | reverse complement strand
ATTGAAGCTCGGCGGGACACACAGAGTTGATATTTGCTGGACAACTAGAGGCTTTGCAATCGCCACTCCCGCCTTGTGGAGTTACGGACATTGGGACATTGAAACCGTCAACGTTGCTCACATCGTAGAAATCTTGTCCTCCATTTGATGCCACTGTAATTTCAACCAAAGTTGCTGGTGGGCTTGCGCCGGCACCATTGCATGCAACTTGACCAGATGCACAATCGGCTGTGGCACAACTAAACCGTCCGTTGTTGTTTGAGCATCCGGTTCGGGCCCAAAATCGACCAGACCACGGGGAAGGAAGGCCCATTGAGTTCGTTGCTCCAGGTCCCAACTCAAAACCTGTTGTTGATAGTTGATGTTTTTGATCTCCGGTTATGGTTCCTGGCCATACAGTATATCCACATCTATTCGTGAATGTCACCTTGGCTCCTCCAACCACTGCATACAAAATTTAAATATGCACATATTCAAGCACTAAGAGTGTGTTTGGATGAGGTAATTAGAGAATTTGGAATTCTAGACAATTTAACTAATTCAATTAAATTTCTGTCAAAAAAAATAAAAAAAAAATAATTCAATTAAATTACTTTCATTTATCAATTCTTTTGTTTGGATGAAGTGATAAAAAAAATTCATTGTCATCATTTTTGGGCAACTTTTATAAATTTAAATTTTTGTGGGCCTAATTTGAAAATTGAAATTGGAGTCAATTTGTAAATTTTAAAAATTTTGAGGGGTCAAATTATAATTTTTGAAAATTTTGAGGGGTCAATTTGCACTTTTTTGAAATTTATTGGGGTCACATTGAAAATTTGAGGACTAATATGCAAATTTTGGAAAATTATAACAATGAAGAAATTTGAAATTCTTAGTTTTTAGGTGTCATTTGAAATTCTCTAAATTTGACTAGAACAAAATACTTAATAAATTTCCATCATTTTGAAAAATTTTCAAATTATTATCCAAACAATGGAATTCACTTCAAAGTATTTGAATTCCCTTAAAACATTACATTCCATCAAAACATTCCTCCATCCAAACAGAGTTTATTTTGATTTGACACAATGACAAATATTGCTATCTTATCATAAATCACAAAAACACTTGATTGGGTGGTGTTTCTCCAAAGCAATTGTTGTTTGGTTCCTACCTCACCAATGTTATGTACAAGAGAAATGATATTTGTACAACCATTTTGTGACAACTTTTGTACAACTTTCTCTCTCATACTCATATGATGTTCTTATCCTCTCTCTTTCTTTTTCTCTCTCCATTGTTTTTGATCAATAAGAAAAGAGAAAAACAAGGTTGTCACTAAAGTTGTCATGAAATGCATGTACAAATATCATTGCTCTATGTAGAATGGTGGATTATGCATTTTTTTTTTTTGGTAACATGGTTTTTTAATATATACTCCATCCATCTCAAAATATAATCAATATTTGACTTGGTTCAAAATTTGTACCAAATACATTACTAATTTTTGTTTACATTTTGGGGATAGAGGAAGTATAATATCTTATACAAAAGCATCGATAAACTAGCAAGAAATCCATTACCAAAATAAATTGCATGTTGTTGAACAAGTCGTGTAATTTCGTGCGTTAACTCTTTCTTGCTGTATAGCAGTGCTCATGAATATAATAACCGATAGTATTTAGATACGTACATGAAAAAAATGTGATAAAGAAAACAAGGAAAGAAAATAAATTTAGAAATAAAAAAAACAAAAAAAAACTAGTATAATAATCTAGAGACTATGTAGATTTTATAAACAAAATATTGTTTTTAACCATATGAAGAGGAAGTAAAACTGAGCTAAATGAATTCATTAAGCTTATTGAAAATGCAGTGGAAATGAAATATACCATGGAAGAGGAATACAAAGCTAAGGCAGAGAGCAGCACGGGTAATCGCCATATTGTTTTTTTTTGTTTTTTGTTTCTCTTTTTTTATTGCAGTTTTATAGTTGATGAAAATTGCTCTCTGCATCTTGCCAATATATAAGCTTCCAGCGTTGAATCTTCAATGAGCAAATTTTGGTTCAATCAATAAAAAACGGTCAGTATTTATTTGGAACGTATGGAACAATTCTACGAAGTTTATATGTTGACTCCATGTGTTGACTCCATGTGTTTCCAAAACAAAAATATTCAGTATCTTTGTTGGAAAAGTCTCAAATCAGATATTTTTGAGTGCATTGTGAAAATTGTTTGAGGGTCCTTTTAAAAAAAAAATGTTTGAGGGAAATTTCTTGTTCATTCTTTACTTGTCTTTTGGGAATTTCTAGTCTTCTCTTTTTGACAACACTATGGTTAACACAAGATAAAATATTAGATCGAAGGGTTTAATTGATATGTACTATTTGAAAAAAAAAGTTTAAATATATTTTTGGTCTTTATATTTTTAAAAATTTAAGTTTTGATCCCCATTTTGAAAACCGATTTTTTGTCTCCCTATTTAACTTTTATTTTCATAGTTTCGGTCCCTCATATCATTTTTGGACCATTTTTAACCTTAAAAAAGGATTGTGAGTTGAAAGAGATTCATCATAGCTATATTTGCTTTCACTTTAACCTGGCGAGCTAAGGTCTAGTTGCCAGCATTATCTAGTGGGACCATTCAGACATGGGATGAGTTAGAGCAGAATTTTCTTCAAAGATTTTTTTCATATGTCAAAGTATGGGAAAAGAAGCACCTGATTACTAATTTTTAAAAGGGTGAACTTGAATCTCTCTACGATGCATGAGAGAGGTTTAAATCAATGATGAAAAGGTGCCCAACACATGGTATAGATGAGGTAACACAAACACATATTTTTACTGAAGGGCTGAAAGCAAATATTAAGATGTTGTTAGATGCCACGACCGGAGGTAGTATGAGAGTTAAAACTGACTAGGAGGGACAAACCTTGATTAAAAACATGGATCAAAATGAGTATAGGGCTGAGAATGACCGAGTTCACAACGTCACATCAATTCACATATTCACATAAATCACATATTCCTCATAATGCATATAATTCAATATAACCATATACTCATCTCCACTTATATTCACATAAAGCACATATTCCACATAAATACATCATCACGTCTTTTCTCATCAAATAACATATCATCACCTTTTTACATCTTCAATTACACATATTCATCACAACATACAATGTTCACATATATTCTCGTCTAAATATTTTAAATAAACGCAATCGTTATCTCAAGAGTCTAGACAAGAAAGTCATCATCATCAAAGGAATAACCAAGTTAAATACATATAATTTACATATTATCACGATCACCAAAATAGTCATCATCAAATTAAATCACCAAGATGTTCTTGCATCATTCTCACCATTACCACAAATGTACAAGTATCACCAAAATAAACAGAGTCATGTACACATCTTCACAAATATTCACATAATTCACCAAAGTCACATAATCAAGTATGAGACATTTCATGTAATTCATATGCATGTAATGTTCTAGACACGACTCTACATGCATGTGGTACCATTTCGATATTGGAGATATTTTACCGAGTGATCCTCCACCAATTTTACGTAATTGAATAATTTGGATTTATTTTATTGAATTATTCCCCACCGTACGTATACCACCATTTGTCAAATTGGATAATTCGGATTTACATTACTGGATTATCCCCCACCGTTGACATAACAATTAACAAGACTATGAAAGCACGACTCTACATTATATAATTTATACCATTATACAATATATCACACCATTAACCCACCATTTGCATCATCAAGTAATTAAGTCCATACATCAACAATTCATCATCAACAAACAATCATCATCAACAATCGTCATTAAGCATTTATCACATCAAAGGAATAAATCTTCATCATGTAGCAATTATAGCATTTTAGACGAACAATCTTTCACATTTTTTTTTTTGATCAAGCAAGAAAAGCACTAAAGAAACAGGTTAAGGCCTGAACCCTTAACAAAGAGGACACATTACAAAAAGAAACTAGAGCATAGTAAATGAAAACTATCCCTATCCCTATGTATCAAAGGAAACAAAGCTAAATTTTGGCCAAAGCATTCTACAGCCAAGTTGTCTTCCTTATGTATATGGTAACATCTATTTTTCACAACCAACACAAGGAGAAATATTGTTGTTTTGGCCTTTTTTCGAACGAGTTCTGACAGAACTACTACTAACTTGATTTTTAGGACTCTTATGCTTCTTAGTTTTCCTGCCAGGTTTAACTTGATTGGCCAGCTCATATTGCTTAGCTAAGTACTTCTCCACATCACTGTCATCTTTCGTATTCAAAGTCAAAGAATTGTCATTGTCAGTTCCATGCTCCATAGTACTGTCAGTATCAGTGCCTTCATCCACCATATCTCCCCAATATTTACTGAGAATCTTAAAATTGTTCAAACTAGCAGCTGAATGCATTTGCTTACAGCCAGTAGCTTGCACCTTTCCCTTATCAGGACCTAAGTTCTCATCAATGGTGGTAATGGGAACTGCAAGCGGGATGGGAGATAAAACATGAACAAAATCATGCGGCAAAGTCAAAGAAGGATCCCAAGCTGTGTCAGAGGAAACAAAAATACCACTGGGGAATGACCGCCTCCCAGTTAAGGTACTCTGCACAAGAAAAGTTGGAGCTAGCCTCGGGAAAACCTGCCTCCCAAACTCAGCCACCAACAATTGTTGATTAGAGACAACTTGTTCAGTAGGAGATTTCCTTTTTTCCAAGCAACTAGGAATCTTATTACTGATAAGTGGCTCATGCTCTACATTCTCTTTGGATGCAACTCCATTGTTCCCATATAAAGCATCCTGCTTATCTCTTGAGTTAACGGGTTGATCCTCTTCCTCTAACACAGCCTCCCTTGAAGGAAGATGACTCTCACCTTCCAGCAGATCAAATGAGTTATGAAGAATCAATGATTGGTGAGCATTTTGATCCTTGTTGATTATTGATCCAACATTCTCATCAACAAGGATTCCTTCCTTCTCTAAATCTACAAGCACTTTGGGTGATGTTATCTGTGTGTTGGAATTCTCAGCAGTTTTTGAACTCAGTTTCTGATGGTTGGTGTTTGACACCATGTCTTAACTGCGTATTAGCCATGCCTTTGGTATTTGCCTTCTGAACACTGTATCCCTCCTTGGATGGAGCAGTCTCTGGTTCCCCCTTGTGAACACCATATACTATCTTCATGCAATTCTGAATGCTATGTCCTAGAGCGTTGCAGTGAGCACAAAACAGAGGTTGCCTTTCATATTGGACTGAAACAGGAAAAACAAGCCCCTTACGTTCCACCATGACTGATTCAAACATCTTATTGGATAGGTCCACATCCACCAAAACTTTGGCATACAATCCAAAACATCTCTCTAATGTTGCTGTATCTATCGTTAGAGGAGTTCCAATTCCTGAAGCAATCTCATAGAGGGTTTTCTGTCTCCAATATTCTTGGGGTAAATGAAGCAAACAAATCCAAATTTGGGCGTGCATTTGGGTTTGGTGCTGTGGCGTGAAATCCTTACTCCAGCAGTAGAAATGCAAGAGGCCGGGCATCAGATTCACCAATCTCATGGCCCAAACCTTCCTCATATCTTCAATGGTGTTGAATTTGAATTCAAAAAAGCCTTTTCCTAAGGGAGTCACAGTCCAATTTTTCAACATAGGCCATAAACCAGAAAGCTTCACCTTAAGCACTAGCGTTGTCAATGGAGGATCCCCTTTATTGAGAGTCAATTTGCCATGAAGGTTGCGGCGACAATCAGCGATACCTCGTTCATACTCTTTTTGTGTAATCTTCACGCGGACCGTATCACCCATGATAACCTTGGGAGGAAGGTTATCAAACTGCACCGTGCCGGAAACAGAGTTGGAGAGAGCTTGAGCGATAGTTTTCCCAAATTTCGGTAACAAAGGCTCCGTTGAATCCATCACCACAAGAAATGGCCAAGGACAAACCATAACTTTGGATCGAAAGGGAGCTCGTCGGAAAAGAGCTGGAGAACTTCGAACAAAAACTGCACCGTGGCAAGAAGGAGGGAGGTAGCGAGGCAAAACGGAGAGAAGTTAACAACCACCCTGAAAAGGCGAAAGCATGTGAAAGAATTGTGGAAAAAAGGATGCTGGAGCGACACTAGAATGGAGTTACGTCGCCGGAAAATGACGGTTACTGTTAGGGTAGAGAGAGTTCCGATGGAGCATTTTTTTTCTCGAAATAGGGATTCAAATACAGATATCTATCAGTAAAAGTCAACCATTAATGAATTCTTTTAATTAGTACATTGTGGCACGAAATTTATCAATGAAACAAAGACTATATCACATTTATGATGATTGGTCATTGGATTCCTAAGATTAGATAAGCAACATAACTCATACATATCAATCACCAATTCAATCATTATTCATCATATTATCATGAGTATAAAGTCATTTGCAAGCTATCATGCCATAATCTATCATTTCACTAAAGTTCGTCTATTTTCTCATAGTTGGTCTATCTTTCCACTTTTCATCAAAATCCAATTTACACAACCATAAGCATTCATGCCAACCTTACATGCTTCTTCTATATTCATTACCACAGTAGTTCAATCATAACACCAACATTCCATTTGAGAAAAGCCTTTCATCATTTCTATTCCAATTTCATTTCATGTTTATGTTCAAAGTTTGTCTCAAAATCATATAATTCATTCAATCACAAGCAAGCATGGTTACATGACTTCAATTCATTAAAACAACATCAAAACATCGCATAAGGAACGCTCGGGAATGCCCGGAAACATCCCAAAAGGTCGGAATGCACAGAACAACACGTGTTGTTTTGCACATGCTCGCCATGGCACAGAGCTGCTTGCCCAGCAAGCCGTCCCAAAATTCCGCCAAAAAATCTCATTTTTGATCCCAATTGTCCCAAAGTCATTTTACAAACTTCATCCAATGTTAACATGGTTTAAAATAACAATCAAAACATTTCAAAACACGAATTCAATCTTCAAATTCATGAAATCATCATCAATTTTTCAAAATTCACGCTAGTGTTAAATTTGTGTGGGTTAACTCACGCTGCGTGATTTAACTCACACTATTGTTTATTAATATAATTGATACATTTTATTCGAATTTACTAAATCTGATTCTTTGGGGTAAAAAGAGACCAACCTTGGGGGAAAAAGAGTCCAACCTTGGGGTAAAAAGAGACCAATCTTCATGGGGTAAAAAGACATCAACCCTTGGGGTAAATCTAAATCTGATTCTTTTTATAGCCCAAGAAGATTCTTTTTACCCACGGTAAAAAGTTTTTGGGGTAAAAAGAAGCAGATTTAGTTTTACCCCAAGAGTTGATAATTTTTTACCCCAAGTCAATTGGCCTTTTTTTATCCCAAGATTGGCCTTTTTTTACCCCAAGATTGGTCTATTTTTACCCCAAAAGGATAAAAAGTTAGAAGGAGATTTATAGGGGAAGAGAGTGAGGAGGAGAGAATGTGAGATGATGGTGTGAGGCAATGGTGAAGGTTGGAGGGATACTTATAGGGGGAATGTTAACATAGGTTTTAACTACACTATATGCAGTCAAAAAACGTGTAAAAATGGTGTAAAATCAAGGTGAATAACTGACCACCGTCCAAAACACGTGTTCTTGAGCTCAGACCATCGGGCAAAGTAGCGTGAGTTAACTCACGCCACCGGCCAGAGGTGCGTGACTTAAGTCACGCAGAATTATAACTAGCGTGACTTAATTCACGCATGAGCATTTTCGTCTTTTTAGGTGGGAGGGAGCAAAACCAGTTGGGTGAAGAGAAGAATTCTAAAATGTTAGTACAAAATTACTTCATTAAAACTCCTCAATATTACTCAAACACCATTATTTTATCAATTACCCCAAGTTACTACTATTATCATAAAATAACCCTCCATACCCAAAAGCACTATAATACCCTTAATATCTCTAAAAGAACAATTAACCAACAAATATAACACATCAAACAATAAAATAAATAAAATCCTAAAATCAGGCCATTACAAAGACTCCTAAGAATCATCTTTACATGGTCTGATAGAGTATAGCTTTTCTTTAGAACTTGAAGTCCAGACACAAGTTTGAAAATGAATACATGGTCTCAAAATCTTCATCTGCATTCATCTTGAATAGCTCATAGTGGTGAGCCGGTTGGTTTGCCTTAGCTTCCTTTATCTACTGATTACCTTCATAGGTAGAGCACAGTGATTCGAAGATGGATTTTGCAGTTGATATGTCCCCAATCTTCATATGTTCTGCATGAGGTAAATCGTCCGCCAGAATCCCTTTCACTCTGTGGTGCTTTTTGTAGATCTTCTGAGTGGTTGTCAGCTTCTTCTTGTTTGCCACCCTTCCTTCTTCTTCAACCTCAAAGCCGATTCCATCTTCAATGATATCTCATAGTTCATCATCAACACCTATAATATGACTATATATTTTGCTTTTCCACCAAGAAAATTGTGTAACATCTCCTTTGAAAGATGGATGTTTGACAGAATAACTATTTTTCTCAAAGATGGAGGTGTTGTCAACATCAGGAGTGGAAGTTTCACTAACAAAAGACATTTTGTCAATGGATATTTTTATGTGGCACAGTCAATTGGAAGACCACATACGGTGCGTTGATACACTGAAGGTGAGAAAAACACAAGGGGCGTTGAATTGTGTTTGCTTTTTGTAATTTGTTTTTCTAAGTGTTTAAGAGCTGGTCAGAATTTGAGGTATACAGATTCTGACTCGGAGTCTGAATGCAGTGGATAAGACCAGAGAGAGAGAGAGAGAGAGAGAGAGAGAGAGAGAGAGAGAAGAAAGCAGACATAAAACAATTTTATACAGGTTCCTCCCACAACATAGGAGTAGTTCAGTCCCTTGCACTTTCAAGGGATTTCACTATAATCACACATGATTACAAATTGCTATATGACCCTTCCAAGAGACTTCTTTGCTTAAGATTGTCTTGCTCAAGTACAACTTCTAAAGACTTCCTTGCTATAGGATAACTCCAAGAGACTTATCTACTCAAGCACACATGTGAGAGACTTTCTAAATGTTTACAAAGTAAATAAATCAATTTGTTCTTACATTGGATATAACAATGGTAGTGTAAACTGAACAAATGAATAGACTCTTTTGGATTTTTAAGGTATGAACTTGAATACGAAAATCCTAAGTCTTTTGCGCTATTAAATTTGACAGAGTAATGACACAGTAAAATAGCACAGTCTTGTTAATCTTCTTCTCATCTTCAGCTCCTTATATAGGTAGTCAGTTGAGAGACGTTGGAGAAGAGTGTCAGCGCAAATAGAGTCGCTGAGAAGCTTCAATCAAGAAAGTTGACCCTTTGCCTGATATGAATAATTCTGTTGAATAGTCCTTTGAATTTCCTTTACTGAAAGTAGAATTATCCATTGCATTCCTTTTGTTCTTGATGTCTTTTTTCTGTTTGCACACGTAGACAGAAGAAGACAAAATAACTGCTTATCAGATCCTTTGATAGGGACAATTCACATAAGAATACAAAATCTACATGAATTTTGGGCCCCTGGAGATTTTTTCAAATCTGAGGGGTCATCCAAGTCTGTCGTCAGCTTCTGAGTCTGATGACCTTCACAAAATCTGTTGAGGTAACTCTCTAGCTTTTGTGAGACATCATTCTTCTAAGGACATTGACTCCTAATTGACCTTTCTTCATGTCTTCTACCATAATCTTCTATGCTTCTCTTGGTCCTTCCGATGCTTTTCATATATTCATCCTTTAATGATATATTTATTCTTTGATTCTGCACACTTGAACATATGTTAGTATTCCAATTATTGTTCAATACTTTGTTATAATCTCAAAACCCTAAAGAAATTGTATGAAGCACTCTTGTTTTTAGAATTGATGGCATTAGAATTGGTGCTATGTTGCAGTACTTTTTTATATTCCAAGAATCCAAGTGTATGTTGCAACTATGTTTATCGTAACCTTGACTCTTGGTGCATAGAGGTGACTGTGCTTTCTGTTTTTCTCTATGCATGGTATAGATTAGTGGATATGGTTCACAACTCACAAGGACTAGGATGCAGTAGAGTTCAGCATTGTGTGGAATCAAAGTGGTTTTTAATCAAGATGGAGTGGAACCATGTCTCACCCAATTCAGTTACAATAGTTTTGGAAACTACAACATGTTTTAGATTGAATGATTTGGTACATTGTAAAATGGTGTTTAGTCACACTAGAGCTGTTAACTCAATGGTAAGATTTAGTCTTATAAAAAGATCATTATTGTTATTTTAATTAATAAAAAAAATCCTCTGTCCTATTTTTTTCTTTTAAAAAAGAAATATTATGGAGGTGAAGACATTTATAATTATATCAAAGAAGATATTGTTGCACATAATCCCCCGGTGGAAACGACCATAACACCTTATAATTAAGGACGAGGGAGTGTTACATTTTACTCACGAGTGTGGTAATGTTAAACAAGTAAAATTAAAAAACAAGTAAACCATCAATTTGGTCCCTGTCTCTGTAAGAGATTCTTAATTTAGTCTTTAACTTTATTAATATTTCAAATTAATTTCTATCATTGTCAAAAGTTTCTCAATTTGGTCCCTCATCATGTGAGGAAAACATAAAGACAAAGAGTTAATTGAGAAACTTTTTACAAACACAGAGACTAATTTAAAATATTAATAAAGTCAAAGAACAATTTAAAAATTTCTTACAAAAACAGAGACCAATTTAATGATTTACTCATTAAAAAACTAATACGCCGGCAACATTAGTAATATTTAATAAATATCCTATCTCTTTAAATGTAAAGACTAAAAAAGAAACTAACATTGCGGATGTGAGAAATAGACAAAGGAATGGTTCATGAATTTTAGTTGACAAAGCTATCGTACTATTCATCATTTTCCTTATTTAAACCATATATTGGGTTGAAATCATAAAAACGTCCATGAAAAAGAAACCCATAATATAAATAGGTAGGCTTTTATCATGTACAACGTCAAATGAATAAGACCATCCACACTTTTAAGATGTCCAAACTCACGTTTACGGCTCCCCACCACACAACCAAACGAGTATTATCAGTGACATTTAAAAAAGCGTGAACCATCAATTGTTACCGAAGAGATGTCAATAGAGTCTCAAATTTCAAAGCCCACTTAAAAAAGCTCCCACCAAGCCCACTAAATTAAAGCCCCCTAATTGAACAAAATATTTGAGGCCAAGCCCACTCTAAAATCAATTTATTTGTGGGCCTAAAAAAGCCCCACTATAAAGGTAAGAAAAAAAGTTTTTTTTCCCGGCAAAAAAAAAAGTTTTTTTACGGTAAAAAAAAAATTTTTTGGTAAAAAAAAGTTTTTTCCGGTAAAAAAAAGTTTTTTTCCGATAAAAAAAAGTTTTTTTCGGTAAAAAAAAAGTTATTTGTTTTTTAAAAAAATGTTTATAGAAATTTTGGGGCTTTGGGGCCTTTTGATTTTTTTATTTGTGGGCTTGCATGAATGTGAGCTTTTTAATCTTGTGAATTTTCAAGCCCCCTTACTATGTGGGCTGGGGCCTAAACTTCAAGGCCCCATGATATTGACACCTCTACCGATGGGTATAAAAGATGTTGTGATGGACACGCTAATACTAATATCAATAAATCCGAGCTATTAAGATTATAAAAACTAATGGATAGGTTTTGATATCTGGTGTCAAGTCTAAAATCATTTAATATACCATTGAGTGCATCAAAATTAACATCATAAAAAAATTAATGTCATATGATTAAAACATTAATTTAAGACTATATATCTTTGAAGAATTTTGGGTTAGTTATCCAAACTAATCACAATTAGCTACATAAGTAAATTAACAAGTGGTGCCCACAAACTAACTTTCATTTCTCTTGCAAATTTCTTCAAAGGTAAGCAAGAAAAAACCAAATATATATATATATATATATATATATATATATATGTATATTACAAAATATTATATAAAAGTTATTTTGCAAGAATGTATAAATATACTTTTACATACGTAAATGGTTATAATAACCGATAGTATTAGATTCCCACATGAAGAAAAATGTGATAAAGAAAACAAGGAAAGAAAGGACATTTAGAAAGCAAAACAAAATAGATAACGAGTATAATAATCTAGGGACTATGTAGATTTTATAAGCAAAATATTGTTTTTAACCGTATGAAGAGGAAGTAAAACTGAGCTAAATGAATTCATTAAGCTTATTGAAAATGTAGTGGAAATAAAATGAAATATACCATAGAAGAGTAGGAATGCAAAGCTAAGGCAGAGAGCAACATGGGTAATAGCCATCCTTGTTATTGGTTTATCTTTTTGGATTGCAGTTTTATAGGTGATGAAAATTGCTTACTGCATCTTGCCAATATATAAGCTTCCAGGGTAGCAAAATTTGGTTTAGTCAATAAAGTATGATCATTATTTCTTTGGAACGTATGGAGCAATTCTAGGAAGTTTATATGTTGACTCCATGTGTTTCCAAATCAAAAATAGTCAGCATGGGTTGGAAAAGTCTCAAATCATAATTGATAATTTGAGTGCATTTACTATTGATGATAATTGTTTGAGGGAAATTTCTTGTTCATACTTTACTTGCTTTTTGAGGATATTTAGAGTCCTCTTTTCTTGACTACACTATGGTTAACACATGATAAAATATTAGATTGAACGGTTTTTTTTTTATTATTTTTTTTACAAAAAGTAGTGCAAAGAGCACTACCCCATTTCATTCAAAGAAAAAGGAAAAGTGGGATATACCCCAAACCTATTCAAAAGGTGGTGAACCTAAAGTTGGGTAAACCCAACATGTTTTTAACAACATCATGCCTAATACAAATAGGGGCATCTTGCCACCAAAAAAAACCATTAATGTCCAACCTTATGTTAGCTAAATCATCAACACATACATTCCCTTCTCTAAGAATATGAGTCACAATAAAAATCATTCCCTTGATGAGCTCAATGCAATTCAGCCATCTGTTTCTTACTTCCCAAGGAATCATATCAGAATTTTTGAATGCTTGCAGAAGCAACATTTAATCTGTTTCTAGCCAAAGCTTGACCCAGTTTCTATGATGAGCTATTTCAATAGCCAAAATAGCACCAAAGATCTCAAAAACAAAAATAGAATCAGTGGACAAATGTTGAGCAAAACACCCCACGTTAAAGCCAAAAGAATTTCTGAAAATACCTCCACATGCTGACTTTTGAGGGTTTCTAACCAAAGCTCCATCAGTATTGATTTTCCACCAGTTTGCAATTGGAGGCTTCCATATCACCTCTCGAATAATAGGGTCTCTAGGAGGATGAATATTGATTTTGAGAGCTTTCAGAATCACAAACTCTCTAAGATTGGAAGCAACAGTTTTCTTGGTGCAGTTTCCAGTTCTAGCTGTTCTCCATAGGATTTTCTTGTTATAGAATCTATCTTGGTTCCTTGTTAACCAAATAGTGTTGAGAATATTAATTAAGCAAGCAGTGACAACAATTTTACATTAAGGGGTCCAACCTCTATCACAAGTATTCCAAAGATCATTGATGTCAGAAAAATGCAAGTTGATGTTAAGGATAGAAGAGAACCAAGACCCAATCCTAGAAGAAAAATTGCATTGGAAAAAGAGGTGAAAGGTAGATTTTGCAATAGAAAAATAGTTGCTACAGACTGAAGCCATTTAACTGCCTTTTTCCATCAATTTTTCATCGGTTGACATTCTATCATGCATTATTCTCCAAGCTAACAGGGATTTGGATGGAGGGATATAAGGACTCCATGTCTTGTTTGCCCAGTGAATGTTGTTTCCAGGAATGGATTTGTGAATGTAGGCTTCCTTGAGGGTCAAGCAATCTGTGCTAGAATCTTTCCAGACCAACCTGTCTTCAATACGAACTTTAGGAATGGTAGCCTGCATTAGAATCTGATTCAAATGAGGGAAAATAAGTTGCACTGAGGGAGGGATACACCAATTATAATCCATGATGAAGTCCTTAACATTTGATGTAAGGTGAGAGGCTGCATTCTCTGGGAGGTTCAATCTATTAGCAAATGGTTCACCACACCAAAAGTCAAACCAAAAATTGATGTTTTCACCAGTACCAAGCAACCATGTGGAGTTTTCAAGTATCCTAGAGTAGTCATTTTTCACACTGCTCCATATAGAAGAAAATATATGATGAGAAATAGGTTTCCTATTTCTGATAGCTTTACTTTTTAGAGAAGGAGCCCAAGGTTCATTGGAATTCAACATGTCCCAGCCAAGTTTGAGATTAGTAGCCTCATTAAAAGTAGTCATAGATCTGATACCCAGGCCACCCTCATCATAAGGTTTGCAAATTCTATGCCAAGAAACTATCACCATTTTCCTCTTATTAACATCCCCACTCCAAATAAAATTTCTGAACCATAATATCTTTGAGCAAAGCTAAGGGCCAAGAATACACAGAGATGATATGTACAATCATGGAATGAATGACAGATGTAACAAGTAAGATTCTTCCAGCAATAGACATAGTAGTTTCTTTCCAAGATGTAAGCTTAGTCTTGATTTTATCTACAATAGGTTTAAGGTGAGATGACTTAGGTTTGCCTTTGAAGATTGGCACCCCAAGTAGTTGAAAGGTAAATCACCAATGTTGAAACCAAGTAAGTCCACAAGATGATTAAGCCTTCCTAGGGAGATGGAGCCTGAGTATATGGTGGATTTAGAAGGATTGATGAACTGACCATAACGTTCAGCATACCTCATAAACAACTCCTTCAAAGCATGACTGAAGACAACTTCCCCTTACAAAATATTAAGACATCATCAGCATAAAGAATGTGGGAGGGTATTGAGTGGTATCTGGAGCTAGAAATCAGACTGACTTTCTTTTGGGTCATTAAGTTGGTAATGGATCTCCTTAGTACATCCTCAACAATACAAAAAAGGAGTGGAGAAAGGGGGTCACCCCTGTCTAACACCCCTCATACATTTGAAATATCCATTATGAGAGCTATTGATGGAGATAGAGAGAGTAGCTTTAGTGCAACTTATTATCACTTTATATATGAGCAACTTTAGTGCATGATACACTATGCCTAAATTTCTTATAAATGATGACAACTATATAAAACTTGCATTGGAATGAGTGTGACATGGCATTGGGTGAACTAAAATTTAGTGTACATCAACTATAGAAGCAACCTAAAAAAAAATATCAAGCATTGAAATCATTGATAAAAAATATCTTAAGCATTAAATATTATATAAAAAATATAAAAATATCTTAAGCATTAAATATTATTGTTATTTCATATCATTGTTTTTTTTTTCAATTGAAAATGTAGTTTTTATGTATTGTTATTGTGAAATTTGTATCATTTAAAATTTTATTGTTATGTATTATTTTGCATTCCATAAAAAATGTAGTTTTTATGCATTATTGTTGTGATCTTTGTTTCATTTTGAATTTTATTTCGCCGATAGTTTTTGTAAATAAAATTTAGTTATTATAATTGTAAAAAGTAGAAAATATTTATTTAAAAATAACTCATTCAACTATTAATTTAATGACCAAGTATACCATACAAATTGTCCCTAACAGTACTAGATTTCTCATATTTTGCTTACAGTAGGCTAAACTAAATTGAATATTTAGTGCATTGCTTAACAAATAATTTATTGTATACATAGTTTCAATTAATTTTAATTGCCAATATAAAATTATACTAGAAAAATATATTCTTCCTCCATTAACGTCTCATTATTTTAATGACACGTTTAGTTAGCTGGGAGTCAAAAAGAATCCCATTTACAAAAAGAAAGAATATATTATTCCTTCAAAAAAAAAGAGAAAGAAATAAAAATAAACAAAAAGTTATAACTCGTCTTCAATAGTAATTACATCGTCCTCCTATGAATCTAGACATAAGTCAAATGTACGTTTGAAAATCTTCACACACTCCATTACATAAAGTAATAATAATAATAATTTGTAGCAAAAAAAGTAGTAATAATATTTTTCTTAATGAGAATATAAAATCCAATGCATTAACCAAGTATAAAAAATGTCCTCAAAAGAAAAACTGCATAAAATATTTTGGCAACGACCAAGCACAAACAAAGAAAAAATAAAAGGGTTTTGTCTCCAAGTACTTGTTTGATAGAATGGATTTGAGTGAGTTAAGAAAAACAGTGGAAGAAGTTGAACTTGTGGATGGTCATGCCCACAACATAGTTTCTCTTCCCTCCAACTTGCCTTTTATTCATGCCTTTTCTGAAGCTCAAGGTGATGCTCTTGCTTCTTCACAACACTCTCTATCCTTCAAGGTTCTTTCTCTTGCACCATTTTTAGGACATATGTATTAATAAGTATAAAAGTCAACGCTGTTGCTGCCAATTTCTAGTTTGGTTCATTTGGAATTTACATGTGAAATGAAGAATGATTGCTGTTTAGCCTCCCCATCTTGCTCAAGCTGGGAAAAAGCCCTATCGTAACGTAGAGTCTGAGAGATTTTAGTCGAAAAAGGCCGATCAGAACATGTGTTTCGATACGTTTGTGCCATCAGAAATTATCTTCTGATATATGGGAGGCGTTTTCCAGCAATGTGGGGGGCGATAGAACAATTCTCGAAATGAAGATGTTTGTCATTTACTCATTTTTGAAACTTTAGTAATCAATCAGTACTTATGGCAGCATCCCACTTTGCTGTTGTTTATGCTCTGGGAATTCTACAATATTACTTATGTGCATGGTTATCAAATTGAGATTCCAATCATGAATAGTAAAACCTATTTTCTAAATTGTGAATGGAGTCTTATTATGAATCGTAAAATATATTGCCAATAAAAATAAGATATTTATAAGATAAACAAGTGACATAACAAAATTTTAAGTTGATAAATGGTATATGAAACTCAATACAAAGTTAACAACAAAAGTGGCCGACTATACTAAGATTAGGAAGTGCTACAATAAGATGAGTTTAATATTCATCATAGTAGATTGAGATTCAAGATGAAATTTATGTTCGAAATAGATATACACTAGACATTCATATCAATTAACTTCAGTTTTGTATCAAATCAAGATATGACTTGCATGTATTATAAGATATTGATAGCCAAGCTTATGTGTGTATTAGTTTATAGTTCAACATTATTTTTTGTGGAACTTCAAATATGGAATCTTTTTATTAGGATTTATGACAGTTTATTATATATGTAATATTCAGAGAAATCTAAGGGATTTAGCTGAGCTATATGGATGTGATCAGTTATCTTTGCAAGGTATTGAAGGATACCGAAAAGTCTCTGGATTGGAATTGTTATGTTCAACATGTTTCAAAGCTGCAAGAATCTCTTATATACTCATGGATGATGGGTTAGAATTGGACAAAAAGCATGATATAGAATGGCATAAGAGTTTTATACCTCTTGTTGGTAGAATCTTAAAAATTGAAAGGGTGGCAGAGAAAATCCTTGATCAAGTGAGATGCTTCACTTTTGATTTTCTTTCTTATGCTTTATTGCATTCTTCTATTTTCAATTGTACTCATAATAATATGTGATACTACCTGAAGGATTTGCCTGATGGAACTTGCTGGACGTTGGATTCATTCACTAAAGCATTTGTCTCAAAGTTGAAATCATATCCTTTCTATGTATTATTGCTATCTTCTCTTCACATACACAACACAAGTTCTTAGCTTTACAAATATGTCCAATATTCAGTAAGGTTTCCTTAGCATCACCTTAACAGTTGCTGCTGAAATCTATGGATTGAAAAGTATAGCTGCATATCGCAGTGGCCTAGAAATCAATACAAATGTGACTAAAAAGGATGCCGAGGAGGGTCTCAGACAAGTGTTACTTTGTGAGTAGAATATGCATATTGTTTTTAAAATGTTTTGTTTCAAGGTATTATTCATAGTCATTATTCTACATGTTCAGCTGGGAAGCCTATACGTATTGCAAACAAGAATCTTATCGACTACATCTTTTTGCAAAGTTTGGAAGTTGCTCAATCCTATGACTTGCCAATGCAGATACACACAGGGTAATGAAATGGTTTTCAATTTTCGGATACGCATGTTATTATATTCAATCATTTCTATTTTCTTAAATTATTACCTGTATCGTGTTCGTGTTTGATGTATGGATATAGATATAATAATTTTCTTCTTGCTTGAAATTCTACTCTTACCCAAATACTAAACTTATCTTTATGTAATTAGCTTTGGAGATAAATATTTGGATATACGACTGGCGAATCCTCTTCATCTTCGTTCAGTTTTCGAGGACAAGAGATATTCAAAATCTCGGATTGTTCTTTTACATGCATCCTATCTGTTCTCACAGGAAGCATCATATCTAGCATCTGTGTACCCTCAGGTAAACATTTTATATCTCGGTGACTTGTATTACATGTTCACTGGCAGGTAACACAATCTCCTCATTCAGGTTTACCTTGATTTTGGATTGGCAAGTCCAAAGCTGAGTGTACATGGGATGATTTCATCATTGAAAGAGCTTTTAGAGCTGGCTCCAATAAATAAGGTGACGTTATAAGCAAGTTAAAGAATTATTCACCGAAATCATGAATTTTCAGATAAATATTTCTTGAATTGCAGGTGATGTTTAGTACTGATGGCTATGCATTTCCTGAATCCTTCTACTTAGGTTGGTTAACATTTCAAAAATGAAGATTATACATGATGAGTCCTTTGTTGTGGTTAACATAGCCTTAAAGTGTTTCAGTTTCGTTTATTAATAGAATGAGTTATACTTTCACAGGTGCAAAGAAGTCTCGCGAAGTTGTTTTCTCTGTTCTACGTGATTCATGCCTTGATGGCGATCTCACTGTTACCGAGGCCGTGGAAGCTTCAAAAGACATCCTTGCAAGAAATTCAATTCATTTCTATAAGATTAACTTTGCTAACAGTGTTATTAGTTCAGATAATAATTTACAACTGAATGTGATTGATGGCGATTTAGAGACTGATGTTTCATTTGTTCGTATAATATGGGTTGATAACTCGGGACAACACAGATGTCGTGTGAGTTTCCTCTATCCGATTTCGGTATTATTCATTCATTTAAATATTTTTTATGTCTATACATGTTATGAGGTGCTGTCAAATTTTGTTTCAGGCAGTTCCTAAGAAGCGTTTCAACGATGTTGTTTCGAAGAACGGGGTTGGTTTAGCATTTGCGCCTATGGGAATGAGTTCTTTAATAGATGGACCTGCAGCCGGATCTGGTTTAGGTGCAGTTGGTGAAACAAGATTAACGCCTGACTTGTCTACTAAAAGGAGGATTCCTTGGTACGCAAGTTTTTTCTTACACGGATGTTCTGCCTTGTCTATCTTGTTACTGAAGCTCTAACTTATAATTTTCATTCTGCTTTTTTTTAAGTGTTGCCATCACTAGTTGATTAACCTAGTAAATAACTCTTTCCTGAATCAAGAACTTATCTTTCTTTACTGATAGTATTTAAACTGATGCAATTCTGTTCCATCCATTATAGGAGCAAGGAAGATGAAATGGTTTTAGGTGATCTGAATGTTAAACCTGGCCAAGCATGGGAGTATTGCCCAAGAGAGGCCTTAAGAAGAGTTTCCAAAATTCTCAAAGATGAATTTGACTTGGTATGTTGCATAGCTTGTCTTATTTATAATGACCTATGTTGTTTAACTCATTAGAAATGGTTTTATTGATTTTTTCTCTTCGTCACTCAACAATTATGTTGGCTGTATTTTTATACCATGTTGATGTATGGTGTCGAATTTAAAATATTCAAATGACACTACTCTTAACATATAGTCTGCTTATAGGTAGTGAATGCAGGTTTTGAGAATGAGTTTTTTTCTCTTGAAAAGCGTGACAAGGTATGGCATACAATTTTATATTGAGATTTGATTAATGCAAATACCATGCGAATTAGTTATAAACATTTAGAAAATCATTCAGGGAAGGGAAGGAAGAATGGATACCATTTGACTCGAGTCCTTACTGTTCCTCATCGGCGTTTGATGCTGCTTCCCCAATACTTCGTGAAGTTGCTTCTGCTTTACATTCCATGGGCATTCCTGTAGAACAGGTAAAAAGGAGTTTTTAACTTGATCAATTATATATGAAAGATATGATAATGTCTTTGTTTGATTTTCATTGGATTTATTTTTCATAAACATACCTGCTTTCACATAATTATGAGTGGATAAGGTCCAGAATTACTTTCATGGTAAACTGATTACAATCTTTAAATCAGAAGTTATTATCATTACCAGGACACTTCAGAAACATAATATTCTTAGATGATAGAACTTCGGAAACTAATTACAATCTTTAATCTGTGTTCTATATTATAGAGCATGATATATTTAGTTATTTCAATCAATTCAATATGTTGTTCAATATGCAACCGCATGAGTATCAGTACTCCATCTCTCTTGAGGGGGTTTTGGGACATACCATTTGTTCTAAAGCTGCAGACAACTTAGTTTATACACGTGAAACTGTTAGGGCAATTGCTAGAAAACATGGCTTGCTGGCTACGTTTGTTCCAAAGTAAGTGGAAATAAGTTTCTTGAAAGTATGAAATATTATATACATATGTTTAATTTAGATTTTGAATAAGTGGCTATGAATATGATGTGGTAGCAATGTAGCATTCTGTTCTATGGTGAAAAACAAGGTTGTGCGTGTAGACAAATATACCCTAATGATTTAAAGCTATGCTATTTTTATTGCAATTAAATGCTTAGTAAGTAAACTTTTATGTATATGTTGTTTTATCTATTCAAGTGTTTTCGTTGGTAGACTCTAGTCTACATAAGTTTTGAATAAGCTATCTTGGAGTCTTTTTCCAAATAAACTAAAAACAGATTATGAACATATCATAAAGTCTAAAAACATACTTAAGGCATGAGTAACAGATCCAATGTATCTGTATGGAGATGTAGTCATGTAGCCTATAAAACATAATTAGAGTTGATAAGCTCCTGTTTTTCCTTACAGCAAAAATTAGAGTAAACATTTTGAAGTGTATAAGAATGTTTTGTTGTCATATTGAAGGTACACTTTAGATGATGCTGGTTCTGGATGCCATGCTCATCTAAGTTTGTGGCAAAATGGTAAAAATGTATTTATGGCATCTGATCGATCATCAAAGTATGGAATATCAACTTTGGGAAATGAATTTATGGCTGGAGTTCTTTATCATCTTCCTTCAATTTTGCCATTTTTAGCACCACTTCCTATCAGGTTTCCCATATCTATAACGACTCATTCTCCTAAAAGCTTAAGTTTCTAGGCGGAGGCCTAATTTTTTTATATCTATAAAGCATTATATTAAAAATATGTATGTAAATATGGAGTTATGTGACTGTGAGGGCTAACTAAAAACCAAAAGCTTTCAATACCTCGACAAAGTTGTGCAACACAACTTGAGTTTGGAACGCAAATTATACACTTATATTTCCTTACACCAGTAAGCAATTTGATTGCAGTTATGATCGGTTACAGCCCAACACATGGAGTGGTGCATACTTGTTCTGGGGAAATGAAAATAAGGAGGCTCCATTGCGTGCTGCATCGCCTCCAGGAACTCCCGGTGGTTTAGTGAGTAATTTTGAGGTTAAATCATTTGACGGTTCTGCAAACCCATACTTGGGCTTAGCTGCAATAATTGCTGCTGGCATTGATGGGCTTCGTCGGCATCATTCTCTTCCTGAACCTGTTGGTAAGAAGATATAAATTATACTATGTAACATGCATCATGAATTGAACTTGTTTACATCTTATATGATTTTCAAACAATAAGCAATTTTATTTTGGTTCATATTAACTTCTTATTTCATGTATGAAACGGATACAGATCCAAATCCAAACAACCTTCAGAGATTGCCAAAATCACTTTCAGAATCTTTGGAAGCTCTTCACAAGGAAGACTTCCTTGAGGAATTTATTGGTGATAAGTTGCTTACTGCCATAAAAGCAATTCACAAGGTATGTGTTTGCATACAGATCCACTCCCTTTCACCTTTATGTGATTCCCTTATCCAAGCGACTGATTTTGATTCTTAATGTGACTTGCGATGCCAGGCTGAAATTGATCATTACTCGGAGAACAAGGATGAATACAAGCAACTCATACACCGTTATTAGGCTAGCTGTCTTTTTTCGTGTGTATAATGACTGGTCGGCACATGATTTAGAATAAGGAGAATTCATCACATTAGACATTTTCATAGCTTGCATTTACACTTCTGAGTTTAACGGTTCTAATTATATTAAAGAATAATTGTATCTCATTTGGCTGGAGTTTTATCTATTGTCATCGATAATCAGTAAAAAAAATCTTACTAATAATAGAGAGAATGATATATATGACATCAAAATAGAGTCAACAAATTGATTAGAGGAAAGAAATACGTGTCATGTGATCCAATATTCATGAGTAAAGCTAATCAAAAATATTATTTGAATCTTTATAAAAGGAAGCATTAATGATTGGCAATGAACTGTGTGAAGTATTTGGATGGTTTCTAGTCTCTCTCCTTCTTACAATTCTGTTTATTCTCTGTTTCTTATATCCAGTACTTGTACTTGGATTCTATCTAACTATTACGCTCAACCCTAAACCCTAAAGAAATGGTTTGAATTTCCATACGAGCATTCTTGTAATTTTCTTCATTTCTTTGTACTTTTCATTGAAGTGTCAATAGGAAATTCTGAAGTTATCCTCAATTTGGGTGCTAAAACTTAAACTTTTTGGTTGTAAGGTGGTTCTATTTCCTTGCTTGTCTATGCTAATATTAATATACTAAATTTTGGAATTGATGGCATTAGAATTGGTGCTATGTTGCAGTAGTTTTATCTTTTTGTTCATGATAAAGCACTTGTTTATATTCCAAGAAGTTTATGTTGCTATTATACTTTGTAGTAACCTTAACTCTTGGTACATAAAGATTACTATAAGTTGTAATTACATTAGTGTAATTTCATATACCGTAGCCAAACTTCCTAATCACTTATTCACCTAAACTCTCCTAAAAAATATACTACCCATGAGAGGATCCTAACAACTAATGAAAGTTGAGCAACACTTGGGCCTTTTAATTGTTTGAGAAGCTTGCAACATCATCTTTGCTATCTTCTCTTGAAACAACAAAAATCTCCTAGCTGCAAATATTAGAAATTAATGAAAAGCAACATTAGTTGATGTTGAATCCATGTGAATATAAAGAAACTTGTCACTGCTCTTCTACCTCCCAAAAATGACCACCATCCTGAAAACGATGTTTTATGTCAAAATTAAACGAGAATACTTAATCCCACTTGGGTTGGCCTAGTAGTGTTGGCTTGGGTCTTTGGAGCGTGCTCCTTCTCAAGGTCTCAGGTTCAATTCTCCTCGGTTATGGCAGACATATTTTTTTCTGTCGTCTTCTGATTGGGAGCTAGTTTTCATGCCATTACCAATGAACTTAAGTTGCTAAATATAATTTATAGATGAGCAGAAGACTCAAGAGTTTTGGTTATCTAGAGAAAATTAATGCACATAATATTCAAACCGAATATTGTTTGTATTTACAGTAACCTGATTAATATCTATTATGATTTTTTGGCATAGTACGTGTGTGAGTATGAACTGCCATACTTTGCTGCTTCAACTAGATAGGAAAAGCAAGGGATATATAAAACACGCTTGGCCGCAAATATAAAAATCAAGAAGAAGAAACAAGGGAACTAATCATGATTCAAAATTCTTAATTGGCATAGGTAACTGGGTAGTGTGGTTCAAATTAGTTCGGATTAACCTGTTGCCAACAACCACATGAAAGCTTATAAATAACTTCTCTTCCTCAGGTGTAAACCTTCATCTTCTAATATCAGACATCAGATAATTATCCATCTTAACCGACAACTCTTACCACACCTTTGAAGCCCTGGAAAACAAGCAAACGTATCTAAATTGTTGATCCAAATACATCATTTCAAAACTAATCAAGCAACCAGTCTATGAGAACTCCATAGTTGATAACAATTTCTACTTTAAGATTTTCATCCTTCTGTAATAAGTCTCAAATAAGCAACCACTCAATGAAAACTAGCACGGTTTTTACAAAGCACAACCCTCATAAATTACTACATTGATCTAGATATCGTGCTTGCCTACTTGGTGAATAATCTAACAAAATTTAATCTAGAAACTAGACAAACCAAAACACAGAAAAAAAAGGAATTACCCATCTGTAGCATTGATATATAGACCACTGTTCAGAAGATCGGTGATATCTTTCTTCAGAAACTTCTCTATAGTGCTTTTTTTTCCTCATAATCTGTTCAATTCAAATCTCGATAAATTTCATTAACTATTTGCAGAAAACCAATAAAGAAGAAGAAGAAGAAAAGGAGAACATGTATCAGAGAAATAGCAGCATAACCATCACACTAGTTTGTGGAAGGAATGGCAGTCTCTCTCTTCTGTAAGTTAGAATAATATTTGATCATGAGCTTTGGTAGGACAATACATGATATATGCAAAATGTCTGGGGTTCGAACCCGTGCCATCACCAAAAAATAGAATAATATTTGATGACATATGCCTAACATCATTACTCACCCTGGAGTTATAAATATACGATTTGTCAAAACTAATTAAATATGAAAATGTTTATTTAGGAAACCTAATGTTGCAGTATTCCTATTACTACCCAAAACATTGTTTTAAATAAAAAATGAAATTCTATACTATAAATTTATGTAGATGGTATTAACTTTGGTGCCGTTTTACCAAATTTGTGCAAGAAATTTTCTAACCGAATGCAAAATGAATTTTAAATCAGCATATTGGGAGAACTCAAACTTTTCTTGGAATTCAAATCCTGCAATAGTCTAGAGGAGTTTATATTCACCAAACAAAATACACAAAATAATTTTTGAAAAGTTCAATCTAAAAGAATGCAAACCCTAATGCATCCAACTTGTTCTCTTGATAAAAAAATATAAGCAATAAGGCGGATCATAAGGTATACAAAGGCATGCTTGGTTAATAGTATATCTAACAATATCTAGACTTGATATTTTGTATTCAACAAATGTCTATGTGCAAGATTTTAATTAGATCCTATGATATTGTTGTTAAACGAATATTTCGTTATTGGAAAGGTAATTTTGATCTTGGTTTGGTTTATTAAAAATAATATAATACTTTTGACCCGTACGACGCACGGGTCTTGTCGACTATAATAGAGACCAATGAATAATCTTTAACCCGTAAGATCATGGATCGATCAATAAACGCAAATTAGATTATTAGAGATAGAATATTAGAATCAAATTTGTTTACTATATGTCCTTCAATGACACTTGAATCTTATCAATTTTTACATTTTAGTTTTGAAAAACTAATCAATTAAAGACTGTTATTTTATATTATCACAATATATTATTGGGGCATTATCTTCTCATTTTTTTTAAATTAGAAAGAAAAAAAATAAAAAGAATACAATATTATATTGTTGAACGGGTCAATTTTATTTATTACTTTTATAGTTAAACAAAAAATTGACATGTAATAATTGTTTTAAATTTCTACTAACATGAAAAACAAAGTCACTTCAATTAATAGAAATTCTAAACTACACATACAGCTCTAAAACGAATAATTACACTTTGATATTTACTAAAAGTAATAATATATTTTTCCAATCAAATACATATCATATCTGCATATATCATAAAATTTAATAATAGAAGAGATTTTATACAATGTATTAATTATTTTGAACATGTGTGCTCAGTTGAAGAGCTGTGTATTTTTCAAGGGGTATAACAATAGATGTAATTTAATGCAGTTCATGGTTCCTAACAAAAAATTTTGAATTTCATATTGAAGAAGTGTTGGAAGAAAATACATAATTAGGGTTAGCACTTAGCAATTAATGCGGATTATTTGGAGGGAATTTTCTAGGTTTAGTTGTTGCAAACCTAATAAGATTATGATTCTTTTGCTGTCTGTGTAATATACCATGGTTTAGGTTTTTTTTTTTAGAGAAACACGGTTTAGGGTTTGCTATATATAGCCGAGTTTGCATGGAAATTAGGGTAGCCGAGTTTACATGGAAATTAAGGTATTCTGTTTGTAAACGTATTCAACAAACAAATGTTTTTGTGCAAGATTTTAATCCGATCCTATCATACTGTTGTTAAACGGATTACAAGTTAGCAGGTTTTTTTTACGCTCACTATGCTAAAGATAGAACTCAAAGAGAAATCACTGAACAAAGAAAAAGGACAAGATTAAATGCTGATGACGACATAAAGAGAATAACCTATATAATAATATACCCATCAAGACAATAAAT
>Ga0228711_1002944_pt1 | contig 26410 bp, 10 predicted proteins | sample MedpolnodulmetaG_2_FD_177996 | JGI IMG/M metagenome (GOLD analysis project Ga0228711, IMG submission 177996) | Root nodule microbial communities from Medicago polymorpha collected in Santa Monica, California, United States - brown nodules | ecosystem: Host-associated > Plants > Roots > Nodule... | reverse complement strand
AAGTACTTTTTAGTGTACATATCCAAACATAAATAGCTTATCAAGTATAAGAGCTTATGATGTAAGCTCTAATGTTATAAGCCCTAATGCTATAAGCATTTATACAAGCTGTTTATCCAAACGGGGCCTTAATCACATATTATCAGTCCTAAACGAAATTTATAGTGTTTATTAAAACACTCAAACACGAACACATAAAGAAGAATATGGTATCTATATTTATAAAAGTTGAGGAAACACTTGTTACTCACAAGAGTTAGAAAGGTAAAGTGAAAGACAAAATATGAAATTCAATGGATACAAGTCATTGAAAAAGATGCCCATTGTTTAATCTAGTAGAAAAAAGGGAATAATTTGTTTTTTGTTTCCGAGTTCTGAATGATATTATAGGATAAAGGATAGAGTAAACCCCTATTTTGATCCTCCAAAAACACAAGCATCTTTGCTTTATTTTTTTTTAATGTCAACGATATAATCCCTTTATTATGATAAACATCATCAAATTGGTCCCTTATTGTTGGACAGATACAATTTTGATTTGCCCATGCTTAAGGGACTAAAATGATAAAACTGTAGTTTTTTTTCAGACACAATAACAATGTATTATTAAGCGATAAAACTATGGTATAAAAAAATCTTTGGAGGACAAATTTGATCACACTTTGCATTGTTGAAGGACTTAATTAACAATAAGAATCTTTTAAGGACCAAATAATATGACATTCATTCAACTTTGGAGAAGAAAAGCAGGAGTAACTCAAAAGGAAATGAGATTAAAATACACAAGTAAATCTACTAAAAGTATTGAGCCAAAATAAGTGCTGTATAAAGCCAAGATGCCACTGCAGATAAACACAGGCTTGGAATTTTATAATTACCTGCCAAGGGTGTATGGAGTGTATGGTAGGTTAGAAAGCAGGCATCTAAATCTTTTAAAGTAGGGCCTGTGGGTATTCGATATATAGGATACCTATAAAATGACATAAAAAATGTTAACCAACAAAAAAACCAGCACTAATGCATCAGATCAAATTAATCTTGCTATGTCTATACAAAACGGGGGGAAAAAAGGAAAAAAGTTAAGGATTAGATCACCATGCAACAGACATCCAACTGTTTGGCAATAAATCACAACTTCTCAACGACATGAGGGCAGGATAGTCACGTGCAAGATCTAGTATCTGTCCAAATATTGTACAATATAAGATGGACTGTTCAGGTTAAGGGTAAAGAAGCCACAAATTAATTAAGATCAGACATTGCCTTGTCAGCCAGCGGTTCACGGCCATAAGGATGACCTTGTTCCAAATACTGAAAAAGCAGTTCTTGAGGATTCCCAGTTTCACTGTCATCACTACTAGAAAATCCTTCTTGTACTGTATTCTGTTTGTCATGTATAGACAGTGTGCTCATCTGAGAAGAGACACCACTTGTCAGGTGTTTACTGCTTTTCTGTGCTGTAAAACATTCCGTCCTTTTTCCATATTCGCAATCACTGCTTCCTTCACTACATGAATCTCTGTAGTAATCACCATCACTATCTTCACTTATGTACCTAATGACATGGGAAAATCATATCTGGTTGGTTACAAGCTAATGCATAACTAATAGCTACCAAGTGCATCTATCGGATTCAAATCATGAATGACACGTTTCCTAACTCTGATCAGATGTTATAATTGCAAAGAAGGGACAATAAGTGATCATATATCAAAAAAGCAAAATTAAATTCACTAAGTTGGTATTACACTGACTACATACAAGAATGAGTGGCCATAAAGAAGGGGAGAGAGAATATAAAAAATAAAATAAGGAAAACTACATTATCCAATACATTGAGATCTAAAATGAATCACTCACTAGTTCATCAAAATTCAATACCAATGTATATGTTATTACTTCAGCTGAAATCTCGATGGCGACAAGGACTAAATTCAACCAATAAATTTATATTTCGAAAAAAATTTAAGTGTTCTTGGTTAGGGTGAAAATTGTATGGAATGAAGAGGGAAGGAGTGAGATATGATATGATATCTACTACATATCTACTGGTTTTCACTTCACAATATAAAGAAATCCCTGAAGCAATAAAAGGAATGATATTGAATATTGATCAGATAAGCTCCGTATCCATTATCAATCATAAGAAGAGGGCTCTACATACCCTCAAATACAGTGTCTCCACTTACCTCATACACAAACATTTTATACACTCTTCCAGCGGTCAGCCAAACTTTTTCAACCAATTACATCTAAACAGTTAAAATACAAATCAAAACATGAGATGCTGCACAACTGCTTGAACTTCAGTGATTATTTAACAACTCAATGCATTAACTCAATATTGCCACTTGATACTCAAAATCTAATTCAAAAAGCAAAATGTTATTGTGCAACCCAATAAAACTGCTGCTGAAGAATATAGATCCACTGAAACAAAACCTGTCTTTTATTAATAGCTTGGACATTGAACAAGTTGGACAAATATGTGAACTAAACACAACAGGCACATAAACTGAAGCAAAAGATACAACTACAACCACCAAGCAAGGTGGGGCTAACTACATAACTCAATCAACGTCACAACACCCTGTGTGTGTATTAAGGTTACAAAATGACCATTTACCTCTAAATCTCTCTTAATAGTTTGATATAAAACCAAATTGATTTCTAGTGATGTGTCATAATCACCCTTCAATTACTCTCTCCTAAAGATTCATAGTATGACTAATAAAATTAATCCCTTTATAATTTATGCAACTTTATATATTTCTTATGTTCTTGAAGATAGGGAATGAGTATTTCTCCACCATTCAATTAACATGCTCTTAGAACTCATAGTCTTGTTGAAAAGACTTTGTTAGTCTTCTTATGTTTTTCTTTCCTATCCCCATCATACCTCAAGAAGTATATCATCTAGTCCAACAACCTATACCTCATGCTTGGATTCTTCGATAGTAAGAGTAGTTTTGATCCTCCTTTCTAGTGTTTAGTCTGTTAGACCTCAAGGAATACTTGTTCCCTTCATTTAAATGTTTGTATGAAAATAACTCTTCCATCTTTGATATCTTGTTCAGTGACCAATAATTTTCGTCATCATCCTTAATGCATCTCATATTGATACGTTGTTAATCTTAGATAGTAACGTGAAGCACCCGACCCCAAAACCACTAAAGTGGTATAGTGGATAGCTGAATGATTGCTATTGGGAAGACCAACGAACAATATACAAACTAAATATAAATCCCAACAGTATACATAAATTCAAAAATACACAAAATTAAAGGGGTGGTCATACTTAATAATTATAATTAACCTTTAAAATCATTCATTAACATTCAAAATCAAAACCTAATACAACTTAACTACCAATTCAAGTTCTAAAAGTATTCAAAATAACAAGTGATTCTTTAATTAGAATCATTATCAGAACGCCTATTGTGTAGGGGGCTGCTTGACCTTCGCAATTTGCATATACGCAAACGTCAAAAAACAAGGACAAGAACCTAGAAACAACAACAACAAAGGGTGGAGAACCAGAACGTGATACGGTCGCTGACACCAGAAAACGCCTCCTCTATCGCCGGAAACAAAGTGCCGCTATGCAATTTTTTGTTTTCACAGTTGTAGAAGTGCAATGGAGAACAGATCGTCTCTTGTGTCTCTATTTTTCTTTTGTCATTGAGTGAGAAGAGATGTAAGGAAACTTACTGAAATTGGGAAATGGTAAAACGGCCCTAAAAACATTTAAAATTGGATATAAGAGAGGGTCAAAAGGGCTTTACAAACACTAACCAATTAACAGCCACTAAAGGGCTATTTTGCCACTATTTGGCCTCGATTTGCAGCAGCTACTGCTGCACCTAAAAACTGCAGATAACAAGTGATTAGTGTCGCTCCATGGCCATTCCCACTCTGCTATAGTGTCTCTTTTTACAACATTGGATTTCAGTCTCTTGTTTTTCATTCCCTACTTTTAGCAAGTCTATAGATACCTTGTTCCAGTCCTGGAAACAGCCTCTTGTGTAAAAACAGGGTAAGGTTGCGTACAATACACCAAATGGTGGGATCCCTTCCCGGACCCTGCGTATGCGGGAGCTTTAGTGCACCGGGTTGCCCTTTTTTATAGATACCTTGTTCCCCTAATTTGGTTCCTAATGACAATAAACCTTCAAATTATCTTTTTAGTTTCTTATTTAGCTATCTACATTTATTCGAATTTCCCCATTCTACACAAGTACCATGCTTCAATCCCTTGTAACCTTAACTTGGTTGTATCTTGTCATCACACAAACACAGCCAAGAATCTTCACTCTTAGGTGCAAACCCCTCGATTTTCCCAGTGTTTCTTTGACTGCCTTTCTAATCACTTTATTCATCTGATTTCAAAAATCACCACCACTTCCTTAGATCTCTAAACCCTCCGAAAAAAAAGAGGATAGTCTTAATCATACAATGATCTTGAATTTTAAAAAAAAAAAAATTGATAACAGACAAACCCATCAGTAGATATATCACAAGCATACAAATTTATGAAGACTAAAACAAAGTGTTTAGTTCTCTTGTTGCATTTACTTCTCAATTTTTTCTTTCACATTTTCAACCAGCAACAACAAAACATAATCTAACATAAATTCCACTTGAACAATTTACTTAACAAATAAATAACTGAATCACAAAGCAAAAGAACAAAAGAGCCACATCTATCAACAACTAAACTTCCAGCAGTTAGTGTTGTCTTAAAGTAAACAATTATTATGATATACATATGCACATATAACAAAAATGGTTCTACACATGAAATAGCAATACCTTGGCTTGGCACTCGACTTTTCTGTAGGTTGACCATATAGCTGAATAGCTGACAAATACGGAACATAGTACTGGACTACAGATTCCCTTTGATCAAGTAGTAAAGGGACTCCAGCACCATAAGCACTCCACTCCTTAAATGATTCCCATAGATCATTCAGAGCAAAGTAAGACTGATACTCGACATCACAAGTCTTCCACCCTCTCATTGTCGTCTACAGAAACAACAGAATAAAAAAGTTACTAATGCACCATACAACAATAATAACCAAAATTCACCACAATCAAACTTTGTACCATCCATCCAATTATATAAATAATAATAAGCATCTGAATAAGAAAAGGGAAAGTAATAAATAAAACGAGCATGTGAGCATTTTAGTTCTAAATATTGTAACGTTCCGTCAATTTAGTCCTACAAAATCAGTCAATTTAGTCCTTTTTACAAATCTATCACCACGGTTTTAAAGATTCTATGTTTGTATGCCGCAAAAGTGATTTCTCAATCAATTGACGTTTTTAATTTAAGAGCACCGGCACTTCTGGTTGAAGACTAGTCCTGTGTCATGTGTCAGACATGTGTCAGTGTGACACATACACATGTGCTAACATTCATTTTTGCATTTTCTCAAACTGTTGCCAGTGTGTTGTGTTTGGTGTCTATGTTTGTGGTTTGGACTAACTTTCTAATTTGTAAATTTTGAGGGACTAAATTACTCAACTAATTTACACTAATTCCTAAACTTGTCAGCAGTTACACATTACAGAAAACAATACCAAATGCAATCAAAACAAAAACACTCAAAAGCACAACACATTTGCAATCAATGTTTCAGCATTTCAAAACCAACAAATCAAAAACTTTCAAAAGAAAAACCTTGGAGAAATACTGAGCTGGAACCAATAACTTTGTTGAATCCAAGAACCTATCAATGTTACTAACAGACTCTTCTACAGACGCAACTGTTATTGATTCCTCTTCAACATTCTTGTCTCTCTGAGCTTGCTTACGCTGATTCTGATTCTTCCTTGTCTTCACCGGAATGTAAAACCGATCATCACCACCAAATTGCAGTGCAGTACCCAGCATTTTCCAATCCTTTTTTTCGCAAATTTTTCTTCCCAAAACTTAATTGGGTTGTTGTAAACAAGACCCAAATTTCAAAATACGATTTTTTTTCTAAAAAATTTGTTTTTGATTTTTGAAGGAAACCCAGAAAAAATGGTATTGGAAAAAAGTTGGGGGAAAAGAGAGGATCAAGAAAGAGCAACAGGAAGTGGAAGAGTGTAAATTTGTAGGAGAGATTGATCGGTAATGGAAGATTGAAAGGAAGAAAAAAAGGAATGAAAGAAGAGAATGAAGAAGAAAAGCTTCAACGCTTTCTCTCTCTTACTTATTAGTTTAGGACAAACTAGAGAAGAAGAATAACAATTGTAATTGCATATTTAGTGCACATAGCATGTTTGGTGGAATTCTATCATTTTGTTTTTGGGTGATTTGAATGATTATATAAATGTTTCGGGTAAGTTATTATTTTTTTTTTGTATGTAAAAAAAAATTAAGGCGAATGGATGTTTTCAAAGTTGAGAAAACTTTTGAGCTTAAATAATGCTTACAAAGACATTAGTAAGTTTAAACTCATAATTTTCGACTTTAAGACTTGTCGTTTTACATTGGATCAGGTCTTTGGAGTTGGTAGGTAATTTAGGATAAAATTAACCAATAATTCATTTTTAACCTTTCTTAATAAAGATAATAAAATTGATTTGTCAAAAAAACATTTAATAAAACTTTTATTACTTTTCTTCCATTTTATAATTTTTTTTCCTTAATTTATGTGAAATGACTTAATATGATAATAATAGGGGTGTTCGCGATGCGGTTTGGTTCAGTTTTGAAGGTAAAAGTTATTCAAACCGCAAGATAAAAAAACATTCACTTTAGTTTGGTTCGGTTGATTTTAAAAATAAAACTCGAACCAAACTAAACCAAACCAATGCGGTTTGGGTTGAATCGGTTAGTGCGGTTTTTCGATACGGTATAATTTTTTGTTTTCAACATTAAAATCAAGTTAAAAGGCTGAAACACAACATATTTTCAGCAATATTTTAAATTTCATCAAATATTACAATTTAATTTTCATTTTACAATGTTTCCAACAACGTAGACCAAGTTAAAAATGTGGGCAAAAATTAATCTTATTTTGTAAGAAATGCAAAATATTAAGATTTTATCATTCTCTAAAAGTTCAAGTAACACATAAATACGTTTTTGAAATAAAAAGTAAAGAATGAACTTAACAAAAGAAAATATATCATTTCATAATATTTTTCTTATGTTGCGGTTTGGTTTGGTAAGATGAAAACCGCAAACCAAACCAAATCATGCGGTTGAGTAAGAAAATGAACCGATTACATCCGAACCAAAGCGGTTTTTTACGGTTTTGGTTTGGGTTGGTTCGGTTTACGGTTTTTCTATTGGGTTTGTTCATTTTTGAACACCTCTAATAATAATTGTAAGACGAAGAGAGTAACAAATACTCCAATAAACGTAAATATAAGAAGAAGAAAATGATGTTTGGGACAATGTTTTAAAAAAATGAAACTTTATAAGATGGTTCAACCACTCGAATTGTAAATTGGTATTATGTTCAGGTTGCTTGTTTGAACAGATCAAATATGGTTTTATATTGATTTGAACGATTTAAAATAATTGAATCGTGATTTAAATGCCTCTAATGGTTCGATGTGAGGTTTGATCATTAAAATATAATTGATTTGATAATAAACAATTTTATATATATAAAATATATATAAATCAATTTTATATTGTTTAATGTTAGCATTTTAAAATATCTCTAACTCGTAAAATAAGTTTCCGTAAAAATATATTCTTTAATCAACAAAAAGATTAAAATAGAGAAACTCAATTACTTTTCAAATGTATCAACTTTTTTTTTTTTGAAAGAAAATGTATCAACTTTTGATTGTTGCAAATCTTGAGGTTAATAATAAAAAGTTTATTTATCAAATGAATCAACTTTTGATTAAATGAAAAGAAAAAAGTTGTATGAACAAAATCAATTATTTTTTGGTAAAAAAACAAAAACTAACTAATGTTTTCTATTAGTGTGATTTGATCAAATGAACAGAAAAAATTATTTGACAAAAATTGATTATTATTTTTTCGGTAAAAAAACAAAATTAACTAATGTGCATTTTATTATTATCTTTTGTTTTTTCGAAAGGGACTAAAGAAGAGTAAGAATTTGAATAATGCAAACTTTGTATAGCTAAGGTCTTCATCATTATCACTTAACTGAATAAGAGTTTGGACCACTAACCAAGTGGCCTTGCATGTCTGCTACTAACAATTCAATATTCTTCGAAGAGGAATGATTCTCACTATATCTCGGCTGAACCTGAATACGTGTAGACCAGATGAAATTGCCACCCTTGCAAAAGTACTTTTTTTTCTTCTTTTCTTTCTGATTAAATTCAAGTAATTCGGTTAAATTACATTGCATATCACCAAAAAACAAAATACATTACGTATGGATGGATAAGGAGTGTGTACAAAAAACACAGTTTTGTTTGATAGGTTATGGCCAACACAGAAGGAAATTGGAACAATGCAATGTGATGATGATCATTTTATAAGAGAGAAAATGAAGAAGATGAAATTATGCGTGTTTTTACGAAGGTATGAGTTTTGTGATGATTATTCCAGGTTTTGATAAGTTTTATGGATTTTTGAGTTTTTTAATTAGAAAAAGGATAAGATGTTAACTTAAATTAAATTAATCGACGAATTGTGAAATTTTACCTAAATTTAAATTGACAATAATTGTCAATATATTGTATACATGTTTTAATCTTGCAATAGACCGACTAAATGATACATCTTCAGAAATAAAACCTTGATTATTATGTTCACATGCAGGGACTGAAATAAGCTTAGGTTGTACTTGTAAGGCGTAAGTCTGACCTACTTAAAAAATTATAGGTCCGAGTTTGCCTTATTACCAATCATAGACTCATTTTCAATGTCTGGTCTGACCATTTTAAATGTCCGATGAAGTTTAAAAGTCTATTTTACACTAAGTCCTAGTATACTTGCTACTAAATAACCAAATTATATGAGAGCTTGAGTTTATAAAAAAAGAACTTCAACAACATCAACAATGGAAGAGATATTACATATAAAAAAGCTTAATAGGCTGACCTGATGGACTTAATACGTTTTTTTTTTGTAACTCTTAGTCTGTCCTATTTTATTAAACAAGTTTTATAAAAAGTTTGAGTCTAGTCTTCTTATTAAATGAGTTAGGTCAGGCTAGACTTTATATAAGTTAGGTCGTAGGCCTCTATCGAGCAACCAAACATGTTCCCACCGTTATTCATAGGTCCTAGATCAATTGACAAAAGTGATAGAACTATTAAATCGAAAAAGTGATAGAACTCCTACTTTTCAACTTGTTTGTGAGGTTCCAATGACTATTAATATTTTATCTACCTAAACAAGAGGGATGCTAGCAACACTCTCTCTAGCACTCACTCTTTTATTGGGTGAAATCAATGTATGTCCCACCACTTTATGTGGGTTCCATTTCCAAAGTGTATGTCCTACTTTGATTTTACCCGATAAAAGAGTGAGTGTTAGAGAGAATGCTCAAAAGAGAGTGTTGCTAGCATTTCTCTCTAAACAAACCTGGTTATTATTGAACAATATATACTATCTCATATAACTAGTAAGATTACAATTTTCGTAAGGAGAATGTTAACCATTGCCCTTGGGGCATTGGTTAAAGTACTAAAATAAGTAAGTTTGCATCGAAAAGTGGTGTAATTATTGCTAAGAAAAAAAATAAAAACTTGCATTTCCAAGACAAAATTTTATTAATGGAATCCTTAACCATTACCCTTAGGGCACTGGTTAGCGAAATCCTTTTTTTAATTTGAAAGTCAAAACATTTGTACATTTATTTACATAGTATCATTAGAAACCCGTTAAGCATTAAACTATCCATATTACTAAATAACGACCGAGAGTATTCAAATCCAACATTTGAAGAACTTAATCTATGTATCCACACACATGACACAGATACTTAACCAAATAATAAAAGCAGCCTCCTAATTAAACATACTTATAAAAGGCCACGTGTATAAACAAGACCAAGAAATGAGAAACACAGCATATAAAAATCAGCCAAATTTTGAAAAATCAAATGTCAAATAACAAGGACAAACATATTAAAAAGAAAACTCTAGTCTAGTCTAATCTAGTTACATCATCATATAGAATCACAATCATTCAAACTCATATTAATCTGTTTCATTTCTCATTTTTCTTCTATGGCTTTGCCTATATTGTTCTTGTTCTTCTTGGTTACTTTACCAACAACAATTTGTCAACAACATCAACATAACAAATATGATGAATGTACCAAACCATACACATGTGGTGAAGTATCTGGCATATACTATCCATTTTGGGGAGAAAACAAACCAAGTTATTGTGGTAGCAACAATCAATTCAACCTTAAATGTGATTCTCATCATCAAAACACATCCATTCAAATTGATTCACAAAATTTCCATGTCTTAAGTATTGATCAATTGGGTTACACCATGCGAATGGTTCGAAAAGGCGTTGTTTATGATCATTGTTCTTCTGCTTTAACCAACACTTCTTTAAACTTTAGTCATTTTCATTACCTGCCTGATGTGAGGAACATCACCATTTTATATAACTGTCCTAATGGCATCAAGCTTCCAAATGGCATGAACGGTAGCACGAACTCATTTCCGTGCAAAGAAGATGAAAACAAGCGTGCTTTATTTATGGATTCTGCAACTGCAGAGAGTATAAATTGTGAAGGAGTTCGTATTGAAGTTCAGGTAACACAGAAAGCAAAGCTAGGTAGTGGAATTGAAGGCTTGAACAAAGCTTTGAGTGGTGGATTTGATGTAAGATATGTGTTTGATACTCAAGCATGCTTAAAATGCATTTTAAGTAATGGAACTTGTGGGGGAAATGATAAGAATGAATTTTCATGTTATTGTCCTGATGGAACTGAAGGTTTAGATTGTTTACATCTCCAAGGTATGTCTTCTTTTCCTTTTTAAGGTTATCTTTGGATAAACGGTATAATTAAGCGCTTATAGCATAAACGCTTGTCATATAAGTTATTTCCATATCATATAAGCTATAAGTTATCTTTATAAGCTATTATGGAGAGCTTATGAAAATAAGCTGAAAAAAACTTATAGACATGTCATAAACTGTTTGCATAAACTATCTTAAACATTACGTTGATGCTATGTTTAATAAACTGTTTTCCTACTATGTTATGAGTGTGAACATTGTGTATTTTTTTGACTTTGACCATTTTGCTTTGCTCATAAACCATTATAATTGACTTTATCAAATTGTTGACTTCAATCTTATATTTACTAGTTAGCCTTAGTCAATGAAAGATTTCTTTATTTTCCAACAAAATATATTTCTTTTGTTAACAACTTGGACTAGAATATCCTCCTTGATTTGGCAGGAACTTTCTGCAACATTTCCTTGAAAATACTCTCACTCGTCTTTGCCTTGTTTGAACTGTCACAGATAATCGATGGAATTCGAAAACAAAGGTTGCTGTAGGTAATAAATTTAATCAATCCATGACATCTTTTCATTATCTTGTATTTTTTTTCATTAACTGTAAAACACACTTACATTTTATTAGACTAATTGAAAACAAACTCCAATAATTCTTCTTAGGAGTTTCTGTTGTTGTGGTCAGTGCAATTGCAGTAGGCATTGGTTTCTACATCTATTATTATTGCAAGAAGAAGAAAAAGAATGTTCATGTAATTTCATCTGCACTATCTCAGAGTGTATCTGGTTATAGTACAGAAGATACTGAGAGGGGAAGTAGATACCGTGGAGTACACTTCTTCACCTATACTGAACTTGAAAAGGCCACAAACTACTTTGATTCTACTAGAGCACTAGGAGATGGAGGCTTTGGCACAGTATATTTTGGTAAAATCCAGCACCCTATATTTATTAACTCTTAGTATTGTTTAAATAAATAATTTAATTAAGCGCTTTTGATATGGTTTGATTAGTCGGGCTGGTGTATAATCTGATCTTTTTAAAAGTCTGATACGAGATAAATGTCTTTTAAATAATCAGAGTTTATCGCTAAATTTAAGTCTTTTGATATTCTTTTGGCTAGGAACACTTCAGGATGGGCGTCTAGTTGCGGTGAAACGCATGAATGAAAACAACTACAGGAGAGTTGAGCAATTTGTGAATGAAGTTGAGATTTTAACAGGACTACACCATCAAAATCTGGTGTCACTATATGGGTGCACTTCGCGCCATAGTAAAGAACTACTGCTTGTATATGAATATGTTCCTAATGGAACTGTTGCTGATCACCTTCATGGTAAAAAAGCAAAACCTGGCATGCTACCTTGGCATATCCGAATGAATATTGCCATAGAAACAGCTAGTGCATTAGTTTACCTTCATGCCTCTGACATCATCCATAGAGATGTGAAAACAAACAACATTCTACTTGACAATCATTTTAGCGTCAAAGTAGCCGATTTTGGACTTTCACGTCTATTTCCAATCCATGTCACACACATTTCAACTGCTCCACAAGGGACTCCTGGTTATGTGGACCCGGAATACCATTTGTACTATCAGCTTACCGATAAAAGCGATGTTTTTAGCTTCGGAGTTGTGCTGATTGAGCTAATATCGTCCATGCCTGCTGTTGATATCACAAGGCATAGACAAGAAATCAATTTGTCTAACATGGCTATTAAGAAAATTCAAAATGGGACACTGCATGAGCTTGTTGACCCTACACTTGGTTTTGAATCAGATTTCAAAGTAAGGAAAATGATAAATGCAGTGGCAGAGTTAGCATTTCAGTGTTTGCAGAGTTCTAAAGATGTTAGACCTTCTATGGTAGAAGTGATGGAAATGCTCAAGGATATTCAAAGTGATGGGAAATATAAATGTAAACCTGAGGTGTTGGATATCTCAGGAGATGATGATACCACTTTGATAAAAATTGATCCGCCACCATCGTCACCAGATTCAAATTTAGCAAGCTTATCTATTCCGTCATATACTAATACTGATATATAAGATTGAAGTGTACATAAAACGATATAAGGACTTATTACAGAATCTCAATCTAGTGATGAATGGCTATTAGCAAGAATCAAACTCAAAATCTGATTCTATGTTTTTCAGTTTGACTAGTTGATTAAACTTTTGTATGCAGAAATGGTATATCAATACAGAACTTAAAACAGATCTGAAGTAGCATTTTATAAAGTGAAATTTGAGTTTTCTGCTACAATATATATACCATGAAGGCAGCATTTATGTAAAGGATTCACTACCGTATTCAGCATATCTACTCATACTTTAATTTCAAAATGAAAAGGATTTTGTTTCCTTCAAAACGAGAAGTGTACTTTGGAGGATGAAATTCAAAACTATAATCGTCTTTTTTTTTTAATCTATAGAAAGTTTAGGTGAGTTGTGTTGCAGGTCTATGCAAAATTGTAATCGTTGATTGGAATTATTTTTGATGAAAATTTAATAATTTCACATTGAACCTTTGTTTTTTTATTTTATGTTATGACAACAGCTGCAGTTCAAAACAATATAGATAAGAAAAATTGCAAAAACATAATATAAGATCTTATTAGCAAAGCAAAGTTCGGTCAATTGTGTCTATATCTCCAACCGTAGAATAACTATTCATATTAATCTCAAAGTTAGGGTTTACAAAAACTTGAATTTAAATGCATACAATCTAATTTACAATATTACTCCTGAACTGTATCAGAAGGGATTCACCCACGGCAACCCCTAGTCGCAACACAACAAAAGTTAGGGGCCTGGCCCAAAGAGCATGTATGTCTCACTTCACTCGATCTATCCACTTATTAGTAACTATGTGCTCCCTCGATCAAGCCAACTACTTATCCGTAACTACGAGACATACTCAACACTTAAATTAGGTGAGGTTTAGCATGGGAATGGGAAGTTGTTTCCGGAAAAGTTGAACCACAACCATAGATTTAATAGTTTTTTATTTGGATGGCTAAGATTTATAACCTTTTAATGGTTGCAACTTGTTGCTTGGTATTGTGAACTGCAGCAATGGATCAACCGATTTATTAAAAAAAACACTTTTGGTTTTTAATTTATTTAACCCTGTGTTCTTCATTGAACCTTGCAACTTTCTTTCTCTTCCTGTAAACATCATCTCCGCCGTCTGCACACAGCCCCTTCCCTTCCTTCTTCAAATTCCAATTTTTTCAAACTATGGCTTCTTCAAGCAGTACCAGTTCTAACCGAATCTGCATTCGTTGCACCAACGTGAAGCAGAGATTGTTTCCAACCCAAGTGAAGACAGATCTGTGCTGTTGATGTGAGGCCATCGACGGAGGAATACAATAATGTCGCCGTATCAATTTGTTTCACGTCAATTTTCAGAAATTCTGGATTAAAATTTCACAATCAGAAACATGAGGAAACACAACGGTGTAATTGCCATAAAAGGAAACCAGATTGAAATTGAGACTAAAAACCTATAAAAATAAGAGATAAAATATTCCTATTAAGAGAAAAGCAATGATTTGATATTATTGTCTCACTTAATTAATTAGAAGAATAGCAAATCAAATGGTAAATGAATTAGTGATTATGTTGAATGGGATGCCATGGAAGATGAGGGTAAAAAACTCCCACTGATTTGAAAAGATGGGGGAGGTGCAGATTTGTTTTCACAAAAATAAGTGGTGTTTTATTAAAATTATTAAAACTATTAAATATTACATTTTTGTAACACTTGATAAAAAATAAAAAAAGCAACCTGTGTTAACTGGCACGTGGCAGTAAAATTGCAACTTTCCCATGGTGGGAAAGAAGTTTACTGTGCCACGCTAAACGCCACCCTTAAATTATATCATTACATCTTAGTTGCTTGAATTTCTTACTAATCTAAAGGAAATGAAACTGTTGGAAATACTTCAGCTGAACAAAGAAGAGATATTCTGACGGGATATGGAAGTCTGAAGTAAATGCAAAGCTTGATAGCATGAGATCACAACTTAGGACTTTTCAATCAATTGTAATTGGAGTTTTGTTTATGCAGATGTTAATTATGGTTTGGAATAAGAAACCATAATGAATCTAAGATAATACAGTATAATTTATGTAAATGAAATCCATGTTCAAGTGGTAATTAATGAAAGTTTATCGTTTTAATTTTTATGCTAATTGGATTCATGGTGACAATTAATTTAAAAACTAATAGCCCATGTTAGTCTTTATCTGTTGCCAAAGCAGAAATAATTATTAATTAAGTTTCAAATAAGAGTGATAAAACAATCCATGGTGACAATCAAATCAATTTAAAAATTCTGCTCTTACAATCAGTTTAAAAACTAGTAACCCCTAATAAATATAAGTCTTCAACTGTGTATATTTACCCAAGTCCACTGTCATGATTTCCAAAAAAATAAAATAAAACAGATTATACATTTTTTATAATAAGCGGGGTCTCTTTTTTTGTTTAGCAAAAATTGGCCAAAAGTTAGCAGGTACTAAATCTTGACTGTTGAATATTCATATAATAAATACTTACTTTCCCATCATGGGAAAAACTTCCCTTTCCCATACTAAACCCCACTTAGAACATCTAGTAAGTTTGTTTGTTCCACTCAAGTGTTGTAAAGTTGGTCCACACCTGTAAAATTAAAAGATTTTTTTTATAAAATTAAACACAAAAAGACTACAAACTGACAAAACCACACGAAAAGAAGAACTAATCTCCCATTCTCATTCCTTCTCCCTTTCCCAGCCCATTCTTACTTTCCATTCTCTAGTTTCTTTAGTCTTCTTATTTATTATTCAGTATCTTCTTCCATTGTCGATCTTCGAAAGATAAACCTCTTAATTGTAATTTTTAATTTTATATATGTTGAATCTTATTCAATTCTAATTTTTAATTTGTTTATTTTCGTAATGAGAGTGGACATATCTTACCTTGTTGAGCATAAATTTGTGTAAATGGTGAAAACTCTATTGTTAAAATTTAATAGTGCTTATTTGTGTTGTGATACGTCAAGTGTGAGTTAAAGTCTTATATTGAATGAAGGAGTTAATATTGAACAACATATAAATTAGGGTGCTCAAAAACGCAATGCACATCTTAGTATTTTAGGTGAAGATGTAATGTCCAATTTCATTTATGTTATTACTCTTAACACAATATGTTGATCCGAATCAACGAAACTCCCTGTTATGGCTCAACAATTTGAAAATTGGATTATTGCATGTGTTCTATATTTTATAATGTGTATGTTTTCAAAGTTCGTTGGAAACAATTATATTGTTTACTTGTGCTTTGAAAAGTGAAATCTAACGTATAGAATTATAACAAGTGTATATATGTGGTGCCCTAATATTCAAAATTTATGGATTCATTTCTACTTTCGATTCTAAATATAAGAAAAAGTTGGTTGCAAGAATTGAAATAGTTAGTCTAAATATTATTAGATCATATACATAACTTTATGATGAGGGTAAATCAAGTAAAACAAATTTTACATCATATAGAAGATAGTTTTCATCGTTAAATCAATAAATTCTGTTATTAAATCAAATGAGAAATTATTTGAATTATATGATAAAAAATACATATATGCATGTTACAAAACCACTTTCACTTATTCATGTTCGATAAAACCTATGATCAAATTTTCTTTTATATTTAGAATATGAGAGAATATATAAAATAGAGCTTTATTTATATACGTGGCTTGATTCCCATCAAACAATTAACACTCTTTTGAGTCTTTTCAATAATTTAATTTGTAGAAAAGTAAATAAATTATAGCATATAGTATATGTACCAAAACGAAACTGTAAATTATAGTCGGCTATCCACTTTGGCACTTTGTACGTAAGTCACTTAATTGAATAAATATGAACAATAAATGAAGGGAAAAAGCCAATTACCGTTGGTCATCATTGAGGAATGACGTAGTACATCATCTGGTTTAAGGAGGGGAGGGTATCCCCCCATCGTGCATTGTAAAGGGACCAACCTAGTATATGGCAGTTGTTTCATTTCATTAATAATCCTAACATTGATGTTAGCTACGTGGGCAAGGCTGGTACAAGGACATATATTCATGAATTTATAATAGCTACCAAAGCAATTTAGTATGGCTCAGTTGTTCTGTTTGTTTGCCCTAAAAGGAAAATCTTTTTAGAGGCCCTCAAAAAAGGTTGTGCTGTTTGTATTTCTACCACAACGAAAATTGTGATTATGATACCTAAATGTTTGGTCCATTTGAAAGGTCCAAAATCTGATAATGCCGCAAACTATAAGATTCAAATCTCAAATGGAAGGGTATATACAACTATACAAGTGTGGATTCAATTCAGAGGTTAACTAGATTCAAGCTTGTATATTGTTACTCTTTCATGGTTGTAATGTTGTTAGAGCTTAGAGAATTAAGTTTCTAGTTTAGTTTATTTCTAAATATGTGTTTATTTGTCTTTTCTTTTGGATGTATATAAGACAGGTGCAAATATCATATCATATCATATACTTATAATTGTATCTGTTTGATTATGTGCTATTTATGTACTTTACATTAGTGGGTAGTGATCTGCTCATCATGTAATTGTTGGTTATTCCAACTATTTGAATAAAAGAAATATGATCTTTGACCAAAAAATATTTATATCTAGTGTTTTATTCGTTGCAAATATTATCTTTAGTAGAATAAACTTAGAAAAATTAGAAATCATGAGTAACACTAGTAAGTGTCTTATTTTTGTCACTAAATGAAAAAAAATGCATATTTGATATGACGATATGTTTGTCAGAATCATAGTGTGATAAATTTACTCTACTGTAATATCAAACATGCACAAAATTAATTCAAAAGTATTTTGTTTAGTACTATGTTTTTATTTTTCTCTAGTGGGATTATACGATATTATAATGGAAATTTTCTGGTTGCTTATGCGGACTGCAGACAAATTCATCCTTGTTCAATGCTTGAAGTCACACCCTAAACCTTAAAATATGAATAATTAATTTTGAATTACTTTTACAAAAATACTCTTTAAGATGTTTTTCGCAACGGAGAGAAAAATTACAAATTCTAAAATAATTAATAAAATCATTATCAAAACGGGTTTAAGGTGCCACATTTACACTTGCACATCATAATTAAATATTACTAAATTTATTCGCTGTCAAAACTAAAGAAACCTTCTTTTCTTTAAAATTGCATCTTAGACATCATAACTATTACCGAAAATATGACTATATAACTCATCTTAAATATATGCTTAAATGTTCAATTGATCTCTTAACTTGTTTATAAGTATTGGTTTGATCCTATAAGTAATAAAAGGTCTGTTTAAGTCTTATAACTTTATTTAAAGAATCAGTTTAAATATAACTCATGACTAAAGTAAACGGACACAAACACAAACCATAAAGTGGTGGGTTTCAAAAGCATAAATTCAAGGATCTTTCTCATTCATTTCGTTAGATATCAAGGATAAATGCGTTTTGGCTTTATAGAATGCAAGCCTTTTTTCTTTCTTTATTTTCTCCGTGAATCAAGTATAGGGCAAGTGTTTCATTAATAATCCTAAAAGTGACATGAAGTTAGCTGCGTGGGCAAGGCTAGTCCAAGGATATATTATGTTTATTACAGTTCAGTTGTTGTGTTTGTCCCAAAAATATTCTTTTTTGTTTTTTTAGAGGCCTTGAAGAAAAGGTTGAGCTGTTTGTATTTCTATCGCAACAAAAATTGTAATTATGATACAAACAAAAAGGTTGGATCAATTTTGTTTTTGAAAGAGAAGGGTTGGATCATTTGAAAGGTCCAAAATCTCACAATGAGGCAAACTATAAGGTTGAAATTTCAAAGAGATATTCTTATACGTCTCAAATAGTTTATAAATAGAAAGCACTCATCGCATTAAAAACCGGTTTTGTGAGATTATATTAGGCTCGACTACAATTTCTAAAATGATATCAAAACTTATCGACCGAACCACCTACCATTTATATATATAAATATATGCACACCCATCAAGCTGTGTGAGAGGATGTATTGAAAAAAACTCAAATGTACATACTTTTGATAAGAGTTTATAAATAGTAGACACTCCTTACGTTTTGATAAGAATTATAAAAAGGCGACACTCCTTACGAACATGCGTACGACTTTATTTTTCTAGTGGGGGTTTATGCGAGATTGTAATGTAAATTTATGATTCCTTATGCAACGTGTATTCATCCTTGTACAATGTTTATTGTGACATCCTAAAATATGAATACTTAAATTTGAATTACATCTCCAAAAATACTCTCACTGAGGTTTTTTATTGGCAGCGGAGAGGAAAATAATAAATTCTAAAATAATTAATAAAATTATTAAGAAAATGGGTTTACAGTATCACATTTACACTTACACATCACAATTAGATATCGTTAAATTTATTCGTTGACAAAACTATAAAATAGGAAAACCTTTTTTCCTTCAAAAATACATCTTAAGCATTATGACTAAAATAAGATTATTCAAAATATGACTATATAACCCATTCCTAAGTATCACTATCAAAGCAGTCTTCTTCCAAACTTAAACCTTAAGACTTATCAACTTGTATTTACGATGATTTTGCAAATACACTACAAAGGCAGACAAACACAAACAATGATACTTCAAATTTCGAAAACACAAATTAAAATAAGTATACTTTAATAATTTTTCAAAGATCCTCTCTTTCATTGTGTTAGATATCAAGAAAAATGCATTTTGGCTTTAAAGAGTGCGCCTTTTTTTTTTAATGAATCTAGTATAGGGTGGGCAAGTGTTTCATTAATAATCCTAGTAAAAGTAACATGATATTAGCTGCGTGGGCAAGGCTAGTCCAAGGATATATTTATAAATTTATAATAGCTACCAAAGCAATTTAGTACAGTTCAAATGTTGTGTTTGTCCCCTAAAAAAAGTATTTTTTTTGTTTTTTGTTTTTGATTTTTTAGAAGCCTTGAAGAAAAGGTTGTGCTGTTTGTAGTTCTATCACAACAAAAATTGTAATTATATAATAGAGGGTTGGATCATTTGAAAGGTCTACAATCTCACAATGCGGCAAACTACAAGGTTCTTATCTATTTGGAAGCATTATACAAAATTGTTAAACTCTTTTTAGGCAATTTTGTGAAAAGTCGAGTGTTGAGTTTATACGAAGAGAAACAAATAAGGTTACTCATAAGTTAGTTAAGATGACCTTATCGTCGGCTAGTTTCTAGATTTTGTATGAGATTTCAAATAGTATTAAACACACCTTGATTAATTAATGAAATGTTATAAGTTTGTTTCTCTCTAAAAAAAGTTCATATCTTAAATGGAAGAGATATTCACATATGGTGTATTATGCGTTTCAAATATATATATATTTTTTTTGTTAAGCCAGGAGAATGGGCAGGCATCAAGGAGAAGCAACGACATCCCAACTAGGTTGGCACCCCGCAGAACCCCCATCCTTTGCCGCCAAACTCAAAGAAAAGTTTTATTAAAAAAAGGGAAAAAAAAAAGAGGGGGAACTAGGCCAAAACCCTCAAAACAAACAAGAAACAAAGCGGAAAAAAACAGAAGAAAAGAAAAAACATGAAACAACAATCTACGGGACCCTAGAGCGAGGGAACCCACTCCGGTCCAAGAAGAAGTCAGTCTGATGACCCTGAGGCAACACCGAAAACCAAACTGTGCCTTGTGTCGAGTGACCCAAATTAGCCAGCAAATCTGCACAACAGTTTCCTTCCCTAAAGATGTGAGAGGTAATGACCTGTATACCTTGGTTACAAGCGTCATGCCAACGGTTACGGAGCAAAACCGAAACCGAGGAGCGATTTTTAAAGACCAATAATAAGTAACAATAATTATATTTATCATAAATAAAATTATAATTGTGAGTAACAATAATAAGTAATAAGTGTACTATTTTCGACACATTATTGTCACTAATTAATCTAGAAACAAAATTATTGTATATTTGATATGAGATATATTTGTTAGAATCAATGTGATACATCAACAGTCATACTAAACATGCATTAAACCAATTGTGATACCAAACATGCATTAAATCAATTGTGATACCAAATATGCATTAAATCAATTCCAAAGCATTTTGTCACCAATACTATGCCTTCATTTTTATGGCCGGGTTATGCGAGATTGTAATGAAAATTTTTGGTTGCTTATGTGGCGTGTATTCATCCTTGTTCAATGTCTAATGTGACACCCTAGACCCTAAAATATGAATACTTAAATTTGACTTACATTTCCAAAAATGCTTTGAGGTTTTTTTTAGTGGAGAGGAAAATAATAAATTTTAAAATAATTAATAAAATCGTTGATAAAATGGGTTTAAAGTACCACATTTACACTTACACATCACAATTAAATATCGCTAAATTTATTCGTTGTCAAAACAATAAAGGATTGCTGAAAACATGACTCTATAACCCATCTCCAAGTATCACTATTAGATATGGGCTTCTCTCAAACTTGAACTTTAAGACTCGTCAACCTGCATTTATTGTGATTATGCAAATGCAGAGGCAAGAAATCATGACACAAACTTCGAATGGGTGGGTTTCGAAAACGGTTAATAGTATAAAATAATTTAAAAGAACGCGCAATAAATCAAATTGAAATATCATATCATATCAAATCACATTTAGCATAAATCAGCAACATCAAACATATTTTAGGCTATGTTTTCATTCTCTTGATCAGTAACATCAAACAATCTAAGCATCATCTCCATAAATGTATGTTCTCATTCTCTAAATTCATGTAAAATCTAAGTTCTTGCCATTTTGTTGCTTAAGGACAAGCAACAACTTAAGTTTGAGGTTGTGATAAAGGAGCATCATATTATATTTTAGGCTATGTTTTTAGTTATTTTCATTGCATTTGAAGGCAAATAAGAGGTCATTTAGAGAAGTTGTCAATGTTTGGAGGAACATTTTGTATTGTTTTCATTTGAGTTGTTGTAATTCACTTTTATCTTAAATTATGCAGCTTCATATGTGTTTTGAGTCTTTTTAGGGAGAAATCATGTAAATCGGCAAAACAAGACATCACATGAAGGATCAAAGATATGAAGAATGAATATCAATGATTCTTAGAAGGTTTTTGAAGACAATACTAGTTGGGGGAAATTCATCCCAAGTTCAAAGGTATTTCAAGACGGAACATTAATCGAAAAAGGGACGAAAACTGCAAAATTTCTACAGGAGCTACTGCCTCATGCAACCCTGCACATGAGCCATGCGCCCGTGCGCATAAGACAACATGTTCCCATGCGTGTGTATCCATGCGCCTCACGCATGGATACAACCAGAAATTGTTGTTTTTCCATATTTTCCAAACTGGATCGGTGGAAAAAGTCCAATATTCATCTCTTAAACCCTAAGTAATGATGCACTATAAATAGAGACCCTTGCATGCACTTTTATTCATTCAAAAAGCTAGTTGTACAAGGCAAGGGTCAAGCATCAGAGCTTCAAGGCATATGATTTTCCTCCTCCTTCTGTTCTCTCTAGGGTATGTTTTTCATTGTTTTATAATGATGTTTGTTGTCATATACAACTAAACCTCTCTTGATTAAGGTTCCAGATGAATCCCTTCTTATTTGTTGGATTCAATTAATAAAGTATTTTATTGAGTTTAATGGTTCAAGCGTCTGGTTTAATTTGTATATGTTCGTTTCTAATGCTTTTCAAGTAGCGGTTAACCTGATCTATAGGTGGAGTATAGGATTGACCTAGGGATGGCAATTGGACCCAAGCCCGATGGGCATCAACAAAAAATACCCACAATGGGTAGGGTAAAACCCCGCTTTTATGGGTATGGACTTGGGTCCGAGTAATTACCCATAAATTTAGATGGGCACGAGTGCGGCAAAGGACACTATACTACACAGCCCCGTAACCCGCATATACATATTTATATTTGGTGTACAATTATTTAATTTATTTAGCTATTTAAGCATAAACCTAAACCTAAAAACTAATACGGTAATCGTTTTATCCTTACCTTCATAAGCTCACGAGCTACAAATTTATGATTTAAATTAAATTTGATGTTTATTTTAGCATGCACTTTTTTTATATGTATTTTGAATGTTTTTATTTTAATTTTGGAGAAATATTTTGGATGTTTTTTATTTGGCTAAATACTACGATTTCTACTATTTTATGAGTTGCTTTAAAAAAATTTGGATCATAGTTTTATTTCAATTGCGATGTTTTTTATTATCTTTTTATAATTAAAGTGCGGGTAATGTGTATGGGTATGGGCACTTAGGTGCCTATGGGGTATGGGGAAGGACACTAAAGTTGTTACCCACGAGGGTACGAGCTCGGGTACGGGCATTTTTTACAAACACGAGTATAGGAAAGGGTACTATAGTACCCTATCCATTGGGCACCCATTGCCATCCCTAGACAACCCTACCTCCGTTCAAACAATACAATAGTAAATTGCTTATTTTTAAATTAATATATTTTAATTGAATCCTAGTATGATCATTAGGGTGACTCATCTTTAGTGAACCCCATGGTTAAATTGCGATGATATAAAATTAAAACTTTCACTGTTATATCACTGTGTCATATTCTACTTTTGCAAATCAAAGACAAATCATAAGATAAAAATTAACCGCATTCATTCCAACAAAGAAGGAAGATGGGATTCAAGGATATCCTAATCGTCGTTAGACATCTAAATCAAACCAACCTAATATCGCATTGGGCATGGTAATTAAAAATCTGCAACCGTGTTATCTCTTTTTATTTTATTTACTTTCAATAAATTCCGCTAATTGTTAAGTTGAATGACAATATACGTGGAGGCGATAACTTATCGTTTTATTCCTTGTTTACGATTTGATGGAGTTGTCAAATTGAATCCATCACACTCCCAAGACTCATAGAAAGATTTCCTATTCTTTTAAGAAAAAATTGTAATTTTATTTTGTATAGAGGCGGTTTTAGATGGAGGAAAGTACTTGGATATGAAAACTTTCTTTAGCTCATTCCATGTAGAAATGTATTTGGATGACAACGACTGTAGCCAAATTCTTGCTCTATCCCTTGAAAAAGGTGAGAGTTTAAGCCTTATGGAATCGCTTGTGACACTATTCATTTCCAAAGTGTCACAATACTCAAGAAAAATATCTAAATGAAGATTTGGATTATATGCAGACACACTATAAAATATAAAATTTATTTTGTTGTCCTGTGGAAAACAAGGACGGTTTTAGTTCAAAATTATTAACTTCCACCGTAGGACACACAGTACTTGAATGTGGATCCATAATAGAGGGATTGCATAGTCTTTCAAAGGGTGATGTTTAGTATCGGAAAATTGTGATCTTTCTCCATCTTAGGTTAATTTAACATGAGCCTTTAATTTAATATTAACAAATATCAATGGATAGGATTCATCTAAAACTTTACCTGAAACATTGATGAATTTTAATAATAAAATATTGATATAATTTTTTTTTAAACTGGACCAAGTCACCTAACTTTTATATATTTATATATTTGGAACGAATAAAAGGCTGTGTTATAATTTATATTTCTAAAAAAAAATGAACTATGTTATTTGTTTTCCGAAACCAAATTTTAATATTATTTTTTACTTTCACAAAAAAAAAACTCGACTTTTTTTATTATATATACATATTTCCGGTTGACGGACACTCCGTACTCATCTATATGTTTTTTTTTTATTCTAATGCTAACACTGTATAAATAATTTTTAAGAAATTTAGATTTCAATTAATATCATACGTATAACTGTTTGTGGCTTATTGCGACAAATCATAATTATATATTTACGTTATTCATAAGTTTTAGTTCAACTGATACGTTTTTTAAAATTATTAAATCGAACGTTGGAAAGGGTTCGAACCCCGACTCTTTTATCGTCATTTCTTTTATCTATAAAAAATAAATACATTTACGTTAAAAAAAAAACTATAGTCCAACTTTGATTAGTGGCATTAATTTATTTATTTTTTGACAAGAGCATTAAAATTTTATTGTAATGGCATTAAGGAAAACACGGGAGGGTAAAAAAATATAAAAAAAAATCACCCATAAAGGGATAAGGAAAACAATATGGGTCATGTTTTTGACTCATGGCATGAATTGGAATATAGCAAAACAGGTACACAGGTAAATAATAGATAAGACAAAATTGATCTAAGATGGGAAAAATTTTACATTGCCCCATGCTAAAACCTACCCTTTCAAAGTTCTACTTTCAGCCATGTATGCAAAAAAATTGTGATTGCTATCTTATTCTTTGATGGAGAAACCTCTTTATCTCGTGTATTGGTTGAAAAATTCTCCCAAGACTTTGAATTATTCACATCAAACAAGAGAACATTCAAAATAGAAAATCAAAAAGAAATTTTTCAATCTAATTGGGATAGAAAAAATCAACCCTCATCATTTGAATGATTTTAGACCTATTTCGTTGATGGGCAGCATATATAAAATCTTGGCTAAAGTGTTGGCTAATAGACTTCGTTCGGTGATTGGGTTAGTTATATCAGATGCCCAGTCGGCCTTCATTAAAGGTCGCCAAATTATGGACGATATTATGGTGGCTAATGAGATTGTTGATGAAGCGCGGAAGCGCCATAAGGATTTGATTCTTTTTAAGGTCGACTTCGAAAAAGCGTACGATTTGGTGGATTGGGGATACCTTGAGGAAGTTATGTATAAGATGGGTTTCCCGTCTCTTTGGCGAAAATGGATTAAAGAGTGTATTGGTACAGCTACAGCCTCAGTTCTGGTTAATGGGTCACCTACGGATGAGTTCTCTCTGGGGAGGGGATTGAGGCAAGGAGACCCTCTCTCGCCTTTCTTGTTTCTTTTGGCAGCAGAGGGCTTCAATGTTTTGATGGATGCTTTGACTCGGAACAATCTTTTTTCGGGTTTTCAGGTGGGTAACAGTGCTTCGACAATTGTGTCACACCTCCAATTTGCTGATGATACTTTGATTTTAGGTGACAAATCTTGGGCCAATATTCGGGCTATGCGCGCTATTCTTCTCCTGTTTCAATCCTTGTCTGGTTTAAAGGTTAATTTTTCAAAGAGCTGCCTAGTGAGGGTGAATATCGCACACTCTTGGTTGGCTGAAGCAGCTTTGGTTTTGAATTGTAAGGTGGGGTCTATACCATTTGTGTATCTGGGTATGCCTATTGGTGGTAATACTCGTCGCTTGTCCTTTTGGGAACCTCTGCTGAACCGTATCAGATCTAGACTAGCGGGTTGGAGTTCTAAACATCTATCTTTTGGTGGCCGTCTAATTTTACTGAAATCTGTCATGTCATCTTTGCCTGTTTACGCTCTTTCTTTTTTCAAGGCTCCAACATGTATCATCTCCTCTATTGAATCTTTATTTAATTGTTTTTTTTTTTTGGGGG
>Ga0228711_1002937_pt1 | contig 26428 bp, 18 predicted proteins | sample MedpolnodulmetaG_2_FD_177996 | JGI IMG/M metagenome (GOLD analysis project Ga0228711, IMG submission 177996) | Root nodule microbial communities from Medicago polymorpha collected in Santa Monica, California, United States - brown nodules | ecosystem: Host-associated > Plants > Roots > Nodule... | reverse complement strand
ATAATAAATCATATAATAAAATATAGCACACCAAAAATCAACACCAATCAACATAATTCATATTAAAATCATATAAAAGACTCTAAAATAAATCAAAATAAATAATAACAACTAGGGCGTTACAGGGAGGGTTTCCACACCTCACGTATCATTGGTTCCTTCGCCGGTCTCATTTGCACAGGCACGAATAAGGCGGTATCGAATGACAATTTGCCCGTACCTTATATTCGGGGTGAAACACTTGGTATTAAGATCACGCAGGACTTTTATGAACGTGGAAGGAATTTTTGCAAGACTAATTTTCGGGGACGGCTTGTTTTGAAAAAGGGAGACAAACCTTATACTACAAAGGACATTGAGTCAAAATTACAGAAGCTTTGGAAGATCAGAGGGGCATGGCGTATGCTCTCTCTAGGAAGGGGATTCTATGAATTCTTTTTCTCTAATGAAACTGATATGCGCACGGTCTGGGCTGCGGGAACAATGAACTTGAAACCGGGCCTTCTTAGGCTCTTTGAGTGGTCGAAGGACTTTAACATGCACACTCAGCACAACACACATGCACAAGTGTGGATTCGTCTTCTTGAACTGCCTCAAGAGTATTGGATGGAGTGGACGCTTCGTGAGATTGCAAGTGCGGTGGGCACTCCTCTCTTGATCGACAACGCAACGACCAAACGTTTGTTTGGTCACTACGCTCGCATTTTGGTGGACATGGATTTATCTCGCAAGCTCTTTCACGAAATAGTTGTTGAGAGGGAAGGGTTTGCTTTTACGTTGGAAGTAGCATATGAACGGTTATCGGATTTTTGCACTCATTGTCAAGCCATAGGGCACAATGTGACTGCTTGTCGAAGGTTGTACCCTCTTAAGGAAACAAACGCAGCTAAGGAAAAGATTGCACAAGGGAAGAAACCAGTCCCCGTTACGAAGGCAAATTGGGTCCCAATCCAAGACAACCCGTCAGGTATTGGTTCATCGACTGCCTTTGGAGAAAATAATCATGATGATGCAGCGGAGGCAATTCCTAAAAAGACTTTGGAGGTTACTGTTCCTGTTCAGATCATTGACAACCCGACATTCGGAAAAGAAACAGAAACATTGCACAAGGAAGCAGGAAAAACAACATTGGACCAGACAGAAACTGCAGCATGTGATAGAGAAGAGGAAATCGCCACTATGGACATACAATTAGAAACCACAACATTGGAGCAGGAAATAGATACAAGTTAGCACAAAGGTACAAGTATTCCTCTCCAAATTACCCTGGAAGCTGTAGAAGGGGCAGCATTACAAGGTGCAGCATAAGGCACAGACCAGCTGCCTAGCACTTCAATACATGTGTTGGAAGAGATAATTGTTGATGAGAATATAGGCATGGCTGATGGTGGAAATGATATCGAGCAAGTTACATCTGAAATTGGCCTACAAACCCAACACGCAGCAAACTCTAGTACTGATGACGCAGAGGTAAATATATCGTCTCAGGTCCCATCTGTTTAGCTTGAAACACACATCAGTAAAAACATACAGAATGGTCTGGATTTATGGGCCAGAATTCGCGAATACGACCAACGAATGGCTGATGAAGGCTTCACGCAAGTTCTCTCAAAGTTGCAGAAGCAAGCTCGTAAAAATCAAGTCATTGGCAAGCCGCATTATCAGACCCGTGCAAAGGGAGGTCGTCCTCCATCTTCCCAATGATTATGTTATTTTGGAATGTCCGAGGAAGCCAAAAAGTGAAGATTGATATGCCAATGTTGAGGAAGTACTCTCTGGTTTGTGTTTCTCATCACAGCCTCTATATCTCACTAATTTCTCTAGATTAAGAAGAGATGACCACTGCAAAAGACAATGCCGATGCAGTATTTAAAAAGATGCCACAAAAATTATGGATCCTTATTTAGCCGCTAGATTCAATATGATTTGTTGAAAGATGCCTCTCTCTACAAAGAAATCAAGTGTTATCAATGAAAATGATTTGCTTCAACTATGGTTCTATTTGGTTAGACACACTTCCAGCGGAATTGCTTATGGATTTCTCGAGACATAATTGGTCTACCCAATTATAGAGTTCCTTAATCTTTTATTTCTTTTGTTCTATTTCTTTTCTTTTTTTGAGGGTTTTGGCCTAGTCCCCCATCTTTCTCTCTACATACTTTTTCCCCCTTTTTTTTATTGAATTTAGAGTTTGACAGGCATAGGACGGAGGCTTCCCGGGGTGCCAACCAAGTTGGGATGTCAGTGCTATCTCCGGATGTCTGACTTTCTCCCTGCTTAGCAAAAAAAAAATACAAATATTAATAAAAAGAAATGAACTAAATTAATATTTATTCGTATTTATTCATTAAATATAAAATCAGAAAATAAAAGCAAATATAAATAAAAAAGAAATGAACAAAATTAATACATATAACAACATCTCATTTTATTAATAGAATTCATACAATAATTGATACATTTATTTGAATTCACTAAATCTACTTATTTTCTTTTTACCCTCTTGGGGTAAATAGTGAGCAGCCTTCTTGGGGGAAATGTATCATCAACTCTTGGGCTAAATCTAAATCTGGTTCTTTTTATACCCCAAGAAGATTCTTTTTACCCACGGTAAAAAAAAATTGGGGTAAAAAGAAGCAAATTTAATTTTATCTCAAGAGTTGATTACTTCCCCATAGTTGGCTACTCACCATTATCTCAAAACTGACCACCATTTACCGCAAGTGATTAGAGACTATTGAAGGAAGAAAAAAAAAAAAAGAGAAATAGAGGGAGAGAGTGAGGAGGGAGAGAAAGTGATATGGTGTGAGGAAATAGGGAAGTATGGAGGGGTATTTATAGGTGAGAATGGTAGTATAGGTTATAACAACCATAAATGTGGTCAAAAAAACGTGTAAATTTGGTAAAAAAACGTGTAGATTGAATGTTGAAAATCTGACCAAAGTCCAAAAAACGTGTGTTCTTCAGTTCTGACCACCGACCAACATGCGTGAGTTAACTCACGCCCAGGCCAGTGGTGCGTGACTTAACTCACGCAAGGGTATAACTGGAAATTATGCTAGGCACAAGCAAAATGTGCTGGGAGAAGAGCAAAAATCTCAAATCAAAGCCACATGATCTTAATCAGATAGCCCAGCTTAGATCCTTTGGCCCATACGTTTTTTCTCCCTCCTGAGCCCAATCTGCTCCATTTTAATTACTGCACCCCCAGTTTACTGCCTGCACCCCCTTGCATTTTATTCTTTTTCTTTTTCATGTATTTTAATTCCTCTCGCATTTTTTTTTATATCTTTCGCATTTTATTTCTTTATTAGTTTAAGATTAATATGTCATTTTGCATTTTAATTTTTGTGATTTATTTTATTTGCATAGATTTAGAATGTATTTAGGGCCAATGTAATTATAAATGAGAAAAAAAATCATGCATGTGTCCTTTATTTATTCTGCTTTTTATATATTGAAAAAATGCAAAAAAAATTAGGTTAGATTAAAGGATTTTGTGCTGATCCAACGTCACTACAAAATTCTCGTGCTCTATTTTTTTGTCACGTTAGTTTTATTTTTATGTTTTAATCAATATTCAAAAAGAACAAAAACATTTCAAATAACCAAAAATTCAGATAAATTCCTTTTCATAATAAACCTTGATTTTCAGTCAAGTGATCTTCCTTTTATCTTTTCTTAAACAAAATTTCAATTTACTTTAATTATATTTGAGTCATTTTCTTTTAACATAAAAAACACAAACAAATCCCATTTTTGCCACTTTGGCTTTTGCTCTTTAAAACTTTTTTTATCAAAACTAATAAAAAACACAAAACAAATTAATCGGTATTTTTACCCCGAACGACGAGGTTTTGATCCCTCACGGGTACGCAGACAGAGGAAATTCGTCCTTCCAAATCATAAAAAATGTAAAATAAAAACAATTCTCTTTTTTTTTTCTTCTTTTAATCATCACTCTAATTCCTTTCTTAAAGCAAGCAAGTTATAGCCAAGAAAATAAATAAAATCAAGAGGTTCTCGTAGAATACTATGAACGTTTAGGGTGCTAACACCTTCCCAAAACGTAACTAACCCCCGAACCCTAAATATTTTAAAATGTGGTTATTTAGAACTTTTTTCCTTTTCTTTTGAAAAATTAAAAGTTCAGTTGTGAAATAAAATTAGTGAGTCAAATGTTAACTAAATAGCTAACTAAAGTTCAGTAACCAACTGCCTATAAAATTAAATCCATAAATTTTAATATACAAGAATTTGAAATAATCATTTCAAGAGAACTCTAAAGATAAAAACACAAAATTTAATGCAAATCCAAAATTTATAGCTATATAATTTGATAATTTTCTATGTGGTACTTATGTTTTTCTAAAATGTTTTTTTTACTATCGTACTTGTGTTTTTTAAAAGATTTGTATACAAACATTTGAAGTTATTAAATCAAGTATAAAAAATTTATAATTTTATGAAATTTGACAATTTGGTCTATTCCGTCAATACATATTTTCGAGGAGTGAAATTCAATACTTATAAGTTATTAAGCAAATTAAGTCAGCTCAAAATTACTTCTTGAGTAACTTCATCTATTCCATCAATAGCACAAAAGAATATCTGCTGCATTACACCTCTCACTTTTCTTGGTTGGCAATTTCAAAGACATTTCAAATTCAAAATGTTAAATGAATATTTGGCTTAACCAATAAACTATTGAAGATCATTGTTGTATTGGAATCATGTTAATGCACTGTCTTCATGCTCAAATGGATCATATACCGGCCTAATTTAATTGTATGAATTACGTCCATAATTTGGACCATGCATAAACAAATCTAACACCTTGTCTTATTTTTTGGTGACATCTCTAATACCTTGTATGAGAGAATATGTGATGAGTACATTTGATTATAAAATTATACATGTAACCAAATATCATATATTAAACTAACATAGACATTGACATTTTAGCAAGAGCACTGCATCATTTACATCGCCAATTAAAAACCACACTATAAGAGGCATTGGTTGAGTAATTGAAATTAGTCTTCAAGATGACAAATCTACATTCTTTGTGTTGCTTTATTGTTTACATAATTTTAATTCAGTTCATTGCTTCACTGAGTTTGATCACATCTCAAAGTCACATAAATGAAATTGCCAATGGTATCACCAATAATGCCCTTTTCATTTTTGGTGACTCTACTGTTGATTCTGGTAACAACAACTACATAGATACTATTCCTGAAAACAAAGCAGATTATAAACCATATGGACAAAATGGGGTTTTTGATAAACCCTCAGGACGATTCTCAAATGGCCGTGTTATTACCGATTTTATAGGTATGTAACATATCATTGTGCGACCACAAAGTTGTTTTGTTGTGAACCTTTATATTGTAGTAAGATGTGGGCAAATGTGACTGATGCGGCCACAATTGCTCTTGTGATGTCACTACAAGACTTTTAAACTCTTATATTGTAGCCGAAATTGTGATTGCGGACTACAATTAAGAGCTATGATTTGATTTATATAAAGAGACCATGAGACCTGTCTCTATACTCTATGAAATAGGGTTGAAAGAATTTTATGGTTAAAAAGTTTATATTCTCGAATTTTATCATTGCTTTTTAGGCCAATTATTATTGCTTGTTTAGTGTCCTACAACGACGCATATAATTACATTCGGTTATAATTGGTGTCATGTGTCAGTGTCAATGTTGTGTCATATGTCCGTGTTTGTATGCTTCGTAGGTATGTCATGTGCGTTACTAATTTTCTATTGATTGTTGATACAGCTGAATATGCAAAGTTGCCCCTGATTCCTCCATTTTTAAAACCATCTATTGATTATAGTAATGGTGTCAACTTTGCTTCTGGTGGGGCTGGTGTTCTTCCTGAAACCAATCAGGGACTGGTAATTCTTACTTATATTAGATATTAATTTTCTTTAATTATGTGTTTGGAAGAGCATTTGATAAACATGTTTTAGGATATAATTGATTTTGTAATATTGATTTGATTATATTTAAGTTTAATAGTTAACTGATTTATGTTTAAATGGTTTTACTCTTAAAGCTTGTTTAATATAAAAGTTAATGTAAATTTTCTAATTCAACACATTAAATAGGTGATTGATCTTCCAACACAATTAAGTAACTTTGAAGAAGTGAGGAAATCACTAGCAGAAAAGCTAGGAGAAGAGAAGGCAAAGGAGTTGATCTCAGAAGCAGTTTATTTCATTAGCATTGGAAGCAATGATTACATGGGTGGTTATTTGGGTAACCCAAAAATGCAAGAAAGCTACAATCCTGAACAATATATTGGGATGGTGATTGGAAACCTCACTCAAGCAATTCAAGTAAGAATCTGTTTTAATAGATTCTTTATAAAATATTTATTAGAAAAAGTTACCAAAAAATTATTGGAAAAAAATTCTTCAATTTGATTATTGGAAAAATTATTAGAATCTGTTATAAAATATTTATTTGAAAAAGTTACCTATTAGATACCAAAATAGAATATTAAAAAATGATATAATAACAATTTGATTATTCTATGTGTACAGAGACTATATGAGAAAGGGGCAAGAAAATTTGGATTTTTAAGTTTGTCTCCTTTGGGTTGCCTACCAGCCCTTAGAGCTGCAAATCCTGAAGCAAACAAAGGTGGTTGTTTTGAAGCAGCTTCTGCTCTTGCTCTAGCACATAACAATGCTTTAAGTAATATTCTCACAAGCCTCAACCAAGTCCTTAAAGGGTTCATGTACACAAATTCTAATTTCTATGATTGGCTTCAAGATAAAATAAACAACCCTACAAAATATGGTACGTCTTTCAATCCCATTTACTATATGTTAATATTTACGATGTCTGACTTATGTAGCACCAACACTTCAGATTGAAGGTGTGTTCGATGTCTGACATGTGTCAGTATCTGATACCGATACATGTGATCAAATTCAATTATTCTATTTGACTTATGTAGCACCGACACTTCAGATTGAAGGTGTATTCAGGGTCTGACATGTGTCAGTATCTGATACTAATACATGTGGTCAAATTCAATTATTCTGTTTATCAACTTATTACTAATGTTAACATGTCAATAACATGTTGGGATTTCGTATTTGCATCGATGCTTCATATTGTGTGACCAAACGATTTTTTTTTGTTTTTCAATTGAAGGTTTTAAGGATGGGGTTAATGCTTGTTGTGGAAGTGGACCATATGGAGGTATCTACACATGTGGTGGCACAAAGAAAATCAAAGAATACAACTTATGTGACAATGTTGAAGAGTTTGTATGGTGGGATTCATTCCACCCAACAGAGAAGATCCATGAGCAATTTGCAAAGGCTTTATGGAATGGATCACCTTCCATAGTTGGACCATACAATTTAGAAAGGCTATTCAAAAATGACATTAAACTCATGACTATAGCTGATGTAGTTGATGTCCCAGAAATTGAGCATGGATTCTGAGTTTATATGTAAAAGGAGAATAACAATTGCAAAATGCCAATAACAATAGATATTTGTGTCACAACGCGCTCTATTGCGATGATCGGCGCAAAGGCTAACAATACAAAAATACTGAAGTAAATAAGAAACATCATTTCATATGAATAAACGTTCAATTTAATCGCTAAACTATCACTCTATCACCTATTTAGTCAACGAACTATTAAAATCAACTAAAAGGTCCCTAAATTATGAGAAATACATCAATATATATATATGGTCCCTAAACTATACTCTTGTCCATCAATTTGCTCCCTAGGTAAGTCAATTGAGGGACCTAATTGATGTATTTCTCATACTTTCATAAATCCAAAAAAAAACTGCAAGGGAGTTAAATCATCACATCCAACATTCTTTCAACTTGGTTGCTTAAGTAAATCATCAACCAAGATTCTTTACTGTTATAAAAATTAAGAACAGGCAGTTGAAATTATAATAATACAGTTAAGTGATTAGTTGATAACTGATTAGTGTTAATTATATTTAACCATAGTTAAATTAAAACTTTTCAGTTATAGTTACCTTTTCTGTTAATTCAGTTTCACATTTTCTGTTATAACCAACTTTGTTCCCATTCATTTCTCTATAATTCTTCCAATTCTGTAACTGTTTCTAATGTACACAGATTAGTCTTAATTACCGTGTTTATATATATTGATCAAAACCGTGTGAATCACACAAACAAAAACAGTTATCACTCAATTCTGCAAAACAAGATTCAACTCCAAGAAAAAAGAAAAACCAGAACCAGAACCAAAAGAAAATGTTGAAATCAGTATTCAACAGACAGAAACAACACACATCATCATCATCTTCATCATCGACGTCGCGTCCATTCAAAGAATACTACACAGAATGGTTCAACACACTCAAGAACAATCACCTTCCATTACTCCGTCGCTCCATCTCCGGCGACTCACTCACCCTCCTCTCAACCCATGTTGAGCTCATCCACCAACACTTCCAATCTTACTACCACACCCTCGACGCAGCCGCAACCACAGACCCTTCTCAAATCCTCAACCAAGACTGGCACAATTCCTTAGAAAAGCCTCTTCTTTGGATCTCTGACATCCATCCTTTCATCTTCACCAACCTTGCTCGTTCTTTTCTTGACGACGAAGACAATGAAACCGATGATAATTCATCGGTTTCAATCTCTTCTGACCGTCCATGGCAAATAGCCATGGCGTGGAGGAATCCATCAGAAACCCTAATAACACGTATGGAACAAATAGAATGCGGTTTGAAGTCCATCGTTCCAACGCTTAACGATAGGCTTGAACGCGCAGAAGGCTGTTTCGTTGAACGCGTTGTTGGTGACTGGTTTTCGTGTAAAGATCGCGGTGATAATAAAGGGAAAGTTGTTTTGGGAAATGATGTTAGGGTTTACATAGAAGAGTTTGTTAGTGTTCTTCTTTATGCAAATAGGTTAAGGAGAAGTGTTCTTGTTGATATTATAAGTGCTGCAAGTGTTTATCAAGCTGCTTTGTTTCTTGAAGCTTTGTCTATGTTTCTTATTGGATTTAAAGATCATGATTTGGTTCATGCTGTGGAACATTCCAAGAGTTTTTCTGTTGATCATGCTAAAGATCATAAAGATTTTTGTCGTTCGAGGTGTCACTGATTGGTTGGTTCAATCATCATCAATTGAAGAAAGAGGAATATTGGCTTGACAATTTGTGTGCATTATGTAATTTTCTTCTTTTTTTCTGGTATGTATGTAATGTATGATAGTGTGAATTGAAGTTTCATTGTATTTTTTTCTTGATTTGGAGTGTTGAATATTGAGAATGCAGTGTGTTTAGGATGTAGCAGCTTATGAAGATACCATTTTCTGATATAAATATTCTTTAGATTTCTGATTTTTTTTCTTGAGTTCAAGTTGACAATTTGGAGTTGTATATTGTATTTGATTTTGGTTTTTGTGTATGAATTGATGCCATCTTGTTTTGATTGGATTAATTACCTTAATGGATGAAAATATTGAATTTGGAGTGCTCTCTTTTAATATATATGCAGTGTTCTCTTTTTATTTGTTAATTAACCAATAGTTGATAATGCACATATTTACACTCTTTTGAAGAGAGATATTTAATTTTACATAAGTTTGATCTAAAAATATTAGTGTATAGTTTCCCTTTTATGGTATAATGAGCTTGATCACCAAGGTAATGGACAATGAGGCCAATATATATACATAATACATTATTATCCTAAATTAGAAGCTCAAACTATACTTTACAAACAATCCTCCTCCCTAAGATAGCTATACAGCCTCAAACTCATTAACCAAATATTTTCTGACTTCCAATTCATTCTTTCTTCTAGGTTAATACACCAAGCATAAGAATTTTTTGCTACTAATGTCCATTTCCACAAGATAACCTTAATAATGTCTAGAGCAACAAAAATAATAAGATTTTTGCTAATCAGATTAACAAAATAACCAGGTTATAAATAGAAGTCAGGGTAATAAAAAAAAAATGTTTTCTTATATTGCTCTACTCTCTTTTCAAACTCCATATTGAATTTCAAATTTTATTTTCCAAAAGCGTAAATCATGTTAAAAAATCCTCGACTTTTGAGTTTTAGAAGCAGAATATAAGGCGTTTGAAACGATTGTAGGTGAAAAAAGAAATTCCTAAAAAATAAAATTTGATGGGGCCAAGATTTCTTTCTCAATGTTTTCTAGAAAACTACATTTACAAAAATACTTTTTGGATAAAACTAAAAATTTTGTTCTGAATTATACTTTTGATATAAAAAAAAATTTAACATCATTCATTTCTCTAACAAAAAAAAAATATTGTTTGATGTGAATAGATGAAACCGGGTTGTCTTCGAGTCCGACTCAGCTACTATAGTGCAAGCTTTATCGTCTCCAGGCCATGGTGATTCGGAATTCTATGTTATTGTTTCTAGTATTATTTATCAGTTATCTTTACATACCAAATTCGATGTGAAGTTTGTTAGGAGACAAGTGAACATGGTTGCTCATGTTTTACCTAGGGTGTCTTGTTCTTGGGCTAGTCACCGTATTTTTTATTCTTATCCTTCTTGTATTGAACAAAACTTCTGAAGTCCAATTTATCTAAAATTTATATTAAAAAAAAGAATATATGCAGAACTATTTTGGTATAATTTTGTGATTGGGTTGAATAAAGACATAAATAGAATTAAAAGAAAAATCCATTTATAGCATTACAACAATTATACATCCTTGATAAGTGTTTATCTGCCATGTCTAAATACCCTTTATTTTGGAGGGAATGGGATTGAGTCCCAAAGCATATGAGCCCATCATTTGCACTGTGTGATTCCCCTTTAACATTCAACTTTCTATGTTTTTCTTTTAACTTTTCAAATTGCAAATGATTTTGAATAGCATAAAAAAGAAATGATGTTGACCCCCAAGTCAAATATTCTTTTTCTAGTCCATAAAAAAAAAAATCTCTTTTTCTACAGTTGACTTCTATTTCATTTCTAGCTCTAAGCCAACCAAGTTGGTAGCAAATTTGATGCTCTCCCAACTCTTTGCCTCTTTTTTTTTTTTTAAAGAACTCTATATCTCTCTCTTAATTTCACTAACTATCTTGATTATGTTTTTATGTATTAATTAATAAAGGAAGAGAGATAGAGAGTTAGGAAAGCGAAGTGAGAAAAGTGAAAATGAGAATCCATATCCAATTGATAGTAGTACTTAATTCCCTACAACATTAGGCTTTTGAAAGCCTTAGATCTGGGAAAATTAGACGATTAACTTTCTATCACTATCTTAATCTCTCTTTTAGTTATAATTTGATTTTTTATATATATATATAGAGAGAGAGTTAAGAGAGGGAAAGAAATAAAAGTGAAAAAGAGGATCCATGTCCAATTTGCAATACTACTCAATTTCAAATCCCTACAACATTAATTTATTAGGCTTCTGGGCACCATAGATGGTGGAAAAAATAGACAATTAGCATTCTATCTTTCTCTTGATTATATTTTTGTTTTTTTAACGTATATATAGAGAGAGAGTTTAAAAGAGAGATATATAGTTACGAGAGAAAAGTGAAAAAAAGGATCCATATCCGGTTGGTAATAGTACTCAATTTTAGGGAGAGAGAAAGTTAGGAAAGTGAAAGAAAGGAAAGTTAAATGATGATCCATATCCAATTTGTAGTAGTACTCAATTTCAGTCCCTGCAACATTAGTTTATTAGGTTTTTGGGGTAATAGATGGTTGGAAAAATAGGGAATGGTTGCCCTATTGCAAAATGCATGTTTTGATAGAATGTGAGTTTGAAGAAATTAGAATGACTTTGTAATTTTAATTTTTTTAAGGCTTACTCGCCTTCCGTTTTAAAATACATGTCGCGTTTTTGCAATGTCTATATTCACATGACTTATTTTGGTCATACTTTTTAATTAATATATAAATATAAATGTTATCATGTAAGATGTTGTTTAATTTGTTGTTGTGCATTGGCAGCATGAAGATGTGAATTAGTTGACTGCGATATGTATTTTGAAATACAAGGAATATAATTTTAATTTTTTTTTTAGTTATAAAATGTAATTTGTATTAAAATCACTGTTATGTACTCCCTCCGGTCTTAAATATAAGAGAAGAATCTTTTGTTAGATTCATTGAATAATTAATGTATTTGGACTACAATGTAGACTAAATACATCATTTATTCAACGAATCTAAAAAAAAATCTTCTCTTATATGAAGGACCGGAGGGAGTATATTATAATTTTGTGAAACTCATGGTCAACTAAAAAATACAGGAAGGAAAAAAAAAACAAAACACTTTCATGCACGTGTGTTGCATACAATAAACAAAACACTTTCTAATCCTTCACATCATTGAGCTTGACTCTTGAGTGAGTTATCTAAACAATAGAAAGGAAAGAGTTTTCAGTGGAACATGTCGAATGAAATTGGAAACGTACGTGGCGGGAATTACTCAAATGACAACCTCCTAAAATGCTCTACAAATATCATGATATTAAACTATATTCCATCAATATACTGTAGTAACACGACTCTCTCTTAAGAAAAAGGGAAATAATTTAAGGATTAGTCTTATTGCAGGCTCAAAAAATTTAGGTTGTGATGATACCTAACGCACATATTGAAAGGTGAAAGACCAAATTACGGTGGTGTTTTAGCAAAGACAAAAATTAAATTCCACTTTAGAGTTTTATTTAATGTGATTGTCCATTTAAATCAAGTATTCAAACTAAAGGAAGTTAATGAAAAGTAAACTCGCACTTTCACATCATATTCTCTCTAATTATAAGTTAATGAAAAATAAACTCGAACGGTTACATCACATCCTCTTTACTTGAATGAATATACATAAAATTAGCTTGTAAGACGAGGATTGTTTCCACTTGCAAACATATTGTAAAATAATCTTTTATTTGATGCTGGACTCTTTAACATAAATTTTTGTGTTAAAATTTGATTGTTTATGAAAAACAATTATAGATTGAAAGAGTGTGCATTGAAAGAAAAAAAAAGTCTCGATAAACCTGATCCAAAACCCGTAATGAAAATAATCTGGTGATGAACTCATCTTTGAATTACACTTGTGCATATAAAAAATAAAATAAAACATTCAACATCATCCATAAATTACATAAAATAAACTATTGTAAGTAATAATGTAAAAATGAAAGATATATTTCAATGGAATATAAAGAAGAGTCGATGAATGTTAGCTCATATCTTATAAGTTCAACTCACCATAAATTTATATTAACAAAAAATATATATTTGAAGAACTATTTTGGTATGATATTGTGATTGGGTCCAATGAAGACATATATAAAATTAAAAGAAAAATCCATCTATAGCATAGCATCAAGAAGTGTTTGTCTGTCATGCCTAAATACCCTTCATTTGGGAGGGAATGGGATCTAAAGTCCCAAAGCATATGAGCCCTCAATTGCTCCCTGTGTGATTCCCCTTTTAACATTCAACTTTTTTGTTTTCCTTTCAACTTTTCAAACTGCAAATGATTTTGAATAGCGAAAAAAAATAAATGAAATTGACTCCCAAGTCAAATATTCGTTTTCTAGCCTATCCAAAAAAATATCTCATTTTCTTCGATTGACATTTATTTCACTTCTAGTTTCAAGCCAACGAAGTTGATAGTAAATTGGATCACCTCTTTCACGTTTCTCTCTTTCTCTCTCCCAACTCTCCATCTCTCTTAATCTCACCCTCTCTTGATATTTTTTTTTTTTTTTTTATTAGAGAGATAGAGTCTTAAAAAAGAGAATGTGAGAAAAGTGAAGTAGATGATCTATACCCGGTTGACGGTACGTAGTACTCAATTTCAGGTCCTTATAAGATTAATTTATTAGGCTTTTCGGGGGGCATAGATGATGGGAAAATTTAGCAACATGGCCCTATTACAAAATGAATGTTTTGATTATATGAGATTTGTCAAAATTATTAACACATTTAATTTGATAAAGTTTTAAAATGTAATTTGCATTAACATCATAGTTATCTATATTGGAATTTTGTAAAATTGTAAAACTCATTGTCAATTCAAAGGGAAAAAAGGAAGCAACTCCTAAAATGCTATACAAACATCATCATGTTAAATTATATTCCATCATGTACCAAAAAAAAAAAATTATATTCCATCAACCGAGTCTCCTATAATTTGAAGGTAGTCTAATCTTACATAGAAAATCGGATATTTTGCTATAAATGTTAGGATTATAGTCTCATTGCTGACTCAAAAAATTGAGAAATGATGTACGTAACAACTATAAAACAATTTTTTTTAAGTAACTTGTAAAACAATTTTTTTTCTCATACTTATAATCTGTCTCTATTGTTTTGATTTTTGTGTCAATATCTACATTTTTTTGTTGTATATTTTAATTGTCTCACAAATTATCCAAAAATAGTTGTTCAAATACTTAGAGGTCGAAGACCTAATTACCATCCTGAGTTAGCAAAGACAATAATTAGATTTCACTTTATAGTTTTGTTTACTAGTGCTGGGCCTAAGATAAACATGTGGTTTATCCATTTAAATCAAGTATTCAAACTATAAGAAGTTAATGAAAATAAAGTAAACTCGACACTCACATCACATTCTCTCTAATAAGTTGTACATAATTTTTTAAAAATTGTGGTTTGGTCTAACCCAATCTTATAAAATCGACTTATGAGTTGAGGATTGTCCCCACTTATAAATATATTGGTAGGTCATGAAACTCTATAAAACTCTATAACATAAATTTTTGTGTTAGAATTTGATGGTTTATGAAAAAAAAATAGATTAAGGGAGTGTGTGCATTAAAAAGAGTCTTTATCATCCATTATCCTATGAAAAAACTTGATCCAAAACTCGTAATGAAAAAAATCTGGTGATGAACTCATGCTCGAACTTATAAACTTGACTAAAAAGAATAAACAGTCATGATTTTGGATGGAAGTTCATTTAAACGCAATCCGATTAGGAATTAGATTCTTTCATTCTTTTTTTCCTTACTAAAGAAAGAAAGAAAAAGAAAAGCATTTTCGGTTGGAAACTATCAGTTCACTCCCTTAAGCTTAAAATTCATGAACCAATCATGTGATAGATCCTTATTTATTTGGCCTTCTTTTTATTAAGTAATTTTTTTTTTATTTTGTTGATTGAATGTATGACCTAATTTATCTTTTCCTAAGAACCTATGTACTTTTATTTCTCACCTATAACACTCTCTCTCATCTAATTTCCATGGAACTTTATAACTTTAGGTTGGGGTAGAGTCCTATTAGACCTAATATCCATAATGTATTTTTTGTTGAAGCATAATATCCATAATAGTGGTAAAACATTATGGTAATTAAAATCAAGTTAAAGTTTTTACCAAAATTTCATTAGTAAAGTTACCATGTATAGTCTCAGATTTCTAAAAATATTTAGTAGAAATAAAAAGACCACTTATTCTACTTATATTAAAACTAAAATTGAATCTAAAGTTAAAAATAATCGAGTAGTATTGCTATCTACTGAAAAATAAATATCAAACAAAATAAATAACATCAGACAAAATTGAAAGTAAAAAAAAAAAAGAATTTATTTTTTGAGAAAAAAAATCCAAGTAGTTGATAGCATGATAATTTAAACATTAACAAGGATTAAAAACATCGAGTTGATTGAGCTACATACAACTTTCTTTGGCAAAGTTATTATAAACTCACAAATATAAGTGAAAGTGTCGGGATTTGAACTCCGATCGTCATGGCATCCACCCTAATAATTTCAACATTTTACTAATCGAGATAGGACTAAAATAAATGTATTTAGTTCAAATTTTTAACTATATTCATTAACATTACTTAACTTTTTATTTTAATATTTGAGAGCGAAATAGTATACCTTTATCTTCGGTAACACAATCCACAAAATATCTTATGTATGAAACATCATTTTCTTGGTAGTCAACAACACTACGTGTTCTATAATCCAATCATCACACGATTTGTTTGAGAAATTTAATTCGATTAGTTTTTTAATGGGGTTTGTTAGAATACACCTACTAGTTTTTATTAAGGTGTGTTGTGAATTTGATGAAAAAAAATCACATTAATAACAAACTTGATGTGTGGAGCAAGTGATAGTCAAGCAACCAAAACAAAGTGTACGGAACAATAATAATCACAAACAAAAGTAGAAAACAGCGAGAGAAAGAAAGAGAGAACACAAAAGAATTTGTTGACTTAGTTCAGTCCAAATTGACCTAGTCTGGGGGAGAGAGCAGCCCTCCGTTTCACTATAATGATGAGTAACCTTACAAAAGAGATATCAATGGGTTACAAGAATAAGTCTCCCGCCTAATTCTACCCAAAGTCCCAATCTCTTCCCATAACCAAGAGATTCAATCCTAATAGTGTTTCCCAAGGTGAATCAACCCTCAAACCCTAGTGTTTGTTGCCAAGAGACAAACTCTATACAAACCCTAGTTTTGTTGTGCCTTTCTAAACCCTTGTTTTAGCCCCCTCTATCTCCTGGTTTACTCTGATACAAAGTCTATATTTATAGTAAAGTAACCCTCATAAAATTGTAACAAATCTGACCCAAAAATAAGTTTTTGAAAAATATTGTTACGCAAAATCGGGCCCCCGAATTCCTCCATTCGGGCGCCGATTTTTCACGAACCAAACTACTCCCAAAGACAGCCAAAATCGGGCCTCGGTTTTGCCAATTCAGGCCCCAATTTTGTACTTCCAGCAAACATCAATCTTGCACTCCAAACTCCAATTTTGAGTCACTTTCACAACAATCTCCACCTTGACTCTAAATTAGTGATGATGCCAAACCATCAACCACCTTGTTGCTCTTTCCCTTGCTTCCCACTACACCAAGTAGCTCCAGAAGTTTACACCCTAACCTCTTCAACCATTGGAATGCCTTCCGCCCTTTTGAAGATCCTTGTGTCCAAACTACTCAAAGGATTTTAGGTAGTTCCACAAGTACACACCTTAACCTCTTCAGCCATCGGAATGTCTTCCGCCTTCTCGAAGATCCTTGTATCCAAACTACACTAGGAATTTCAGGTAGTTCTACTAGACTTTACCATAACCTCTTCAATATGGAACATCTCCCGCTTCCTTGAAGATCTACTTGTGCCAAATCACCCTTGGCTTTTAGAGTAATCCACAAGTACACACATTAACCCCTTCAGCCCTCGGAATGTCTTCCGCCTTCTCGAGGGTCCTTGCAGTCCAACTACGCTAGAAATTTTAGGTAGTTCCAAAAGCATTCACCATAACCTCTTCAACACAGGACATTCCCCACTTCTTTGCATCCAATCACCCTTGGCCTTTTTTTAGGGTAATCCCACAAGCCATGCTATACATTCTTCAACCTCTGGAATGTCTTCCGTCTTCATGAAGAAATCCCTTGCTCACCTATAGCTTAGCACCCAAGGTCCTCCATAGTCGTACCATTACCAGTGTGTTCAACTCCACCTCAAGTTGAGCGTACTCTACCTCAACTAGCAAATGCGTACATCCCACTATGTCTTCAACCTTGAAACTCCACCTCAACAGGTAGATCATGAGTATTGTTGCCTCCGCCTCTCCAGACTGATCATGAGTATTCTTGCCACCGCCTCTCCGGGCTGATGTTGAGTGTTTAACGTCTCTTCAGACGAGCACCGCTCCACTAGGCATCATTCTCAAGGTGAGACACATCACCTTCTTCATCCTCCAAACAACACGACACCATCAGAGCACCTGCATCCTCAAGATGCACCTTGATGTTCTCCACATCACCAATGATTTAGTTGAACTCCACAAGTAGCTCCATGCTGGTCTTTGACTCTACCATCTTGAATGAGTAAAGTTGTTGCTTTAGGAATTGCCGATGAGGCAAAGACTTTGTCATATACAAATATTCGAACTTTGACCACATCGATGTCGTGGTTGGTTCCTTTGCTACTTCTCTAAAAATTTTATCCCCGAGGCACAAGACAATGGCACTCCTGGCCTTGTCCACCATCTCAGTCTTCTCCGCTCGTGACATGGTGACCGCTAATGAACCTTCACCCTTCAAAGCTTTCTCACACTTTTGTTGTATTAACGCCGCTTCCATCTTTACCTTCCATAACCCAAAATCGTTATCTTCGGTAAACTTCTCAATATCCCACTTCAAACCCATGATACTTGATTATCCTTGCCCCACGGTGGGCGCCAATTTGTTGTGAATTCGATGAAAAAAAATCACACAATAACAAACTTGATGTGTGGAGCAAGTGATAGTCAAGCAACCAAAATAAAGTGTATGGAACAATAATAATCACAAACAAAAGTAGAAAACAACGAGAGAAAGAAAGAGAGAACACAAAAGAATTTGTTGACCCAGTTCGGTCCAAATTGACCTAGTCTGGGGGAGAGAGCAGCCCTCCGTTTCACTATAATGATGAGTACCTTACAAAAGAGATATCAATGGGTTGCAAGAATAAGTCTCCCACCTAATTCTACCCAAAGTCTCAATCTCTTCCCATAACCAAGAGACTCAACCCTAATAGTGTTTCCCAAGGTGAATCAACCCTCAAAACCTAGTGTGTGTTGCCAAGAGACAAACTCTATACAAATCCTTGTTTTGTTGTTGCCTTTCTAAACCCTTGTTTCAGCCCCCTCTATCTCCCGGTTTACTCTGATACAAAGTCTATATTTATAGTAAAAGCAACCCTCATAAAATTGTAACAAATCTGGTCCAAAAATACGTTTCTGAAAATTATTTTTACGCAAAATCGGGCCCCGAATTCCTCCATTCGGGCGCTGATTTTTCACGAACCAAATCGCTCCCAAAGACAGCCAAAATCGGGCCTCGATTTTGCCAATTTGGGCCCCGATTTTGCACTTGCAGCAAACATCAATTTTGCACTCCAAACTCCAATTTTGAGTCACTTTCACAACAATGTGCGTTTTAGGAAAGATATAATTAAAAAGTTGTTAAATACATCTTAAGGTAAATGTTGCTAAAACACTCCATCTAAAAAATATGTGGGTGTATGTTAGCAACTCCTATAGACATTTGCTAGAACACACTTACTTATTTTTTAGAAGGTGTGTTTTAGCAAGTTATAACTAAAAAGTAGTTAAATACACTCTAAAATGTAGTTTGCTAAACACTCCCACATAAAAACTAGTAAGTATGTTCTAACAGATCCCTTTTTAATTCTTCAATTCTCCTTGCTTTGTTTTCTTATTTTATTTTGTACTATGTCATTTTTCGATGTAATCAAAATTGGTGGTGGGTCGGTTTGAGAGATTGATCTTCTTTTCCTTTTATAATAAACCAATAATTACAACAACCTACTACTTCTTTTACTCAACCATCGACTAAAATATGATGTTTTTATCCCATTGTGTCTAATCAGTTACCTAATTAACATAATCGATATCATTCGTTAAATCATCATAATTAACCAGTTAATCAAATTATGAGTATTTACTAAGTCTGAATCGATTACCTATCTCACCTAATCCAACAATCTACAATATCTATCCTCCGATTTGTCTTAGTTTTATATGCACAATCAGCTGTTCTATGTTTCCTAATTAATTGATTAGTAGTCTAAAAGCAACATATAAATAATTGAGGAGAAACCCAACAAAATCATACTAAATTATTTATCATCATAAAAAAAGTATCAACATAATCATTTTTTCAAAAAAAAAAATAGTACATAATAATCACATTTTATCATATAATAAGCAAAAATCAATCATCTTCAATCAACTAAATCATTAATAAAAACATGGTCATACTAACTAGTGCTTATCTAGCACTAATTAAGAAAGTAAAAATCAACTAGAGTATACTCTGAAACCATTAGACAAGTTTAATACTTTATATCCTCCTTGTTGGGAGTTATTTTCATTTTAAACTTTTTATCCTCTTTAATCGATACTCTCTATGTCCCATATTATGTAACTTATTTGACTTTGTCACGTATGTCGTTGCACAATTTTGAATTTAAATATCTTTAATAATCTATTACAAAAATTACAAAAATTTGATATTTTAAAAATATTCAGACGAATTAAATGAGTGGTGAACTAGTTTAGATTTCTTGTGTGATTATCTCCTTCTCTTCTCCTTATTTTGACTTTAGCATATTTCAAACAATCATTTCTTGCATTTTTACGTAGAATGCAAATTATTATGCAAAGTATTGCATAGTAATTTAATAAAAAAAACGGATAGGCGAACACGTTAATATTCATCTTTTTGTAAGCTTATAATAATGAAATACTGATTAAAGTCTTTATGTACAAAAAAAAAGTATTGATTTAAATCTTATAGTTAGTAATGTTTATTTCTTACAATAAGCACGATATGTCTCAATGGGTACGGAAATTAATATGAGTTTCTAGGTGAAAAACACACGTTGGTGAATTATACCAAAGAAACAATACAAACATTGGTGACCACTATATATATATGCTAGGTCATCTAATGATGATGATGACATTCTCCCAATTTCGTTACTCTTTGTTGTGAAATTTATGCATAACTTATTTTCATTTTTGACGTGTATAACTCGATTTTGTATTTAGTGTTATGTGGACTAAGCATGCACAACAACCTGGCCAGATAAAAAAGTTCCAGAAGACGCAATTGTTGCGGGAGAAATCTAAAACCGTAGCCGAAACCAACTGACAAGATCATGCGTTAGGACAGGTTGGACTGAGGACCCACCTTAAGGTGTACGTTGTCCTAAATTTCAATTTCAATGTCGTAAACTATGGATTTGGAATTTGGATTTCAAAGGCTTTATCCAAACCACTGACCAACCCCTAATCCACTTTCAAGTTTCGAGTGATAACCCTTTTACACGTTTTCTTTGTTGCACTTGCACTTCCTGCCCTTCTCAATTTTTTAAGAGTAACGCTATTTGTTTAACTATTTAATGACAGCATTTGTAATAATATTTTATTTTTCTCTTTTTAGTGGTAAAAAATAATAGAGAAAGGAAGGAAGTGATATGATAAAAACATCATGCGAGTATAAGATATAAAGTTATCTAAAAATTATCATAAAATGGTTTATAAACATGATTTCTCTTTTTTAAAGTGCATTTTTCATGTAGCCGAAAGGATAATAACTATTAAAAATTTATATATAAATAGAGAAATGGATATTTGATTTGTGGACTGTGGTCAAAACGTTTTGAAACACTCATCCTTCTTTAGTTATAAGATTTTTTCAAGGATTAAGTTATAACATTGTTCACACAATTATTTATCTATTAATAAAAGTCACTTTACAGAATTTCAAATGCATTAATAATTTCTTTATAAAAATATCTTTATTGTATTTATTATTGGAAAATGTACGTATATGTTATCTCTCTTATGATGTTAATAGTTTTTTTTTAATGAAATGGGCTAAGCTCCTCTTATGATATTAATAATTATAAGAATAAGTATATAAAATTAACAAATATTTTAAACAAATTTATGTTCCAACAACTTTTCATAATAGTGGTGATTTAGCTAGTTATCTTTGTCATAGTAAACATATATTTGCTTTGACCCGTTATTTAACAATAGCAAGCATGCTATCAATAAAAGAACGATGAGGGCTGGAGAGAACAAGAGAGGCGGCCAACCTTGGGTTTACATAGGGCAACCGCGCCAGAGCCTTTCACTGGCAGAAAGACACAATGGGGGGTCGGGGTCTAGCCAGGGTGGCAAAAATTGGGGGGGATAAGGGGGATTGGTTAGGAAAGCGACGGAACCGGAATTTAGAGGACATGACAGGTCAAGGGAATCGGCTCGGCAAGGAGGAGCGGCTAGGGGTTTTGATTAGGATAGGAACATTGATTTGAATAGGGTTTCCAATTATTCAAGACATTCTCAGCAAGCAGCATGAGTTGTGGACAACAGTAGGGTTTCTGTTTATTATGGCAACCATGTTTGTATTGCTGAGTGACATGGGTCAGAAACGCACGTCCAAGAAAGGAATCAAGGCTTCGTTTTATGTTACAAACTTCCCTGATAGGCTGCCATTGTTTCGCTTGCGACAAGCTTTTGAAGTATATGGCATCTTGACAGATGTATACATTGCACGGCACAGGAATGCACGAGGGCAGGAGTTTGGCTTTGTCAGGTACGTCAATGTAAGGAACAAAGAGAAACTTGCTAAAGCATTGAATAACATTTGGATGGGGCAATGTCATATTTGGGCGCGCGAAGCACGTTTTGATAGGTTTGCACACAATCACTTGGAGGTTAGGGTTTCGAACGACGTTGTGAGAAAGGACGTGGTTGCGAGGCAGCCAGTGGTGAGAAGTGGTATTGAGGGAGTAAAACATGTGAGCGGGGGTGACCAGAAGTTGGGGGAGAAAGGTGAGGGAGAGAAGAAGGTTGCGATAGGGAGTGTGGAGGCGAGCGTGGTGGGTGAGGGAGGGAAAAAGAAGGCGATGAGGGAGGAGGGGGGGTGAGAAGGGACCGACTATGAGGGAGGAGAGGAAAGGCGTGAAGAAGGGAGGAACGAAGGTTGGAGAGCAGAGGAAGGTACGTAGTGTTCATGGAAGGAAATAGGAGGCACCAACGGTTGGAAAAAACAAGCAGAAACTTAATGATAGTCAGAACATTCAATTTATTCCAAAATTTACTTCAAAGCAGGTGGATTGTAGTTGGGCGAGTTCAGGCATGGTGGCGTCAGTGATCGAGGGGGATTCAGCGTTGTCACTTCAACAAAGAGTGGAGGACGTCAGGTTTTCAAATGTTGTTGTTACGCCTATGGGTGGGGATCGTGTGTTTCTTCATTGCAATGATGGTGGAGACATATGGCAAGTTTATAATGATGCGCTGCATTTTTTTGGAATGTTGTTTGCAAATATTCATCGATGGACGACATCGGATGTCAAGTATGAACGTGGGGCTTGGGTAAGAGTCTATGGAGTTCTCGTTCATGCGTGGAATATTGAGTTTTTTAAGTTATGCGTGATGGGGGCTGGAAGGTTTCTTCATATTGATGAATGCACGGAGGATAAGACACATCTCGATTTTGCACAAATTCTTATTTCGACACATCAATTGGAAATAGTGAATTCGTCTCCTAATTTTTTTTTTTACAGATGCAAATATGTAATCAAATTGGTGGAGGAGTGGGGATGTAGTTTGGGGGAGGATGTTTTCTTGACGGAGGAGGTATATGATGCTACGCCGGAAATGTTATCACAACCTAATATTGTTACAGGATTAGAGGAGGTTCAAGGGGAGTGGGAGTTGGATGAATTGGTTGATGATTTACGTAAGGAGTGGTGTCAGCATGACAGAAAGAAGGACAAGGTTCAGTTAACAAGTGTTCCATCACCGAATCATGCTTTACACAAAGACGACGGGACGGATGATTTAATGCAGCAATCCCAACCGATCTTGCAGCCGGTTCAACACTCTTTGAAATCGGCTTCGCTGACTTCCACTAAGTGCGATCATAAACAACAACATGATGGCAATTTAAGCAAGGCAAGTACTGTACCATGGAGCTTAGATTGGTTGTCACAATCTCCTGTACGTGAGTCTGGTAATCTTAAATCTTCCAAAGTAAATAATAATGTGGATGCTTCAAACTTGCAAAATGAATCTCTTCCATTAAAAACGTCAGCTAAGAAAAAGAAGGGAGGTAAAGTGAAGCAGTTTGTTGGCTTTATAAAAGAGTAGCGCGCATGCCGTTGAATGACCGTATGGAGATTTTAAAAATTCTGAAGAAACAACAAAGAATTAGAAAGGTCCGAAAAGGGAAACAACCGTCTTGGGCAGCAGGTAAATCTTCTTCTGATTCTTTTAAGAACTCAACATCCTCAGTTAATAAGGATTGGGAAAATTGGGATATTTTACATGGTAAACCAGATATGTTGGCGGAAGATGTGAAAAATATTGGTAAGGCAGTTGGGGTAAATTTTAAGTGTGATACCTCTAATAGTTTTGATTTGTTAACGAAATAGGGGAGAAGAGAATGGAGGGTGTTGGAGGTGGTTTTCAAGAGTTAGAGGTAGATGGGGGAAGTGGGAGCGTTGATGGGGTAGGGGTCGGTGGAGGTAGGGTGGAGTTGTGTTATCAATGTAGGTGGTGTTATATAATGCAAGGGGGTTAGGAAGTGGTGAGAAGAGGGTTGAGATTCAGCGTTTAGTTAATGAGAATCATCTGTTTGTGTTATGTATTCAAGAAACAAAGTTATCTGTGATTGATGATTGGTTTATAAAATCTTTTTGGGGAGATGCTCCTAATGGATTCTCATATCAACCGCCGTTGGGGGCTTCTGGTGGTCTAGTGACAGTATGGAATAGTACACGTATTGATGTTTGGTGTTCCATGAGCTTTGGTCATACCTTGATTATTAAGGGCACAGTTATTCAAACGGGTGAACATTTTGTTATCGTTAATGTTTATGCGCCTTTTGAATTGGTGGCAAAAAGGGCGTTGTGGGAGAGGTTGACGGTGTTTGTAAATAATAATAATAATGATGTTTGCTTATGTGTGTGCGGTGATTTCAACTCTGTCTGAAGCATTGAAGAGAGGAAAGGTGGCTTATCAGAGAGGACTTTCTGACCATGTCTCGTTGATGTTGCATGTTGATGTTGCAAACTAGGGACCTCGTCCGTTACACATGATTAAGTGTTGGGCAGATTTTCCTGCCTATGATGACTTTGTTCACTAAAAGTGGGGTTTTTTCAATATTACTTGTTGGGTTGGTTTTGTTTTGCAACAAAAATTGAAATTGTTGAAATCAAGTTTGAAGGACTGGCATCATAATCACACTAAGAACCTATATACCAAGATTAGGGGATTAAGAGTCGTATAACTCAGTTAGATGAGAAAAGTGAACAATTTGTGCTTCAAGACGTTGAGATAACGACGTTACATGATTTATCTCTTTCTTTGCATTCTTTGTCTCGGGTTCAGAATAATATTACTTGGTAGAAGTCTCAAATGCATGGGCTTCACGAAGGCGATGTTAACACGAAATTTTTCCATGGAATAATATCACAAAGGAGGCGTATTTATACTATTAATTTGGTGTCTGTTAGCGGTGTTGCTATTGAGGGGGTTCAAAACATCCAGACCGCTGTATATGATCATTTTTCTTCTCATTTTCAAGCGCCGGGGGAGGAGCGGCCAAGTGTGTTTGGTCTCTCTTTCTGAAAACTATCCTTTAGTGAAGCCAGTAATTTAACCAGACCTTTTTCGTTAGAAGAAGTGAAGCAGGCGGTTTGGGACTGTGATGGTTCTAAGAGTCCGGGACTGGACGATGTCATTTTTGATTTTATTAAAAAAATTGGGATTTATTGAAGGACGACTTGATGCGTTTTTTGGTGGAATTCCATTATAATGGGAAGCTGACAAAATGGCTGAATTCTACTTTTATTGCTTTGATACCAAAGGTGAATAACCCTCAACGCCTTAACGATTTTCGTCCAATCTCTCTGGTGGAGTGTTTGTATAAGGTGCTCGCTGTGGTCCTAGCCAACAGATTACGTCTTGTTATTGGTAGCGTAGTCTCAGACTCTCAATCGGCGTTTGTCAAAGGAAAGCAAATTCTAGATGGCATTCTGATAGCAAATGAGGTGGTTGATGAAGCTAGGCGGTTGGGGAAGGAATTGTTGCTGTTTAAGGTAGATTTTGAAAAAGCATATGAATCGGTAGATTTAAAATATCTTGATGCGGTAATGGTTCAAATGAATTTTCCAACTCTTTGGCGTAAATGGATATCTGAGTAGCTTCAGTCCTAGTTAACGGGAGTCCGACGGATCAGTTTACTATTGAGCAGGGCCTCCAACAAGGGGACCCTCTATCACCTTTCTTATTTTTGTTGGCAGCCGAAGGTTTCAATATCCTTATGAAAGAGGTGGTGGGGGCGCAGATGTTTCATGGCTATGGTGTAGGAGATGGCAGTGAGGTCCGTTTATCTCATCTTCAATTTGTGGACGATACGTTAATTATTGGTGAAAAATCTTGGTTGAATGTTCGATCTATGGGGTTGTTTTGCTTTTGTTTAAGGAAGTATCAGGATTGAAGGTGAACTTCCACAAAAGTATGTTGACTGGTGTGAATGTTTCTAACTCTTGGTTAACAGAAGCGTCGACGGTAATGAATTGTAGAAAAGGAAACATTCCTTTTATTTATTTGGGTTTGCCCATTGGTGGGGATTCAAGGAAATTGAGCTTTTGGAAACCGGTTGTTGATCGTATTGTGGCACGCTTGTCATCATGGAATAATAAGTTCCTGTCTTTTGGTGGTCGACTGGTTCTTCTGAAGTCTGTCTTGTCCTCCCTTCCGGTTGACTTTCTTTCCTTTTTCAAAGCCCCTGCAGGTGTAATGTATTCTATTGAATCTATTTTTAAAAGGTTTTTTTTTTTTTTTTTTTTGGGGGGGGG
>Ga0228711_1002934_pt1 | contig 26438 bp, 10 predicted proteins | sample MedpolnodulmetaG_2_FD_177996 | JGI IMG/M metagenome (GOLD analysis project Ga0228711, IMG submission 177996) | Root nodule microbial communities from Medicago polymorpha collected in Santa Monica, California, United States - brown nodules | ecosystem: Host-associated > Plants > Roots > Nodule... | reverse complement strand
ATATCAAAAATTGATTAAAAAAACGTGTCACTTCATATTTTTTTCATCACTCTAATTTCAAAAATTGATTCAATTTATGATATTACTCCACTACATGTTGTATATATCCATGTATTTTGTTCTCTCTAAAAAAAAATGTATTTTGTTCAAATTCACATATTCACCCTATAATACTCTCAAGTTCTAACGGCTTATGACATGGATATCATAGATCTAACCAGGAAGATTTTGAAATTTTTATGTGCTAAGAGAAAATTAGAGAATGTAAATTTTTTTGTAGAGAATGCCAAATGCAATGACAATTAACAAAAGTCAAGGACAGTCGCTTAAACATGTTGATGTATATCTACCAACACCTGTATTTTCTCACGGACAGTTGTATGTTGTTGTTCCAAGAGTTATATCGAGAGAAGGACTAAAGATATTGATCACTGATGAAGATGGTGCCAATGTGACGTCTAACGTCGTATATGAAGAAGTATTTTGCAATGTCTGATGAAACTACATGCCGATGTACTAAAATTTTCATATTTCTTTTACCGAATTATTGATAGGATTACCGAATTTTCTTTTATAATATTTTTAGATTTTATACATTTTATGAAGTATTTTATTTTGTCTACTATGGATTATCACCTATTCTTTTTTTCACTGTTAACAATTATATATTGCATTTTATTATTCGTATGTCTTTCAGTTAATGAAAAACTCGTGCGACACACGGGTAAACAATCTAGTTTTGTTAAGTCTGCAGCAACTTAACCTAATTTTTTCCCTCCACTAATCCCTTATTAGGTTTGCAACAACTCAATCCTAAAATTTTGACTCTAGATTTGCATCTTTATTTATTTATTTATTAATTTTATTAGGTTTGCAACAATTTAACCTAACAAATTTCATCGAAAAAATGCATCCCACCAATTTCATTCCTATCCTATTGCCTTTTTTTTCTTGACAATATTTTGTACACTTATTTAATACTAAAAAAATGGATCGCACCAATTTCATTCCTATCCTGTTGCATTTTTTTTACGCTCTCACCTTATTGACCAAGTTATAGTGTTACACATCCAATCAATTAAATTTCATTTATTATGAAGTTGAACCGAAATATTTTATTTTTGAGAGGTGAAGTTGAAGCACTTAGTTTATCACATTTTAGTTTCAATATTAATTTTGTATTTTTTTTGCACTTATTTAATACGTTTACAAACAGAATACTCTAATTTCCATGCAAACTCGGATACCCTAATTTCCATGCAAACTCGGCTATATATAGCAAACCCTAAACCGTGTTTCTCTCAACAACAAAAACCCTAAACCGTGTTCCTATTACTTGAAGTGACTTTGTTTTTCATGTTAGTAGAAATTTAAAACAATTATTACAGGTCAATTTTGGATGTTTAACTATAAAAGTAATAAATAAAATTGACCCGTGCAAAAATATAATATTGTATTTTTTTTTTTATCTTTTTTCTTTATAATTTTTAAAAAAAAAAGAGAAGATAATACCCCAATAATATATTCTGATAAAATAAAATAACAGTCTTTAATTGATTAGTTTTTCAAAATTAAAATGTAAAATTTGATAAGATTCAAGTGTCATTGAATGACATAGTAAAACAAATTTGATTGATCGACCCATGATCTTACGGATTAAAGATTATTCATTGGTCTCTATTATAGTCAAAAGTCTAGTTGCTCTTAAACCCTCATGGGCTGCGGGTTAAACAGGTCGGTCGACACATATATCCAGCTTTTGATAATTATAAATAGCGGAAGTCTGATTTACAACTCTGACAAAACCATATCAGTAGCGTTTTAGACACCACCGTATTAGGGTTTTATATTTGACCTAACTAAGAAACTAGTCAACATGTCTTCTCCAACAAGACTTGATCTAGACGGCAACTCAATCAAGCCAATAATAATCTGTATTATTGGCGCTGGAGGTTTCATCGGTTCTCACCTCTGCGAGAAGCTCATGTTACAAACACCTCACAAAGTTCTCGCTCTGGACGTTTACAAGGACAAACTGAAACACCTTCTGGAACCCGAAACCCTTCCTTGGAACAACCGCTTTGAGTTTCACCGTTTGAATATAAAAAACGATTCCAGACTCGAAGGTCTCATCAAAACCGCAGATTTGGTCATCAACCTTGCTGCAATCTGCACTCCTGCTGATTACAACACACGTCCTCTAGACACAATTTACAGCAACTTCATCGATGCAATTCCAGTGGTGAAATACTGTTCAGAAAATAACAAGAGGCTCATTCATTTTTCTACCTGTGAAGTTTATGGGAAAACTATTGGTAGTTTTCTCCCTAAAGATAGTCCTCTTCGTCATGATCCTGCTTACTATATTCTTAAAGAAGATGAATCTCCATGCATTTTCGGTCCAATAGAAAAGCAAAGATGGTCGTATGCATGTGCGAAGCAGTTGATTGAGAGGTTGATTTATGGTGAAGGTGATGAGAATGGGTTGGAGTTTACTATTGTGAGGCCTTTTAATTGGATTGGACCGAGAATGGATTTTATTCCTGGTGTTGATGGTCCAAGTGACGGAGTTCCTAGGGTTCTTGCTTGCTTCAGCAACAATCTTCTTCGTGGAGAGCCGTTGAAGCTTGTGGATGGTGGTGAGTCTCAGAGGACTTTTCTTTATATCAAAGATGCTATTGAAGCAGTGTTGTTGATGATTGAAAACCCTGCTAGAGCTAATGGGAAGATATTTAATGTGGGTAACCCGAACAATGAGGTTACGGTTCAGGAGCTAGCTAAAATGATGATCAAGGTTTATTCAAAGGTAAGTGGTGATCAGCCTCTTGAAGAACCTACAATTGACGTGAGCTCGAAAGAATTTTATGGTGAGGGGTATGATGATAGTGACAAGAGAATTCCTGACATGACCATCATCAACAAGCAGCTTGGATGGAATCCAAAGACTTCACTTGAGGACCTGCTTGAATCCACACTTACCTATCAGCACAAGACATATGCTGAAGCTATTAAGAAAGTCATTGCACAAACCAGTGCAAGTTAAATAGGATGAACTTTATTTTTATTTTTTGGTAATTTTCTTTATTTGGAATTGCATTAGTTTTTCTTTAGATTAATTTGTTATTGTCATAACATGGAACATTATGTTTTTTCTTTGTAAATTTTTGGTTAAGGTTTGACAGATCATATTTATGATAAGACTTTGCTAGGTAGCTCTAGCAGAAATTTGAATTATGATTCTCTTGTTTGGAAATTGTTCTGTGTATTAACTACATATGATGATTGTGACATTGACATTGATCATTGTGACCCTATTGAGCGCTTTTTTGCATGAATTTAATTACAACGCGACTGCATTTGAAATCCTTTCTTTAGCATAAAACATTAGGAATTTCGCATGAGACATTTGGAATCAAAATCTTGTTTATTGTGGACCTGTGATTGCGCAGTTGTGAATCAATGTTACATAGTTTGGCCAAACTTAATTCCGATTTTGATTGCAATACCTGTGTATCTGAGTTTGCTGGGTAACCCTTGTTGAGACTCTGAGGGAATAAATAGAGGGTGGGATATTTTGTTCTAGTCGTACAAATTCGAGAGCTGCAGGGTTTCAGCTGGGATTGACGAGTTTTTGACTCGATTTCATTTTATATTAGTTTATTGTTCAATCGGAGATCAAAGCCCTGAAACACCGTGTGAACGACTCAGAAAAGGCCGTTTAAGAGGTTGCCTCTAATTTCCAGTTTCATTTTTTTGAACAATGATTTCCAGTTTAATTATATTCAATTAATTTCAAATTTTAAAATAATCATGTCATTACTGTTCGAATTATTATGCAAACCTTGTTACTTACTAATTTTGGATGGTTTTACTTTTGCTCTGGATTTTGGACCATACTTTTGTTACTATTTTTGGAGGCTTTTAGTTTTTAATGTGGCTATGGATTGTGGACCATACTTTTGTAAAGATTGTTCATAATTTATTTACTTATCTAAGAGTGTATGTTTTTATTCTTTTGCGCAAATTTATTTTGTACTTGTCTGAGTTTATATCTTGATGAAATTGATTTGAATTTTCTTCTAATGCTTTTGGTGTTTATCATATCAATCATATGTGATGGTGCTTTTCAAGGGTGCTTGGTAGTTTCTTTCACTTTGAACATTGATTTTTTATGTTTGGTTTATGAGTTCATTTATTCTTTTTGACAAAAGTCTTGAACATGAATTATATCTTGTCAAATGTGAATATGTGATACACTTCTTTTGTATGTATCACAATAATTATTATGATTAATTTTCTCATGAATTTGATATAACTTGTTGCAATTGTATTTCTTGTTTGTTAGTTTTTTAGTGTTCCTTGGATTCCTTTTGTATTTATGTTCCCATGTTAATCTTTGGGAAGAGTTGGTAAATAAATCAACACCAACATTCTTTGATCTTTAATTTTAATTACATTAGGCCTTGATTGCTCAGTATCAGCAATGTCTCAATTCTATGGATAATTTTACTTGTCTTTTAAGTCACTGTCTTTTACTTCAACATGTAATAACCAGCAGAACACTGGTTCTTTATATGTTTTTTCCGGTTGTCAAACATGGTATAGAGATGACCATGCAGTGGAATCAAGAGATAAAGGTAGGAAGGTCTGAATCTTATCTGTAAATCTGCAAAACATACTTATTGAATGAAGCCTACTCTAATAATATGCATTATATCCATTAATAAACCATTTATAAGCTTTAGTAATATTTAGATGAAGAGTTAACTCTGCTATGATACACACATTTATGCATCTCAATGACCATATAACCACAAGAGTGATAAGAACTCGGACCGTTCATGCTTTAGTTCATACAGTAAACTGAACCGAACTGATTTGTTAATAGTTTGGTCCGAATTGACATAAAGAATAGTTCAAAACTGGTTTACATAAAGAATAGTTCAAATCAACAATATGCTTGGACTGAATCGACATGAAAACTCTACAAGATTTGCTTTAAATTCTCTATTTGTCACTATTAAATTAGATGAACATGCATCCAAAAAATGCTGCAAAAGAGGCATTAACATAACACTTCCTTGAATTATTTCATGAAAGCTCTAGTATGCAAAGAAATCCATTTAATGTTTAAGCAGAAGGAAAGAAACCACTATGAGGGATTATGGATTTTATACCAAAGTTGCGTAGATCAGTGACAGCAGACAAGATTTCAACGACAAAAAATTGCAGATTCTTTCCATTTTACAATCATAAAACCAACATATAGGGATTTCATGCTGACTGATGAATGACAGTTTACAAACAGGTTCTTCAATAATTTAGTGAGTTTGGCAGTTAGGTTCGGTTATTTGCACAGTTCAGTTCTAGTCAGTAAACTGTGTCTGAAGTATAGGTTCGGCACGTGAATTGTCAAAATAGGATTGGTGGTTAGTTTCGATGACTATTTTGAACAACCCTAACACTTTTTAAACACTCAGTGTGAGTCCTACGCTTTGGAAATGTGTCACGTATAAAGTTGTGGAACTCATGTGAATTTCATCCAATAAACGAGGAACGTTATAGAGAGTGTTCCTAACACTACTCATAACCACAATAAAGTTTAATTTATTTTGTCTTGTTTGGAGCGTTTCAAATGATAGTTTGTCGTATATATGTAAGAAGAATGGTCACCATTTTTATATTGATTTCATATACTACACAGTCCATAAAGCAGATAGAGGCTTTTCATAGACTGATTCTCTTGGCTTCCATCTGGGACCAATATTGCTTTTGGAGAGGTCTTGTGTTATATTATATATCAAAAGTTTGGAAGACCATTTATTTATTTTGTCTCCCCTTGCATAGTTGCATCGAGATTTCTCAATCATAACTGACAGAAACTTTTGCAACATGCACAATAATGCGTGAACTGATGTAGTAATTCTCAAACGGCTTATTTATTTATTGGTTTTATAAGATCTATTCTCTAGTTCAGTATACCAGTGAAAGAAAGAAAAAAAATAACACCATTACTCTATATTAGTCACAGATTGTAACCAAAAAAATAATTAGTCACAGATTAAACTTTTATGAGACTCCCTTATAATTCTTGTGTTTTTACGGTCAGTGTTGAGCAGTTTCTGATTAATATGAATAGATTCTTAGTTTTTGAAGAAAAAAAGAAAATTTGGAATTATGAAGTTGTTTTGGTGATTCTTGTGTTTAATCCTTTCTATTTTTCTAATCAAACAAATTCTCAAGTTTTTGTCTTTTCCTGATTTTAAGATTGACATGATGAGTTAGAGAAGAGTCCTTTCACTCGAAAATTACAGAGTTAACTCAAATGGTAAAAGACTGCAGAGACATTTGATATGTTGGGGTGCGAGTTTGAACTTGTAATTCCACACTTCTCAACATAGTGTATTCGAGTTTTGCTGCTAGACTCTTTAGAATAAAGAAAATAATGATCAATATACTACCATTAATATTTTAGTTGTATTTTAAAAATATATTATACGTTGATAAAGTGTCATATTGTTTACCCAATTACACCTAAAAATTGTTTAAGTTGTCAACCTAAAATGACCTATACCGGATTATGGGTTATTTGATGCCCAATTAGCATAATGAAGGATCAATTGAGTTAAGGACATCCGAATACAAGTGAGTTGAATCTTTCTATAGTCTAAAGAGTCTTACGAATGTTGTGGACATAAAAAATAGTCAAAGACACGTAAAACTGATTATCCCACTTAAAGACTTGTGTTTTATGTTTTTAGTCCGATGAAAGAAAAACGACTATTACCCATACAAAGAATGCCACGAATGGAAAAGCAAGGCCAAAACATGGAACACATCATACAACTAACTATGGGAGAAACGCACACTATTGTCTACTTGTGAGTTTAGTCGATTAAAGACGGCCATAGCTATGTAGGCCATGTTCATGGCCAATGAGACTAAGTGCTATAAATACTTATTGTAAAGATCATTTAGACACACAATCAATCAAACTATTGTTTTATTCGAAATTTATCATTTATCTTTATGCATTTCATTTACTTATGTCTTTATGAAATTATATAGATTTCATTTACTTACGTTGGAATACACTCACTAATTTCAATAAATGAATATTTAAAAACACACATCTTCAAATGTATGTGACGAATATTTAGTTATCACTTGTTAAACATGCTCAATTTAAAAATAGTGGTGTATTTTAACAAATATTTATAAGAACTGTTAACATACACTCAATTATCTTTTGAAAACAGTTTAACAAACTACACCTACAAATATTTATAACCATTTTTAGCTATAACTTACTAGGATAATTCTCTTAAAAAATAAATGGGTATACGTATGTGTCTATATATAAAAACTGACTTTTTTATGTGACTAAATATATATAATATGTGTGTGTGAATAATGATGATGTTTTTGCTCCAAAAGAAAATGTTGATGTTTATAAACAGTGCAATTGGTCACCACCACTAACCCACTCCAAACTACTTTTTTAACGGTATAGGCACCTAATTGCATATTTATTTATTTATTTTACGCATGAAGGCATATTTGTTAAACAAGGAAGTGTGGTCAGAGCATAAACAGATCATATTCATATACTATAGACTCCTAATAAATATTCCGAGTCTGAGGTATTTTCATCTCTAACTCTAATCCACAGGTTTGGTGATCCTGAACTGAACCAACAGTTGTAGAAATATTCTCTGTTTTTTAATTTAAACGTTTCCCACATTGTTTTCTCAGATGTTACTGTTTCTGCAAGTGGGACTTTTGTCGACTCAACTCATTGAAATTATTGAGTCTTGAGAATTTGCACAATTAAACTCAATCCCAAATATTAATAAACTCTCCCTTTCAAAAAAAATAAATATGAATTAATTAACTTTTAGAATACTCATAGCCTTGGACGGTGTTCATCTAAGAAAAAGGTATAGTCTCATGTGAAAGTTTTGTCCCTTTATGAAATCACAAGCATATATTTTATATTTATAGTATATACTCATAATAAGACATACATATATATATATTTACAATATGTACGTAAATTTAAGTATGTGTGTTATGTATGTTAAGACAGTATGTAACCTCGTGACAGATATATAAAAAAGTGGACTTTGGAATTTGGATTTTATGCCTCCCGTTGAAATATATGTATTTTCTCACTTGGGGCTATGAAATGAAATATTATTCCCACTTGTAAACTGTGCTGCTAAGAAAATTCTACATTCATATGATGAAGAATAATCGATAACTTTTAAGGTTGGACTTGGAGTTAGGATAGGAATCCATGAATTGTCTTATGAAGCATTTGTCCATTTGTTAGAAAATTGATGGTGCGGTTGAATTGGCAATAATGAGTCACAGAAACACTTCCCAATTTACCGCTGCTATGCTATGAATATGACATTTTTATTTTACTATATAGTTTACACCCGTGACCCAAATATAATTAAATTGTACGGGATCAATTCAGAAAACACATGTCTCCGAATGGAAATTAAATTGTGACTTTGGTGCTGATCAATATTTACAATTTATTATCCCCTCAAAAAATAGTTACAATTTATTTGTTATTATTAACCACTGCTGACAACTATTCATTTTCAACCACATTTTCCAACCCCACTACCAATTTGTCTTTGGTCGTGACAGGAACAAAACGTAGATGGTACCAAACCCATTATTAGAAACAAAACTAGGCAAACGGAAATAGATATTTTTATTTTTTTTAAAACAGAGGCCCCGTATGCTTGGAGTTTGTTGTCCATTTTCTATCCTTGGAACTCCATAGCGATCCATTTTAATTTCCCTTAAACGGTATAGTGTTTGTCACTGAATAACCTTAACTTTAGATTGCTAGTGGTTTTTCTATTAAGTGATGAGAAGAAAACTAATATATCTATCAATCAATAGTATTACCAGTGTTAATAAACAGCTAAACATCAAACTCATATATTTTATATCTCACTCAAAAATCATTGGCATTCTGATCTAGATAGACCAAGAAGGTTGGCCGGACTAGAGAATCTTTATGTTGAGGTCGGAGGTGAGGTTGTACCTATAAGCACTTTGACGTTCAAGTCAGTACATAAACAAAGGTGATAGAGTGGCAAAGAAACGTTGTTTGAGAATAATGGAAAGCTGTTACAAGCGGCTTTAAACTTTGGTGGTTTGGTCGCAAAGCCGTTGGAGGTATTATAGGAATCGATGCATTACGAATTGCTAGAATCCTATGTCAAATAGGTGGGTCTTGTTTTGGATAAGATTCGGACTTTGAGACCGTGGTGGATTGGGCCTTTGTTCGAATTCACAAATCTAAAGGGTTCTGGCATTCCATTTTTCCTCTACATCTCTCTTATGCTTCTGCACGTTACATCAATAGAAATTTGAAGAATAAATAAATGATTTGAAAAACGCGTTTTAAGTTCTCAAAAACCATCTTCCCTTCAAAAACCCTCAATTTAATGTTTTGGATGAAGAAATAGTTTCGAAATATAATTGCTCTAAGATTAGTGTGATGATGTCTCTAGGGTTTAGGCTCCCATTATGACTCGGTATCAAAGACTATTTGAATCAAAAGCCTTTTCTTAAAGAGGAACATAGTGTGATTAAGAAGTGTTACATTAAATGAAAATGTATCACATGTGTGTTTAACAAGTGTGCTAATCTCACAAGTCGTAATATTTTATTACCAACTCAAACCCTCATGTAAGATACATGATTATCATCCCTTCCACTTATCTTTCCCCCATCCTTTTCTTGACACACTGTGGACCATGTGTACTGCTCTGCAACTGCAACCGTAGGCAGATATTGGTGCTATAGTAAAACATCATGATATGCTATAAAAATTTACATCAAATAAAAATAAATTGTTGAGTTTGATATCAAATGCGATGTGTCTAATATTTTTCACACATCACTCGTGGTTAGGACAGAACATGGACTAGTTTATTCCACAAGTATAAGCTAAAAATAATCATACACCCTGTTAATAAATAAAGTGATTGTCGTGGTATCTGCAAATCGCACTTGCAAGTTGCAAGTTTAAGTATAATTTTAATTCCTAAAAATTGGTGCATTTCCTACGGTCAATAGCAGACCGTAAACCATATGTCAGAAAAGTTTATAAAAAGAAATGAAATAGTAACAATAAAAGACTACATATTAAAAAAATTCAACAATATAAGAGTTTGTTCTAACTATAAAAAGACAAATCGATTCAGAGTCTCGAGTTAGAATCTCGCCAATGGCCTAAAATTGAGGTAAATGTAAAAAAAATTCAATTATTCTTTGAGCATTAGGTGTTCTCTATCTCGATGTCTCCTCTCGCTCTAATTTTTTAAAAGAAAAAATAAACAATATAGTAAAACCATCTCCAAGGAAGAGTCATTTATTTAACAAAACTTCAACCTATTAAGGACTTACATTCCATCCTTCCATATCTTATTAAAAATTTCATATTTTTTTTCTCTCACCCAAACAGAAACAAAGTACACCAATTCACGGGGTGTGAAAGTGAAGGATGCTTACAAACTATGGACTCCAACTCACTTGGGTGTCTTGTAGTACCAATTAGATTCCTTTCTGTTCCATTTTCCCATTATTTCTGGAAATAAATCTTTGTTTGTTTTTAATTGACATAGATAGTTGGCACAACCATACCATATATCCTACTTTTATTATCTTAACTTCAGTTAGGTTCATTTCATCTTTATCAACTGCACAAAGTAGAACAATTGTCTTTGCTTTCTGCTACCTTTCTTTTCTTCATACCCTTTTTTCATTTTTCATACCCTAACAGCTTCACTAAGATTTGGTGAACAGAACAAAAATATTGTAGTTAGTAACCATATCCTTTTTCTTCTCTGTCTTCTCTGTCTCAAGTGTTCTTTTCTACACCATATGAACATGTAGTTGCAATGTCTCATCTAAGGAAAACATCATGAGACTTAACACACTCTTGAAATTTTCATCTTTTCTTTTTCTTCTACTGCTTCAGTATTCATTTGCTCTTAACTCTGATGGAATTTTCTTGCTTAAATTCAGATACTCTATTCTGAGTGACCCTTTATCAGTCTTTGAAACTTGGAATTATGATGATGCAACTCCATGTTCATGGCATGGAGTTGCATGCAGTGAATTAGGATCTCCTGATACACCAGATTTTCTTAGAGTAACTAGCTTAATCCTTCCAAATAACCAACTTCTTGGTTCCATTGCAGAAGATTTAGGCCTAATCCAAAACCTTCATCACATTGATCTCTCAAACAATTTCCTCAATGGTTCATTACCAAACTCTATTTTCAACTCTTCTCAACTACAATTCCTTTCACTCTCCAATAATAAAATCTCAGGTAAACTACCTGAGTTGATTGGTTTATCCACAAACCTTCAAAGTCTAAACCTTTCTGACAATGCATTTGTTGGGTCAATCCCAAAAAACCTCACTTCTCTACAGAATCTAACCATTGTTTCTTTGAAAAGTAACTATTTTTCTGGTGAAATTCCAAATGGGTTCAACTCTGTTCAGATTCTAGATCTGTCCTCAAATTTGTTCAATGGTTCTCTTCCAAGTAACTTTCAAGGCCAAAATCTCCAATACTTGAATCTCTCCTATAATAAAATCTCAGGAACAATTCCAAAAACATTTGCTAAGCACATTCCTGAAAACTCAACAATTGATCTCTCATTCAACAATCTAACAGGACCAATACCTGAATCAATGGCTTTGCTCAATCAAAAAGCAGAATCACTCTCTGGAAACTCTGATCTATGTGGAAAACCTTTGAAGAATCTTTGTATAATTCCCTCAAGTATCTCTACTCCTCCAGAGAACATCAACAACACATCTTCACCAGCAATTGCAGCAATGCCAAAAACAGTTAATTCAACACCAGGAACAAACACAAACTCAACAACATCAACTAGTGATTCTTCTCAGAATGGTCTAAAACCTACTACAATAGCAGCCATTGTTGTAGGTGACATAGCAGGCATGGGAATTTTAGCTCTTATCATTCTTTGTGTCTATCAACAAAGAAAGAAAAGATATCCAAAACCAAACACTGTACTTCATGAGAAGAAAGTGTTGGAAACTGTAGTGAAACAAGACCAAGAAGCTGTGAAAACACAAACACATTCACTTCAATGTTCTCCATGTTGTTTAACGATTAAACAAGACGAGACTTCAGAAGATCCAAGCTCTGATGAGAGTGACCGCGACATTAACAGTATCGTTGTGGATAATGGGAAGCTTCCGAAAGAAGGCATGTTGGTAACAGTGGACGGTGAGACGAAGCTGGATTTGGAGACATTGTTGAAGGCTTCAGCTTATATACTTGGAACAAGCCGTGCGAGTATTGTGTATAAAGCGGTTTTACAGGATGGAAGAGTTTTTGCTGTTAGAAGGATTGGTGAGTGTGGTGTTGAAAGAATGAAGGAGTTTGAGAATCAAGTGAGAGCTATTGCTAAGGTTAAGCATCCTAATTTGGTTAAGATTTGTGGGTTTTGTTGGGGTGAAGATGAGAAGCTTGTTATTTCTGATTATGTTCCTAATGGCAGCCTCTCCAGTATTGGTTACAGTAAGTTTGCATTATTTTCCTCTGCATTTTGCACAATGCTGATTATGAAGTTAGGGATTACCTTAACATATTAGGGACTATTTATAAAATGTTAGGTTGTGTTTGGATAAACATTTTAATTAAAGATTTAAAATACAAACACTTATTACTCATAAGTTGTTTCCATGGGCTAAGAGCTTATGAAAATAACTTACGGACCTATCAAACTATTTATACAAGCCATCACAAAAAGTCTCAAACTGTTTATATTTGATACGGTTAGCAATCCACGGATTCATGTAGTTATGAACGTCGATGGTTGTTCGGTCGAAATCAGACGATCTAATATTTCAAGCTCAAAATTTCAGTTATAAAAATCAAAATATGCATTAAAATTTGTTCGATCTAAATTGAATGCGTTAGCAAATCCAAATCCAAATCCAAATCCAATAGGTGTTGATACTGGATGAACTAAAATGAGGTTTTTTATGCTATTTTTTCTAACTAATTTTTTTAGGTTCATGAAAGTTAATAATTGCTTGTGTTAATGATGTTTAGGAAGAGGAGGGTCGTCCCCTATGAACTTATCCTTAGAGGTGCGGTTGAAGATAGCAAAAGGAGTTGCAAGAGGACTAGCTTATCTTCACGAGAAGAAACACGTGCATGGCAATGTTAAACCAAGCAACATCTTATTAAATTCAGAAATGGAACCCATCATAAGTGATTTTGGAATAGACTTGCTTCTCTTGAATGATAATATTAACCATAGAGGAAACGGTTCATTTAGACAATTAGTGAACCAGAGAACCCCACAACAACAACAAGACATTCTCATTGGTTCAACTCCTAGCTCCTATGGGACAATGGGGCCATCATCATCTACTAGTGGGGGTCAAGTGCCATATCAAGCACCAGAATCTTTGCAAAATATAAAACCAAACCCCAAATGGGATGTGTATTCATTTGGAGTTATTTTGTTGGAGATTTTAAGTGGGAGGGTTTTCTCGGACCGGGAGTTAGACCAGTGGTCTATTCCCGGTTCGATTGAAGAGGAGAAAAATCGGGTTTTGAGAATGGTTGATGTGGCAATTAAGCAGGAGATTGAAGGTAGAGAAAATGTGGTGCTCACGTGTTTTAAGTTGGGGTTAAATTGTGTTTCTCTTGTCCCACAAAAGAGACCGTCCATGAAAGAAGCACTACAAATCTTAGAGAAGATGTCTACATTTGGTATTAATTAATTGTTTTCATATAATGATATTGATGTAATTGTTTCCATGTGTAATGATATTGATGTAACTTGAACCTTGTTATGGTCAAGGTGTTTAGCTTTTTCCAACTTTTGATGACTTTAATGAAATTAGTATGGACAAAGGTAAAGATTATTGGAAAGATTTGTTTGTTTATTAGAAAGAGATATTATATTGTACCTTTGACGGATGAAAGGAATCTTTGTCTCTATAAGTTGCTTTCGGTGAAGACTGTGAGCACTTGGCATGCATGGCTGGTTTTGCTGACTGTTAAAACTTTTGATCAGTCGCACTTATGACTACCCAATTGAAGTGCCATTGCAATCTCCATTGTGCTTCTAAAATCCGCCACTTCTCTTTGCATAAGCTCACTTATTATAACCATGTCACTAACTTCAAGCCCATTATCCATAATCAAAGAAGCAGAATTTACACTCAAGTTTAAAATACAAATTATGGATAATCCTCTAAGATTTCCAACGAAATAATATCATCTCAATTGAACATCAAGAGCTTAAGATATAGCCAAAATAAGACAGGGGTGTCATCGCCTACAAAAATAACACTTTGGTTCTTTTTATTTCATTATTATTGAAGTAATTCTTCTTATCAAAGGAGAGCATCTTAGATCTCATCATTCCCTCCCTATCAGAGTTAGAAATGGTGCTTTCTCTAAGGCTTTGTTTGCGAGTTGGGTTTTGGAGGGGATGGGAAGGGATGGGAAGGAAAGGAAAGGCTAATGGAGAGGTAAACCATTGTTTGGGAGTTTTAAAAAAATAGGGAAAGGTTTTGGGGGGTTTTGAAGGGCTTCATTTGTCCAATTTTAAAGTTCCCCCAAATTGAAGGTTTTGGGGGATTAAACAAACAAATTGACAATTTTGTCATCATAATTATTCAAAATTTCAATTATAACTTACAAGATAAATTACAAAGTATATCACAATGTATTGATTTTAAGAGAGAAAAAAATGGTAAAATAGTAAAATTATCACATAAGCCCTCCATTTCCTTTCCTTGTTGGTTTCTTTAACTCCCAAACAAGGGGAAGACTTTCCCTCCTTTCTCCCTTCCCTTCCTTCTCTTCCCTTCCCCTCCTAAGTCTTTCCTTCCTCTACACTCAAAACTCGCAAACAAAGTCTAAGATTGTTTGCTAGTTTAACTGGTTGTTTTCCTTGGGGTAACCTCTTTTTCATCATAAAAAAGGAGTTGATTGATAAAGTTATGCATTTTTATTTTTTTTTGGTCTCTGAGATTCGAACTCAGGCATTACATATATTATGTATTATCCCAACCAAATGAGTTAAGTTCACGGAGATAGGTTATGCATGTTTAACAAAAGGAGTGTACTCATGAAAATAAACAGTGTCACTACATAAAAAAATTCAATACCTAAATAATATGATATGAGGAAAAATAGTGACTAAAGATGATTCTATTCTAATTATGACTATAAAAAATAAAAAAAAACTTCTATTTTAGTGGGGAATTATAATTATAATTTTTTTAGATTTTATTTGAGGTAGTCCTTCTAATTTTTGACAAGGGAAATATTATAAAACATTTTAGACCACTTTAAAGTAGGTCTTTAAAGTAGTTAGTGGATCTTGTAAAGAAATTAATCGGCAGAAGTGTTTAAAACCAAACAAATTTAATAGAAAAATAGTAAATTGAACAAAGTCAACCCAAACTAAAACTGTAAAAAATTGCATTTGTCACCTACACTTAATACTCATAGAAAAACACTAATTAAATATATGACGCCTATATCAATACTCATAAAAACTCACTGAAAACTTTTTATAAAATGAGATATTTTTCTTTTGTTAAGTTTTTTCTTTACTTTTTATTTCAAATACGGTGACTTACCCCGCTGCAAACACGGTGGCTTATAGTAGATAAAGTGATAAACTAATTACAATAAATTAAACTATCATATTGATTTTTTATGAAAACTATCGTATTGATTTTTTATTTTCTACCTTTTACCTGCACAATTAAAAAATGAATGAACGGTCAATTTAGCTTTTAAATTATCACTTTCTCATCAATTAAGTTCTTAAACTACTAAAATTAAAAGTTTTAAGCTATAAAAGTTGCATGAATTTAAAAACCTTTTAGTTAAATTTAGTATTTTATTAACTAAGTTATTGAAAGAGCGTAATTTAGAGATTTTTTATAGAGGGAGTGATAGTTTAGTGTTTTTTTTTTGAAGGAAGGATAGTTTAGTGTTGTAATTAACTTTTTATTCATTCTAAAATACACATAAATTGAGTTCCAAACATTCCTCTTCAAATTATTTTCTTTGTTGAGAGGAGTCCTCTTAAATTCTATACCCCAAATTTTTTTTGATTCACTTGCAATTAAATCATAAGATGAATACCCGTTAAAAAAAAGTTAATTACATGATGTTTTTTAAGTTTTTTAAATGTAAATAGTTTATTCTTTTGGTTTTTTTGGTACCAATTAAATCCTTTGAATTATTTAATTGTAATATATATTTTGAAAAATTATTTAATTGTAATAATTTGAACCTGTAAGGTTTTTTTTTTACCACCTAAGTCATTTAAGTTGTTTAAGGATAACAATTTTAGATTTTAGAAACGAAAGTTATAATAGTTATTTGACGTTTAACTTAGAAGATTTAAGTAGTAGAAAAAACTTAAAAATTAACTTGTTAAATTATGGGAATAAGTGGTATGAAAATTAAATGATGTAAGTGGTATGAAAACTAATGAATTTATTTATTATAATTAAATACTTAAAAGTATATGGTATGTAATTTAACCACAAAAAAAAAAAACATGAATGGATAATATGGAGCATTAGAATCCTTCAAAAAAAATATATGGAGCATTAGAAAAGAGATAAAAAAGAATATGAGTGAATAAACGCGGGTTTTAAAGCTCACAAACTTGCAAGAGCTGGAAGGTGAAGAAGCCATGGAAACAGAAAGAGATCCAAACGCCAAAAGACAGGTCTTCATCCTCTCCGGTCAAAGCAACATGTCAGGTCGTAGCGGTGTCATCAACCATCCTCGTCGTTGATTGAAGATGGGTTCATCTTATGAGCCATAAATCTGAAGCTAACCAACTGATACAAGCTTTTTTTTCTTTTCAATTTATCAATACGCAAGTTGATAAGTTCATCAAAGCCATCCGAACTGGCAATGCAAAAGAATTTCAACTCACTACATTTTTGCAGAAAGTAGAAGCTGCACATCAGTTTTCTTGTTCGCATAGACCTGAGAAATTTTTTGAGGTTGAAATCAAACATCAACACTTGCTTAGTGTAGCAAGAGCACTGTTATTTCAGTCCAAGGTCTCCATATTCTTTAGGGGAGAATGCATCAGCACCTCGGCATTCTTGATAAATAAGACTCCCTTCACCAGCTTAAGAATTCCTCTCCTTATAAATTGCCTTTTAACAAAGAACCTGACTATTCCTCTCTCAAATGTTTTGAATGTTCGGGCTTTGTCTCCACTATTCCAGCACAAAGGAATAAGGTTTCACCAAGAGTTGTTTCCTGCGTTTTTCTAGGAATAAGTTTTCACCAAGAGTGGTTTCCTGCGTTTTTCAATTTTTTTTAAAAGGATGTCAACTTTATGATTTGAAGAATCAAAAGATTGTAGTCTCAAGAGATGTTGGATTTCATGAACACATTTTTCTCTACCACTCTTTTTGCCCAATGATATTATCGTACATGATTTAGCACTACCAAAACATACATCTGATCATAACTTAGTTGTTATCCCTCCATATGATCCCCAACCTGATCATGACGTACCACTGGAACCACCTTCACCTCGAACATCAAAACCTTGAACTCTTGATCTCACTCATGAACTATACTTTAATGTAAGAAGGTCAAACATAGATCATTTAGACAATCCACAATGGTAGGTGCTTCATCTATTTACCACCATGTTAAATAGTCACCCCTATTGTGGAGTATAACATATGGGGGGCTATGGAAGCACCCTCTCTCTCTTCATTTTTCATGGGTCCCATTTAATAAATCTTAATAAAATAAATATTTTTTGTTGAAATGTAATGATATAAAATCATTTGTAGGATCTATTTAATAATTTCTTTTGAGGTGCTGGGTTGGAGAAAATGGATGTTTATTAAGTATTATCGTAAAATGAGTGATGTGGATATATGAAATTAATTTAAGCATTCAAGTTAAGGTGCTATGTTATTGATGATCTAAACCTCTTTTTTACTTGCAATAATATCATTATCAAGTCTTATCAAACACATCTCTCATGCCAACACCTTTCCCCACAATAAAGAAGACTATTACTTTTCCTACCCTATTCATTTCTTGCGCGCCCTATTTTTTTTTCTAAAAAACCCTGTGTTCGGATTACAAAATCTGAGCTTCATTCAAATAATGAAATCCGGTCAAATTCGAGGATTTTGGAACTTAAACCAACCTGATGGATGTTGGTGCCAATGTGCAATGGATGGATTCCATAATCCGAACAAGTTTTCAACTTTCTGGATAATGTAATCCGAAATGCGTCAAGCATCCCGTAGAGAGTCAACATTTGGGATGAAAAATGATGTTTCTGGATTACATAATCAAGAAAGTGTAAAAACTATCCGGATTATATAATCCGAACTGCATCAGCGCAGAGGCAGAAACCATCTGTTTGGGCTGAGCCTCTGTTTTAAAGCATGTAGTCAACTGTTTTGGTCGTTAACCAATTGTTCAAACAGTAAATTCATTTATAACATAACAATTAACAACACAATATAATTTTCAAACATTAATAAAACATAAAAATTATCCAAGTGTTACATAATTAAAAATCATCCAAAATATTCAAATATACATTAACATGATTAAAAATTACAATCAACCCCTTATCACTACACCCCTGCCACCTCTGGAACCCCCGATACCCCTGCCACCCTGAGTAGCTCCCCACCATGCACCTCTCTCAATACTTCCTCTAAATGTTGTCATGCCTCATACCCTTGCTGCACCTCACCACTGGACATAGCAGCATACGCAAGGTCTCTGATGCGGCCCAACCTTCCGCTCAGCTCTATGTACCCATGGTCTCTATCCTCCTGAGAAGCAATCTCATCAATGGTCTCCCGCTCTGGTGGCCTCGGCACCGAAACCTCCATATCTGGAAAAATCATGCGTGGATGAGAGACGTCATAAAACCAGTGGATGTATCCCTCTGATGCCTCCACACCATACACTACAAGTTGACCCAACTGCTGAGGAGTCAAAGCATAATCAAGAACACGTTGAAAGCAGAGGGTGGTTTCCCCTAAGGTCTACCGGAGAGGTGCACTCTCCAATGGATGTCTCAAGACGGTCTTAACGTACCCAAACTGACGAAGCACTCGCTCCGGTAGATATCTCACCATGTGGTTACCATATATGAGCCATCATGAGTAAAGGCTGACCCGCTCAAAAGGACATGTCTCATAGTGCTCAGCATATGGGGTCATGACAACGCCCGACAGATCCAGCACATCCATATGCACTCTGTACTCGTCTGGTGTAGACAAACTCATCCGTGATGCAAAAAGCATGGCGCATGGATTTTCTTTCCGATATCCACCCCACGCATCCTTGTTGCCTATACCCCTGAAGTGCTGATAAATCCAAGCCTACAACAAAGACAACCACATATTAATATATAAACAATCAAAACTTACAGATGAAAAAACAAACATAATTATTAATTTATACCTGCAGCAAAGACAAGTATCCTAACAGATACCTGCAGTTTCAATGGGCAGCATGGTTAAGCTCCCTATACAAGTGAAATAGTGCAGCAGCTCCCGATGAAAAACCAGAAACAACCTCCAGGTCTCTAAAGTACCTCAGGTAGACAACATCCACATAGGCGCCAATCTTGTCAGTGAATAGCGTGATCCCCACCTAGAACATCATATATATCTGCAGAGCCTGGCCCCGCAACCTCTGCATCTCCTCCTCCATACCACCCTCATTATCTAACGCCAAGTGCAGTTGGAGACGCTCCTTGAAAATCCTCCTCAAGTAGTTAAGCCGTGCATGTGCACCTCTGGTCTGAGTCACCTCTTTTATATAGAAATGAATATGATAATAAGTAGGTACGAAACATTTTAATGTAGATGTTATTTTAACTAACGAAATGCATAATGAAAACTAAAATAACTTATAAAAAAAAAAGTTTGTGATTCACTTGTGATTAAATCAAAAGATGAATACTCCTATCCATTAAAAAAAGAGCATTTATACATCGACCATCTTGGATGGTATACACATTTTAAAATCCACACACAATTATAAAATGTGGCAAAAATAGTGAAACCCATTTTAAAAAGAGTGGTATGATGTGAAATGACTAAAAAAAACAGAAGAACGTGAAAAACGTGAATGAATAATTGACAGATGGTCCGTACACCAATTTTATGGTGGCGGTTGGCGTACTTAAACGCGGCTTGTAAAGCTCATAAACTTGCAATAACTCCTTTTATCAGTTAGAACTTAGAACACTAGAAGGTAAAGAAGCAATGGAAACAGAAAGAGATCCAAACGAGAAACCATCCAAAACCAAAAGACAGATCTTCATCCTCTCCGGTCAAAGCAACATGTCTGGTCGTGGCGGTGTCATCAAGAATCCTCATCACACCCCAAACAAGCGTTGGAACGGCGTCCTTACTCCGGAGTGCAGTCCCGATTCTTCCATCTTACGCTTCAGCGCCACCCTCAAATGGGAACCAGCACACGAACCTGTCCACGCTGATATCGACACCAAGAAAGTCTGCGGCATAGGTCCTGGAATGTCATTCGCCAACGTAGTACGGCGGCGCGTGGCCGGAGAATTGGGACTAGTCCCATGTGCCGTTGGTGGCACTGCAATAAAAGAATGGGCGCGTGGGGAAGAATTGTACGAAAACATGGTGAAGAGAACGAAAGAAAGCGTAAAGGGAGATGAAAATGCAGAGATCAAAGCGTTGCTTTGGTTTCAAGGAGAGAGTGACACGTCGAGTGAACATGACGCAGAGGTTTACAAAGTCAACATGGAGAATCTCATTCACAATGTTCGTCAAGATCTCAATTTACCTTCTCTTCCAATAATCCAGGTTTCGTAAACTACTATGTTGTTTTATTGTTTCCTATTAGTATTTTTGGGACAAGATGAAACAGAATAATGTCACGAAATTAGTAATTGAATGGACTATAATAATGTTGTTGTTAGGTTGCGCTAGCTTCAGGGTTTGAATACATCGAGAAAGTGAGAGAAGCGCAGAAAGGGATTAATATTCCGAATGTGATTTGCATCGATGCGAAGGGATTGCAGCTGAATGAAGACAATCTTCACTTGAACGCAGAATCTCAGATTAAATTGGGTCACATGCTGGCTGAGGCCTATCTTACTCATTTTGTTTAATTCTATATTAGCAAAAATAATATTGTAATAAAAAAAACTGCTTATTATTTACTCACGAGTATATATGGACTTTGTATCAAGATTCAACCAAGTGTGCCCCTGTCACTGTCACTGTAACATCATTTTCTGGTTTTGAATATCTTGAACTTGATGAATCGTCACTCTTTATATATCATCAACTCTTGTATTTTCCACTCACTTTGTCTTACTTCAATAAACATGTATGAAAATTTCTTCTCTAATTTCATTGCAATTTTCTTTTTGAAATATGAAGATTGGTAAAGATTTTTTTCTTCGTTGATTGAAGATGGGTTCATCTTATGAGCCATAAATCTGAAGCTAACCAATTGATCCAAACTTATTTTCAATTTATCAATAAGCAAGTTGATAATTTCATCAAAGCCATCGGAACTGGCAATGCAAAAGAATTCCAACTCAATACATTTTTGCAGAAAGTAGGGCTGCACATCAGTTTTCTTGTCCGCATAGACCTGAGAAAAATTCTGAGGTTGAACGCAAACATCAACACTTGCTTAATGTAGCTAGAGATCTGTTATTTCAGTCCAGGGTCCCCATATTCTTTAGGGGAGAATGCATCAGCACCTCGGCATTCTTGATAAATAAGATTCCCTTAACTAGCTTTGTCACTATTCTGGTGCAAAGGAATAAGTTTTCACCAAGAGCGGTTTCCTGCGTTTTTACAAGGTTAAATACCAAGCAGATGGCTCCTTGGATAGGCACAAAGAAAGACTTGTCGCACATGGTTTTACCCAATATGTTGGTGTGGATTTTATGATAACACTTTTTTTCTAGTAGCTAAATCAACAACATTGAGAATTTTATTGTCCATATCTGCTTTCTGCAATTAGACATTAACAATGCATTTCTCAATGGGGATATTGTTGAAAAGTATACATGAGTCTGCAAATAAAGGACTAGTTTGCAAGCTTAATGAGTCACTATACGGTTTGAGGCAAGCCTCAGAACAATGGTATCACAATTTCAAAACCATCATTGTTAATTTGTTAAGTTTAGTTTCCAACAATCAAGTGTTGACCACTCTCTTTTCTCTACTCTCTTTTGGTGTATGTAGATCTTAGCTTATCTAAATGCATCCAGACTTGAGCACATTAAAAACATGTTACAACAGAACCTCAAAATAGTAGGTGATCTGCGCTGCTTTTTTGGGGCTGGAAATATCAAAGTCTGCTAAAGGTATTCACCTATGTCAAAGGAAATATGCCATTAAGTTACTACAGGGGATTGGCTTTGTATCCTGCACCATCACAACCAGTCATGCACTCTTGCCTCTTCAATCTCGTGTAAAAGAAACTCCCTTCAATTTCTATTTAGTGTTTGGGGATTTGGGTTTTTTTCGAGTTAGATTCTTTCATCAATATGTCAAATTGGGGGTTTGTGTTTTTTTAGATTTGGGGTTTAGGTTTCAAGGGTGTTGATGATGATAGTGTATTTGATGTTTGTGTTGACGATGATGAAGGGCGATTTTTTTTTAAAATATTTTAAGTTATAAATAAAATAAATGGAAAATATTTTGTTCAACTCACTGTTGTCAAATTAATACCACATCATTAATGAGAGCGCACATCATTTAAATTGATGATGGATCTAAAAAATTCATTGATTTTTTAAATAAAGAGACCAAATAGCTGATTTTAACATTTGCATGTGTGGTATGGTGGAATCGTCTTCTTAAAAGCCTTGACAGGTCACGAGTTCGACACTTCGACTCCCTGCCAAGCAATTACTTGTCAAAAAAAAAAAACAAATTTTAAGAAAAGATGGACCGAAAGTTTAAAAATATGCAAAATAAGAAGATCAAAGGTGAATTTAAGACTATTTATTATCAAAATTGATTGTTTATTAAAGACATATGAATGAACAAAAGTTTGATATTTACAAGGTAATTAGTCACGTTTTCATGTTCCAATTGAACACTTTTCTTTTATTATTATTCTCGAAGTGGTACTTCGTTATGTCATAATATAATAATAGTTTTTTCGTGTACATGTCATAGTTAATTATTCCTCTTAAAATTTATAAAAAAAAGTCGTTGGCAACTAATCACGAAGGTTGCAGAGTTAAACCACATGCTCCACTGCAGAGCTGTAATATGTTTCAAGGATTGGGTTGTTCGCCCATTAAAGCGGTACATGAGTTGGGTTCAGAACGTCGTGAGACAATTCGGTCCATATCTAGTGTGGGCGTTAGAGCATCGAGAGGACCTTTCCATAGTACGAGAGGACCGAAAGCCTTGTAGTTTCTGCCTTTGCACTCGAGGGCCAATCTCCCTTTGGCCTGGGGAAACCTTTGCACGCCTCTGTTACCTTTTGGGACACGTTCACGAAGAAAAAAAAATCCTTTTGTAGCCCTTGTTCTCTGGTTTGCATATAAAGGACGCCACGTTTATACAACTTTGGAACAATTTGAATGATTGGTTGGAAGGTCTTAAAGAGAATGTTGTTTTAGGGGAGCTATTAACATTTTAATCATATTTGGATTGTTCTAATACTCATCTTTTAGAGGGATCGTCTAAAAAGCAACGTGTTTTAAATGTATTCATACCGAACCTGTGACATTTTGTACCCAAAACAAACGCGCTACCAAGTTGCACTCAGTTTCCATTTCGGTTGTAGGTGTATCCATCCCGCTAGTAGTTTTTAGTTTAGATTTGGTATGTAATTGATTCCATTTTTAAATGGTGCAAAGTCATTCAGAACAATTGCGACAAGAAATGAATCCTAATTTTAGGATGACTGACTTTTTTTCATCATGTGAAAATTGGAATTAATTCTCGTTTATCTACGTGTACAATACCTTTGTGTTTACAAGCCAACATTTTAATATAAGAAAGCAAGAAATTTTTATTCTTATTATTTGAATTTTTAGATTTCACATTCTTTTCGTAATCCAAATAAATAATAAAATACTAAAAATAATCTTTTTAGTATTCAATTTTCATCTCGTACGACTCTTTCAAAGTGATGTACCGAGGGTTTAAATGCCTCTCTTCCCGTTTATTGATGATTTGACCAAGCTAGTTTCAACAATACTATTGTAATTCTATTTGTAAAAAAGAAATAAAAAAAATAATCAAATGATTTTTTTTTGTCTGAATAACTTAATCTGATAATCAATGAAAAGATCTAACTATTTTTTATTTGTGATCGGTACCACACAAGTTTATTTGAAACCAGATCAAATCATGTGTTAGAGGCAGATATCAAATTCACACTGAATTGATCGACTCCTTTGGCCACCAACCACGCATGCATCCTTTACTTGATGCGTTTGGTGAAGGTGATTTAATTTTTGTTTTTGATAAAGAAGTGAAGGTGATTGCTTAGTAGTAATAATCTTTTTTCTATCTTAATATTATTAATATATGATTGCTTATTTCATTGCTTATGAAGACAGTCATTCGACTTTTTTGGCCACTTGTCTTTATGTGTTTGGCAAAATCATAACCAACAAGGAACATAGATTTCCTACCAACCCCCGATTGTCAAGTAGGCTGCGCCCCTCTCTTACAATAATAATAATAAAAATAAAATAATGCTTGTAATGAAATCAAATTCATTTTCCATAGTGTAACAAAAAAAAAAATGAATCTGTCAAAAAACAAAAAATAATGAATGCATTCAAAGGATATCATTTTCACTATAAACGGTTTTTATATCGATATTTAATTAAAATTGATTATTTTATCACCTTATCTACACTCTTAAAGTTATTATAAAATTAATGGTTTTGTCAAAAAAAAAAAAAATTAATGGTTTCACGTAAAAAATTTCAAAGAAAAAAACTAATTTACACCAACAGTATATGTGTTCATTGAACTCAAAATAAATTATAAAACAACAACTGTATTGTTCAAAAATTGGATCTGAGCCATTTTCTTTTATAGGTTTTTTTGATTCGTTTTCTTTATAGGATAGATTTGAGACTATGTAACACAGAAGAAACATCGTATTTACTCAAATAAAAAAAGGAACAAATTTTCCTATATTTTTTTTTTTATAGAAATCCATTCAATTGATTTCTTTTTAGCTCTTATTGTATTTGAAACATGTTTACCGGCATAAATTATTGAATGTATTGCTGTGTCCACTTTTTCCCTTCTATCTTTATTTCCCCCATATATCAAATTCTATATATGGTCTCTAATCTCTCTGTGCATTTATTTTATAAATAATCATATTTTCAGATAATATCAAAACGTCAAATGTGAACACACATGTCAATTAAAATTTGAATATTAATTTATCACGTTTTTAGAATTTAGACATTTTTACGAAATTTATTGTAGTGCCTGAATCTAATTAAAATGTTCTCTCACCTTTTTTTTTCATTCATTCACCATGAAAATAACATTATTATCAACGTAAAAAAAAATATCATCACATGAAAAGCAAACTACCAACAAATATCATATAATTTTAAAAGAAAAAATATCATATGTTCGGTAAAAAAATGACACTCTTCAACTTTTTTTTGTCGAACAGCTAGTGACAAAAATCACACTCATGTAAATAAGAGGATAATTGCATGAGAAATGCCAGTAACGCACATTTTAACACACACTTTTCAACACACTCTCTTTGATTGGTTAAAATTCACATGGGTCCCACTAAATCATGTGGGTCCCATATAAATTTGGTGGGTCCCAAGTGAATTATAACCAATCAAAGAAAATGTGTTGAAAAGTGTGTGTTAGAATGTGTGTTGTTAGCATTTCTCTAATTGCATATTCAAATCTGCCTCCAATTTAGTAAAAAGAAAAAATAAAAATGCTAACAACACACTTTTTAACACACATTTTTCAACCCATTTTATTTGATTGACACACATGACTCACCAAATTTATATGGTAACCATATGATTTAATGAGACTCATATGAATTTTAATCAATCAAAGTGTCTTGAAAAGTGTATGTTAAAATATTTTTAGAAAAATATACTACTTCTCAATAGTATCAATCGGCATGTACTTGTAGAAAGAAGTATATTCTCTATTTTTTTAAGGAGTATATTCTCTAATTTTAGATTTAAGTAAAAATCAAATGTATTTGGCTTAAATTTGAATAAAATACTATATATGACTTTCTATTTATATCTAAAACAAAATGTAATTGTCAACAATTCACATTAGTCATATGTGTAACTTAAGGTTAATTTTTCCTCATAAAAAA
>Ga0228711_1002932_pt1 | contig 26450 bp, 16 predicted proteins | sample MedpolnodulmetaG_2_FD_177996 | JGI IMG/M metagenome (GOLD analysis project Ga0228711, IMG submission 177996) | Root nodule microbial communities from Medicago polymorpha collected in Santa Monica, California, United States - brown nodules | ecosystem: Host-associated > Plants > Roots > Nodule... | reverse complement strand
ATTCCTTGATTCTTTTTTTTTTTTAATCGGCAAAATATTATTAACCAACAAGCCCGTGCAAGATGCACTAATAAGCTCAGGTGGAAAAAAAACAAAACTACAAGGGGAGGTCGGTTGCCACAAAAACATTGGCTCGAACAAAAAACCCTAAAAAACCACCCCATAACTGAAAAACGAAACCGCTGCTCCTAATGATGGAAACCAGCAGCAGCAGCTGCCCAGACACAGCAGAAGCCGCAGCAGCTGCACAGGCGCAGCAGAAGCAGCAACAGCTGCACAGGCCCAGCAGAAGCAGCAGCGCTGCAAGCACAGCCACCGCGGACCCTCTCCAAAACCCAAAAACCTGCTGCTCCCTAACAAACCAAACAGCCGCTGCAAACCACCAGAAGAGCAAGGCAGCAACCCCACAACCAACGCCAATCAAAAACCTGCACTGTCATGACAGCAGCCGAGCTAGCAGGGCAGCCAAACTGTCATGACAGCAGCTGCACAGAACCGGCAGCACCCAAACAACAGCCCAGCCAGCAACAAAACCCGTTACCTCATCAAACAATCACGGGGGCACCGACACCATTCATAAAAAAGACAAGCCGGAACATTAAATCTCCCTAACACCCACCTCCACGGTAAAACTTTTACCTCCTCCACTAACTCATCCCACATAGCAATATCGTCATTAAAAATACGGCCGTTCCTAGCTTTCCAAATCACCCAAATCATACGCAAGCCCTTCCGGATTTTCTTATGAGAATGCCCCCCATTCCAACACTCCCAATGAATGAACAAATTCGGAGGCATAACAAAGTTCAAATCAAGCCAAGTCGTCAATCTAGTAAATCGCTGACGACTACTACAACACTGATATAAATATCCAAAAGCATCCATATTTAAACAAGCCCACATAATGGCAAGCACCAAAAGGTTACAAAAAAAAAAAACATAATAACTGGAAAACATGATGCAGTAACATAATATTTGGAAGGATTCGTACCTCGTGTTCAACTTCGGGAACAATGCGTAGCAATTGTGAATTACGGGTAGAAGTGGGTTGCTCATCATCTTCAAAATCCTTGAAGGACTTGAGTATGGGGAGCTTCTTGTGAATGTCAAGTGGTCGAGGCCTGAAAGACAACCTACTCATTTCTACTCATCTATTAATTCCCCTTAAATTCCACGGTTGTCAGTCTTTCTTTCTGATGCCAGCAGTTAAAATAAAAGCCCTAAAACAGAAGAAAAGAGAATCAGTAATTAAAAGTAAATAGAATTTGGGATCTGGAAGCAATTTGATGAAGGGAGTGTTAATGGCGGCAATTTGATGAGGAAACCAAGCAAGAAATTAGGGTTTGTGTTGTTCGAATTTGGTTTGGTTTCACGGGAATAATAATACAGTGCGATGCGATCTATTAGGATTTTCAAGTTCTCACACACTAATTACTAATTTCTCTACTCTTTTATTTAAAAAATAAATAAAATAAAAAATACTAATTTCATAACTCTCTAAGTAAGAACCGTGTTATTAATATTTTAAGTGAAAAGTCGAACATCAATTGGCGTGGTGGCGCAGTTGGCTAGTGTGTAGGTATCATAGCTAAGAGGTATTCTTCCATGGTCACAAGACCAAGTCAATAGTGTTTGCACACACACACATAAAAAGATGGTCCTTAAAATATTCAATCATTTTTTTATCAATTTCCTCTTTACTATTAAAAAAATATTTCTTTATGTGTGTATGATCATACACATTTTATTTGGTCATGTGATCATATTAGAATTTATCATCCTGAGGTCGAGAGTTTCAGCCTCTCTCACCCCATAAAAACATTTTGGTTTACTGGATTATCTTCTTTTGTCCTTTTTCTGCTTCTACCATTCGAATTTCGAAGGATGTTTGTTTTTCAGAAATGATATTTGAACACCAGTTTCCCGACAACTATTACGACAACTCATTTATGGAGGGGTATTTTGGTAAAAGTAACAAAAAAGCTTCAAACTCAAAAACGAAACACATGTTTGAGCGCTGACGCCTTTTCTCCTCTCCTTCGCATTCGACACCGTTCTGACATTGACCGCCACATATCTCTGTCGTGAACAACATCGTATCCTTACCGGAGCTAGATCGGGAAGTGGAGGTTTTGTGATTTCGGAGCTTATCGAGACCGTTTCTGATCGGAACTTGTCGCACAAATCGAGAAGTTGTGATTTCGGAATTTGTCGGAGCTAGATCGGAAAGTGAATGTCATGGAAGAAGGGGCTAATTGGTGATGGAAAAGAACGGCGGTGGAAAAAAAACCAGCGGCGAGAGAAATTGGCAAAAAAAATTTATAGTATAGAAAGAAAAATGAAAACGAAAAATAATATTATTTTTATTGATGAGTAGTGTTATTTGAACAACTCTTTTGGTACAACTTTTGGGACAACCTTGTTATTCTCTCTTCTTATTGGTCAATAATAATAATAGAGAGAGAGAGAGAGAAAGAGAGGAAGAGAGAGACTAAGAAGATAATATGAGTATGGGAGAGAAAGTTGTATAAATATCATTTCTCTTTATCGATTATACTATAGGTTTTCGAGATGGTTGTCAAAAATGGGTTGTTAGCATATGTTTTTTTGCCACTTAATAACGAACACGTTGCCTCAAAAGAGACAAGAAAAAACTATGAACGACATTGAAGTGTATGATTAATTTTAATGTATATATATTAATAAAAATGGTAATGCATCAACAACCGACCTTAGCTCAGTTGGTAGAGCGGAGGACTGTAGTTGGTTAACAGACATCCTTAGGTCACTGGTTCGAATCCGGTAGGTCGGAATTCTTTTTTCATTTTCGTTAACTTTTTTATTTTTCTGAAAGAGTAAAAGAATATCTGTGGCTGCTGGGATTCGAGCCCAGGTCTCCACGGCCACAACGTGGAATTCTTACCACTAAACTACAGCCACATATGTTGATTTGTTACCAATTTGTTTCCAAGTTAAAAATGCAATCAACTCATGAAAAACAACTTCTGTCCACCGCTTTGGCAAAGAACGATATTTGACCACCACAAAAAAATATATACTAATTTTAAAGAGATAAAAATGAAAGAAAAAGTTTTACATGGATTAAAGTCAAATCTTATTCTTGTCAAAAAATAAATAAATCTAATTTTGTTTGCTTTACAGGTAAAAAAACACACGTTTTAATAATAAAAAGTTGAAAAGAACAACAATTTTAAAGTGATAAAAACAAAAATTTAATCATTAAAAATATATTTTACCAAAACAAAAATTACATTGAAGAGAATATATTCTTAACATCAATCAAGCATCAATTTTTTTCATCCACTAACTATAATCCTCAAAGAATGGAAGGTGAAACCAGAAAGACGAAACAAGCAAAGCCAATGGCACTACCACCTCTTTCCACCCTCCTTAACTTTTTCATGATCTTCCTCTTAGCATCCCCACCAACAGGTTCAACACCAGTGTGCCATGACACATGTGGCTCAATACAAGTCAAGTATCCCTTTGGCACAGGTCCTGGTTGCGGGTCCCCACTATTCAACCAATACATAACATGCACATCAAATGGAAAATTAGACCAACTCATCCTCAAAACTCACACATCCTCATACCCTATAACCTCCATTTCATACACCACTTCCACTCTCATACTCACACCACCCTACATGTCTACTTGCACTACCATGCAAACCTCACCAAACTTTGGCATAGATTTAACTGCACCATTCCAAATATCTTCCTCCACTTTCATCCTCCTCTCTTGCCAAGAAAAAAGTTCAACCATTTGTGACACTTCTTTTGATTACCTTTGTGCCTCCCTTTACTCTTGCCCTGAAGTAGTCTCACTTGGTATGCCTCTTTTTTCTCCTACTAACACATGTTGTGTATACTCACCGGGGAACCTCGACGGCAAAGGGGAGTTGAATCTTAGAGAGAATGATTGTAGTGGTTATACTTCAGTTGTGTCACTTGGTGATAACCCTACTGATCCTACTCATTGGGTTTATGGAGTGGCATTGAAATATACTAATGGTGCTTTTGATAACTTTGTAACCACCAAGTGTACTAGCTGTGAGAGTAGTGGTGGTGTGTGTGGATATGCTCCTCCAGGAAGTGGATTTGTTTGTGTTTGTAAAGGTGGATATAATACTAGCCTTGATTGCTCTAATTACGATCAAAACCAAGATTTCCTTTGGGACTCTATCTCTCCTCCTCCCATGCCCAACAGTAAGTTTCTCCTTCTCTTTTTGCTGTTCTTTTATTATTTTGAATAAATCAATCAACAATTTTTAAATTTCCCACAGTTTTTGGGTCTTTTTTCAGTTTTCATATTAGATTATTATATTTTCACATATAATTAAGGGAAATGGGTCAATGACTTTTGTATCTTGTAATGATATCTTATACATTACATTTTGAGTAAAAGAAACAAGAAAAATAGATGGTTGGACATTGGAGATGTGTTTTTCTTTTATAGCTTTAGAATATGTAGAAACAATATGCCAAAGTAATGGGTAACTATTATTCTGTACAATTGAAAGGAATCAGATGCAAGAATACAATGCTTTAAATTGATTCTCTCTCTTGGAAAAATTGTTACTTTTTTTACTCATATGTATCATTAATAACCTGTTCTATTATGAACAGTTGGGAATGTCTGGAGTTCCATCTTGGCTGGTATCATTTTCAGCGTCGTGTAATCGGAGGATAATGCTGCTGGGTTTGATTATTACTAATACTAACAGAAGTCATTCAGAGGAGGTCGTCGTCAGCCTTCTTTAATGCACAAAAGTTACCTTAGAAAAGTACATTCAAAGAAAAATGGAATAAAGTTATCGAGCATCCATTCCTATGAAGTTTAGTGTATTGTTTTTTTTTTGGCACAAGTCTGGTGTATTGTCAAAAAAAAAGGGCAGTCGGTGCACAAAGCTCGGGCATACCCAGGGTCCGGGAAGGGATCTCACCATTTGGTGTATTGTACACAACCTTACCTTGTTTTTAGGCGGCTGTTTTCAAGACTTGAGCTCGACAACAAATTTACCTTTGTGTCAAGGCTCCCCCTTTTGGTGTATTGTTATCTCTCTAAAAAAATTGCATGGTGAAAAACTTACACCATTACATATTGATGTTGAATAACAATAAAAACTATCTTTAGTCAAACGAGTCCAACCGTTAAATTTAGATATCTTTATTCAAACAACTGTTATATTTATGCTATGCTACATACCATAATGCTACTCCTCCTATGCTATGCTACAAAGTACAAACAATGTTTGCAATACATAAACAGACAATAATAATAAGTGTTGAAATACGTACACCAGCTCATAATATATTACAATACATGTGTAATCCCTGTTTGAGGGTTCCCTTGGCAATATTTGTGTTTGCATCAAATTCTAGTTTCCTGAATTATGAGTTTATAGTGGTTGATCCGTAAAACCTCTTTACGGATGCTGATCTACATCCTTTGAATTGGCAGAAGATGTGGTTATATTTCCTGCAGAGAACCATCTTTCCAAACTTCACATTCTACATCACATGCAAGAAAAAATACCACATGGTTGTTTACTATGCAACAAACATATAGATACACAAACACATCTGTAATGCTGAAAATCTCTATAATTTCTATGGGCGACCCTGCTAATCAAGTTTGCGACCATTACTGAGGTTTTCTTGCATTGGTAGAGTAGTGGAATCTATGAGGAAGGATTTTAAAATCTTAGACAGTTCCTTTGGCTTCTCCATGTTGATTGCATGCCCTGCATTCTTAACAACAACTAGTTGTGCATTTTCTCCCAGATGCCTACAAACCAGAAGAAAGAATGAAATGTAAAGATAAAACAATCAAGTGTAAAACAAAAAAAATATATCATTTATATTTATCATGTTGCACTAGTTATCTTGTCGAAGATTACTCCACTTTGTTTCTTTTTCAAAACCTTGGGATATACAAGTCAATAAAGCTGGAGAATGGATAGCTTTTACATATTAATGATAATAACGGGGAAGAATTGTAGAGAAATGTTTGGAAGATAAAATAATAAGTTTGTTAAATTACCTTTTCAATCTGTGAGCTAATTCCAGAGGGAATACCTGGTCCTGTTCTCCCCAGATTATTAGTGTAGGCTACATCATTAAACAGTTATACATCTGAAGTTATTAATGCAAGAGATTGCAAGACATAGTGAAACTAACTCACAAAGTAAGCACAAGAGAGAATAAAAGAGAAGATAAACCTGGGTTATCTTGGGAAGATTAGACAGTTTTCTATCCTTGTATAATGTTTCAATTAGTTCTGTCTTCTCCTGTCGGTATTCGGTGCACATCACCTGCAAGTAAAACCAGTTTCAGAAACCAATTTTTGTGAAATAAAAAGGCCATGCCAGCTTGTGTATTCACGTCAAGGCAGTAGATTATTTCAGCTAAAACCTAGTAACAATAACAACAACAACAACCGTTTTTAGATCCATATAGGGGCAGTAGCTCTACATGAATATATCCATAGCCTTTTCAGCGCTGAAGTGGTGAAACCTAAGATAGGTAACAGATAACATTCAGGCATCAAGTATCAAATAATCATCAAGAAAAAACACACCTTCCACTTTTTATGCAAACATAATCCAGATTGCATCAACACTGTCAAGGCAAGAACAGTTTGATTATCCTTTGAAGATTGAGACAAAACAAATGATATAAAATGAAAAACACATGAATCAATTACTCAGTCAAACCAATCCTTCATGAACTCAATGTTCTAAAACACTAATGAAATTTGAAGTTGAAGCTCTTTGGTTTCACCTTTTGGATTTGATCAAATCAATTTAATCTGCTTTCAAACTGAAATCAGTCTCGCTGCTGCAACTTTGTTCTTGGAGCTTAACAGATTCAGAAGAGAAAGATAAGAAATTGGATATCAGTGGAGAAGATGGTGAAACAACACTTGAGAGAGTCTAAATATCCCTGTTTGAAAGTCACATTGACCCTGATAAAACAGAAATTGAAGACAAAGTGAAAATAATATTGAAACTTATTAAAGATGACAACCTTGAAGATGATGGTACCCCGGCAGAAATTTTGAAGAGAGAACCGCTTGCTTTATTTATTGAGGATTTCCACAATCAATACTAGGAGTGAGCAAAAAGAACCGAACTGAACCGCCAAACCGGACTGAACCAAACCAAAATTAAGAAAGCATTTTCCCTTTTCTTGCTTGCCCTTGACCCCTTTCTTTAACTCACCTGTCATATGATCATATTTTGAAGAGGGAACCGCTTGCTTTATTTATTGAGGATTTCCACTTGCTCTGTTTATTGAGGATGTTGATTCAATACCAATTGCTTTATATATATACACAATATGATCCTATGACGGGTGAGTTAAAGAAAGGGATCAAGGGCAAGCAAGAAAAGGGAAGTTCTTCATCTAGCTCTGACTCGGATTATTCTTCAAATGACAGAGAAAGCAAAAATAGACAAATGCAAAGTGAATTTCAAAAGATAATTGACGGATTAAAGCAAGAACTTGAAGTGGCGCATAAGGAAGTCGCTGAATTAAATCAGAAGTTGACAATTACACATGAAGAGAAGGAGGACATAAATTCAAAACATCTTGCAGCCCTGAGCAAGATACAATCAGAAGACGAGATTAATATGGATTTGAAAACTGATGCTGAGAATACTGGACTTAATAAGCAACTGGACATTGCCAGTAAAGTAGAAGCTGAACTGAGTCAAAATTTGGAGGATATGAAGACAAAAAAACAAAAGCTTGGCCATGGAGAAAGAGACAGCTCTTTAACAGATTGATGAGGAAAAGAAGATTACAGATGAACTAAGAAACCTCGTTGATCAACTTAAAGATAATAAGTTAGTGACTGCGAAAAAATTACAAGCAGTAAGAGATGAACTTTCTATTCTGGAGCAGCAAATGAAACATGTAGAACAGCAATAAAGCAATCCAAACAGACCCTTGGTCTAACTTAACTAACTAGTGTAACTATTTACTAGACAAGATTCGAATTCATTCATTATCTAGCAATATACTTCAACCTAAACCAGAAATAAAACACCAAAATTCTAACCAATCATGTGGAATTTCTAAAGTAAACAAGATTACACTGCATATATACATCCCCTACTAATATGTAGACTAATGCAACCATCAAGAAAACAAACTAAACAAACAAACAAACAAAGAGTACTGAAATCTAATAAAATAAACTCAATAATGTTTTTATTTTTGTATTACTTCTCTTTCTTTGAACATTTTCATGTGTTATATTTTAAAAAGAAAATTCCTACTATAAGTATATAATAATCAGCCTAATACAAATTATCTCCAAGCAAATCAACGATCCACTAAAACAAAGTTAAAGCAGAATTATTGATGTGTTTTAATGACTCTCAGCCAAGAATCTTGATGGCTATTGCAAGAGACGGATTGCTGCCACCATTTTTTTCTGATATAAATAAGCACAGCCATGTTCCTATCAAGAGTACCATAATTACTGGCCTTGTTGCTGCAGCCTTGGCATTTTTCATGGATGTCTCTCAACTTGCTGGCATGGTAAGTCTAGTTGATATTTGCAGTTGTTAGGATTCAACTGCAGTTGAAGTGCGGCTCAACCAGTTGAACTAACTGCAATTGGATTGTAGTTCAACCAGACTGCAGTATAACGAAAATCAATCCAATTGACGAACTAACCGCTTCGAGGTTCAACATGTTCAATCCGGCTAGTTCGGTTCGGTTTTTATAACAATCAATTATAGTACTAATATTTATTTTGCTTGTCTACTACAGGTTAGTGTAGGTACTCTTCTTGCATTCACCATAGCAACAATATCTGTGTTGATAGTAAGATATACCCCACCAATTGACGTTCCATTGCCCCCTTCTCTACAAGAACCACTTGATTCTGTGTCAATGGAGTATGGTTGCAGCCATTTGGAGACAAATGAAAAAGAAGCAATCCAAAAACCCTTCGTTGTTAAAAATCTTGCAATAGATAACTGCGAGTCCTGATTTTTATTTTCTATTTAGTTGCTCAATCATGCAAAGTCTATGTAACACCGTCACTTCACAATTCACATTGAAGGCATGTTGCCTGGTGTCAAACATGTATCGGGGTCAGGCACGTGTCAGTGTCCGACATTGTCACAGTAAAAAAAAACACGTGGTTACATTAAATTACACAATTTTTTTAAATTGTGTTTGTGTTGACGTACCAGTGTCATTTCTAGTGTCTACGTCGGTGCAAATTATAACATTTATTGCTTCAGATGTGCAATTAATGTTCCTTTAGTTACACTAATTTATTGTTATTTTATAGTATAATTTCTTTTTACGTATTTCCTTCTATTATTTGATGATATAAGTTACTTTTCCCCCCCAACCCTATTTGTCTATGGATGCAGATGTACGTACTGGTAATAGGAGAAAAATTGTTGGCTGTATAATAGCAGTCATATGCTTAGGTGTATTTGTCCTTGGATTTGCAGCTTCTTCAACATATCTTCTCAGGTTGGTTTAGTGGCATATATTTCATTTTCAAGTTTCATAAACATTGATAATGTATAGAAATAGAGATATATGATTAGTTGAGAGTTCTAAGTTGGATGAGATATGGTCTCAAAATGTGTTCGTAAAAAAAAAAGTCTAAAAATAAGTTTATATATGGGAAGCATCCCTCCCCTTACAAGTCGTTTTTGTAGAAATTAATTAGACTTAATCATATATAAACTATCTTAGTCTATCATGTTCCTTTGAACCACCCGCAACTACTAGGGTCACTGTTTGTTTATGAACCTAAATCATCATGGCAATCAAAATACCAATTAAACTGAAAAAATCAAGCTTTATAATTAGGAAAAACCACTCACATCAATGAAATCAGTGAGAAAGCAAGCCGGCATAACTTTGAAAGGCTTAACAAAGGTAAGCTTAACAAGCTGCTTCATCTTCTCAGGAGTCTGCGGAATCAAAATCATAGCAGCTTCATCAATATTCTTAACAACAAACAACCCATCCTCCATATCCTTATCTTCCAAACAAACCCCAGCACAACACAACACAACTTTCTCCACTCTATCTGGAAACAACGCTGCCAAACTATACCCAACAAAACCACCATAACTAACACCAACAACATTCATTCTTCTCACACCATGCGCTTCCATGAGAGCAGCAACACACTGAGCTTGAAAATATTCGGTTCGATCGGGTTTAGACGTGTGAGACTCACCGAAGAAGAGAAGATCGGGAACGTAGAGGTTGAAACGACGAGTAAGTGGGGAGATGAATTCGTTCCATTGCCACATTGCGTTGGCGCCCATGCCGTGGAGAAGGAGGAGAGACGGTTTGGTGGGTTTGTTGGATTTGGGAACCCAGCAGTGCATGATGGTGGTGTTGCCGAGATCGGTGGTGGTTGATTTGAGACCGGCGTTGGAGAAGGAGAAACGGTAACAACGGTCGCGGGAAGCTGTGAAGCTGAAACAACCCGCCATGTTCAGAGAGAGTGAGACGACAAATGAGTGTGCGAAAGAAGACTCGTTGACTCAAAGCTAAGCATGCCATTCGTTTACTGTTGACATTCTTTTAAAAAATTAATTAATAATAGGAGTGAGTTTCATTAAAAATCAATTTCATTTTTTTTTTTTAAGAAATCAAAATGATATATTAAAACCAACGGCGGGCTATCTTTACGACACAAGATGTACCATGAAAGACATCCGATAATTAACGCAGGTGTTTAACCAAAAGTAAAACAAATCAGCCAACACCCACACATAAGAAGGGGTTTTGACACCAATTATAAAAGTTATAATTAAATATTACAAATTTAGCTTTAAACCATCATAAGAATAGAAGTTTAACCTTCTCCATAAGCTGATGTGGAGAATTTTCTTTATTGTGAAATAACCTGTCATTTCTTTTCTTCCATATATCACCCATGAACAAGCAAACCATATCATATGCATTAGAGAGCATCGTGATTTGCCAAAACCAGAAGAGGTACCAAAGTGATAAAAATGATCCACAGTATTGGATGGATCTGCTAAATAAACACCAAGTCAATTCCTAACCAATTGTCATAGCCTACCAAATGGAGGACATGATAGATATAAATGGATCTCTGATTCATGTTGACCATATCCAGAAACACACATTTGAGCCTCAAATTGATTTTCTTTTCCGTCTTCCTTCTCTCATCTTCCTTCTTCAACGGTCGCTCGCATCGGCCGATCGTCACCCTTTTTTGTTGTCGTTCTATTTGTTTTGGTTTTTACGTGTATCCTTCACGTCAAGTTCAACAAAGACATGTTCCAGGCCTTTGTCAGCACACCAATGCAAGGCACTAAGAGTATCAACAACGGTAGTCTACTAATATGGACTCTTTGAATGGACTTCACGTGTACACATCACCTTTTTTTTTTTTTAATGAAAGTGCCTACTAAGGACCAATGACTCCAATGGCAATACACTAATAAGGACTCCAATGAAAAACATTTAAATAGGTCCCACTAATTTTACATCATTATACAAAAATAATTTACTACTTCTTTTGCAAGTGGGACCAATCAATACATATTTTATTACTTTTTTTACACGTGAGGCCTGTTAGTTGTCGAGGAGACAGGTGGTCCTTATATAGTTATATGTTGCTTAATAGGTACTCATTTTTTCTTCCTCCAATGGGGAGTCCTTAACGGGGAGTGATCCTTGTTAAGTAAGAAACCCCCATTGAAGATGCTCTAAGGATCCTGCGGGCTTCTCTTTCATTAACTTGATTTCGTAATATAATTCATAACCAAATTGCATTAATTGCATTAGAAGGATCCAAATGGTAGCATCATGTGTTACAAAATTAAAGAGACTACAAATGCATATCATTAATCAAAATGTGTTCAAAAAAATGCAGTGATACACATGTCTAAAGTGAGGCCAAAAGAGAAAGTAGGAAAATCAGAAAAAAAAATCAATTTGAAATTTTTTGGTGTTAGGGTTCTTCAATAATGTGGAAATCAATTTAGGGATTTCACGTTATTTTTTTTAAAAAAATCTAATTTATTAATTTTTAATATATAATTTAAAATTAAAATGAAGTGTCAAATTGTAGACCGTGTAGACAATGTCATGTAGGCTCCATGCCATTAATGAAATGCCACATCATCCAAAGAGGAGGGGGACCACAAAATTTAGTTGACTTTCAAAACAAGGGATCAAAAAATTGATTTTAAAAAAAGGGGTAGAAAAAGTTAACAAATTCGAAAATAGGGGGATCAAAATTGCATTTAAGCATTTATTTCATTTTATTTTCAATTTTCTAGATTATATAAAATGACAAAAATTGCCTATTAACTTAAACACTAAAAATATAATTGTTCATATTTTAAATTATTTTAACTTTTATATTCTGATTATATTTTATAAAAAGGACCGCATATGGGTTGGGCTAACCCAGTCAATCTGACCCAGCCCAAAAAACCAAACCTGATTGGGTATGATTGGTTTTTTTTATACAAATACAAACATAATTTATATCACGGGAGTTGGAAATCAAACCAGTTCAATAGGAAACTGCATAGCCTACAAACTCAAACCAAAATTGCAAAAATTTGTGTTGAATTTGGGCCATTTTTTTACTCAACCATGTGGTTCGGTTTACGATTTTTATTTTAACAATCGAACTAAATTAGACTGAATCGTAACGAAAGAGACTCGATCTCAATCCAACCCAATATTCAACACGATATGTTTCTTATTTTGATTCTTTAAAAAAAAAAAACTTATTTTGGTGTAATGAAACGTGCTAATGATAAAATTAGCAATTTATACATGATATGTACCTTTGTTTTGATGTAATGCAACATGCTAATGGTAACCAAAGCATGATATGTTTCTTCTTCATAACTTGTTTATTATTGTGTGTTTGTTTTTGTTTCAATTATGGAATGACAAAATTACAAGTTTGAATATAATTTATTTTTTAGTAAAATTATTAAATATTAAATGTAGGGAAAAATCAGTGACATTTTACAATATGGAAAAACTAACTGTATCAATGTAAAACTATTATTACTAGTACTAAATCACTACAATTCTCACACAGAAAATTGTATGTAATTTGTCATGTTTCCTTGGTGGAACATGAAACATAAGCATCAGCAATGCTTCAAGTTGAGTGTTTTGTTCGCAAAAAAACAAATCAATCCAACATGTATTAGTTTGGTTTGGTCCAGGTGAAAATTGGCGGTGGAAACATGGAAGGTTCAAGTGTTGGGGATAAGCGTAACGAATTTCCAAAGGCGTCGTCGAGTAACTCGTCGGCATGGGAGTTTCCCAACAAATTTTCCGATAATGAATATGGAATTTTGGCTGGTACAAAATTATGGGAGGGCGAGGAAAGAGCGTTAGTGTGTGCGGTAAAGGTAAAAAGTAGAGGCAAAAAAATGAATCCCATCTCATGTGATATGGAACAGATGTCTTGACCTCAATGGGGAAGGGCAATAACTATTAGACAATTACTATGAGAGCATAATGATATGCACAAATTGTTGAAGGTGGCTAACCATCGAGGATATGGAGAAACTGTTGGAGGTTGTACGAGGCCAACTCATATCCGGGTGATGGGATATGTGTGCCAGCTGAAAAGGGACACGTGGAAGTATATCAAAAGGGAGAATGTGGAAAAAAGGTTCTCGCATGTGGACGTTGAATTGACACAAATGCATGATGCGGGTTGATAGAAAATTAGCAAGTGTATAATAACTTAAATCGAAGTAATAAAATTTATAAGATTCGTATTTACAGGAACTGTTTCAACTTCTATTCGGTAGTAACGTTATTATTAAGGATGTTTGTAAAACAGGGGGTGCATTGAGGCAATTAGTTTGGATTGCAAATGTAAATAAAATGGTTACGGTAAAATTGGTTTGAGAAATAATATGGAGAGATGAATAGGTCAATCGATTCATCTGTTCATCACACATTAAAATAAACTTAAATATTAAATTAAAAACACTGATTAATGACTCATTATTAACTCACGAGCCATATTTACAAGGACTCAAGGTATAAACAAGCCTTTCTTAAATAAGTTAAATATTTTAATTTTCAATATTTTATATACCCAAATTTTGATAAAAACTTACTGGCTTAAATGCAGTTTTACACCATATTTGATTTAATTTGGATTTTACCCCTATTTTAAATCTTGTAATTTTACCTCCTCTATTTTATACATTTTAGGATTTTTGCCCCCTCAACCATATTTGAGTTTATTTTTGCCGATGTGATAGTATTGATGTGACATATATTATATTATTTTATTATGCAAAAATTGAGTGAAAATGAACGAAACCAGAAAATAATATATAATTTCACATCAGCACTACCACATCAGCGAAAATGAACTCAAATATGGTGGAGGAGCGCAAAATTATGGAAAATAATAGGGAGGTAGAATTCTGAGTTTTAAAACAGAGGGGTAAAATCCAAATTGAACTTATTTTAAGTTTTTTAAAAGTGTTCAAAAAATAATTCTGGTATGAAAGAAACTTTCAACTAAGACCTTTGAATCTATCAGGATCCTTTTATGTCTTCAATTTACCTTCTCCTCGCGTTTCTCAATTTTCCAGTTATCCTCTCTCTCTCCACCTTTATTCTTTTTTGCCACATGGAAATGGATAGTCATTTTCATAACTACAAATGTTGCATTGACCATAGAACAATTAAGGGTCGCTGATAAGTGACCTTACGACATTTGTTAAGGATTTAAAAAAGAAATATAAATTTAATGCATGGAAAATTGCTTTTTAAAATTCTAATATGCAAAATATGAGTGAAAATTAACGAAACCAGAAAATAATATAATATATTTCACATAAGCACTACCACATCGGCGAAAATGAACTCAAATATGGTGGAGGGTGCAAAATCATGAAAAAAAATAATAGGGAGGTAAAATTTCGAATTTTAAAATAGAGACGTAAAATTCAAATTAAACTTATTTTAAGTTTTTTAAAAGTGTTCAAAAAATAATTCTGGTATGAAAGAAACTTTCAACTATGACCTTTGAATTCCTTAAAAGAAAAGAGTAGTGATATTTGAACAACCATTTGATACAACTTTTTTTTCTCTCTTTTTATTGGTCAAAAACAATTGAGAGAGAAAAATGAAGAGAGAAAATAAGAACATGATGTGAGTATGAGAGAGAAAGTTGTCACAAAGTGGTTGTACAGATATTATTTCTCTAAAAAAAAAAACCGGGACCTTTGAATCTCTGAGGATCATTTTATGTCTTCAATTTACCCTCTCCTCACATTTCTCAATTTTCCAATTATCCTCTCTCTCCACCTTTATTCTCTTTTTTTCTGTGACCTCCACCTTTATTCTTTTTCGCTACATGGAAATGGATTGTCATCTTCATAACTACAAATGTTGCATTGACCATAAGACAATTAAGGGTTGATGATAAAGTGACCTTACAACATTTGTTAAGGATTTTTAAAAAAATGAATGAATGGAATTTTTTTTAAAATTTTAACGTGGTGAATGCACAAATTTTAAGATAAATTTTTTCTTTAAGTTTTTTAACAAATGTCATAATATTTCCCTACAATTAAATTTAAGTGAGAAGCAATTAATATCTTTTTAACCAATATTTTTAAAAGGGTCATGGTAAGCCACAAGTTAAGAAGTTGAAAAATAAATTAATAAAAAAAAAATTAAAACTTTCAAAATTATGAATACACGATTTTTAAAATTTTATTTTTATTTTTGATTTTTTATCTTATGCCCTAATGATATAAATTAACATTCTTCTTTTTAAAATTAGATTGAAGATCGAACAATTAAAATTTAAAACCTTCAAATTATGATTCAACCGAATAACCACAATTCAATTAAATAACAAATAATCAAATCAACTAACCAATAATTTGATTCTCAACTCAACTGGTTGAATAGATTTCTTTAGTAAAATCATTATCTAAACTCAAATCTAACTACTATGCACCTTTGTTTATAACCGTGGTGGATTTGCTTTTCAAACTCCATGGCTACCCACCCCACTTACTAATTAACTCCACATATACATTAAAAGATGTGGGGACGCACATGAAACACGTGCTACAATAGCTCTGCACTAACCACTAAAGAGAAAATCAATCACAGAGCATACGATAGATTAGTTTTGGTATCTACAACTTTATCCGAATTTTGCCGAACATAGAAGCGAGCGTTTGTTTTAACTTTAAAATAATAAATTTTGTGTTAAAAGGATCTTAAGATTAATTTTTGGAGATTTTTTAAAAAATCTGAAGTTATTTTTGTTTGTCTACTACCCATAAAAATCCATTTAAAAAAAAGAGTTTTAACATGTACATGTGTTACCTCCTTGTTTTTAAAAAAATAGATTTTGAGAAAAATTAATCCTAAAAGCCTGTTTGTTTCAGATTTTTTCTAAAAAAAATTATTTTTTCCTTAAAAAAATCACTTTTTTCAGTTTTAAGTGTTTGTTTAGGATTTTAGAAAAATTATTTTATCAAAAAATCTATTTTGACCCTAAAGTGAAAAGCTATTAGGATTAACTTTTCTCAATATCTATTTTTTTAAAACAATAAGGAGATAACACATGTGCATGTTAGAACTAATTTTTTTTTTAAAAAAATGGATTTTTATGTATAGTAGGCAAACACAAATAACTTCAGATTTTTATTAAAATCTCTAAAAAAAAATCTTTAGATTCTTTTGACACAAAATCTATTTTTTTTTTAAAGTTGAAACAAATGCACCCTAATAGCTTTTCATTTTAGGGTCAAAATAGATTTTTTTAATAAAATAATTTTTTCTAAAAATCCAAAACAAAACTTAAAAATGAAAAAAGTGATTTTTTTTTTAAAAAAATAGTTTTTTTTATAAAAAAAATCCAAAAGAAATGGATCCAGAATTGCTTGATGCTTATGAGTGGGGTTGTTTCAGCTTTAAAAAAAATTGATTTTGTGTCAAAAGAATCTAGAGATTTTTTTTTAGAGATTTTAAAAAAAATATGAAGTTATTAGCGTTTGCCTACTATCCATAAAAATCCATTTTTAAAAAAACTGAGTTTTAACATGTACATGTGTTATCTCCTTGTTGTTTGAAAAAAAATAGATTTTGAGAAAAGTTAATCCTAAGAGTTTTTCATTTCAGGGTCAAAATAGATTTTTTTGACAGAATGATTTTTCTTAAAATCCTAAACAAACACATAAAAATGAAAAAAGTGATTTTTTTAAAGGAAAAAATATATTTTTTTTGGAAAAAATCTGAAACAAACGGGCCCTATATTTGTCCATGGATAGCTGGTAGAAGATGAATATTAACAATGACTTTCTAACACACTCTTTTCAAAAATCATTATCTAATTGGTTGAAATTCAAAAGGACCTCCCTAAATCATACTATAATCCCACATAAATTTAACAGAATACATATAAAATTCAATCAATTAAAGAGAGTGTTTTAGATAAAATATCTTATTAGCATAATATATTTTTCAACCAACATCAGTTTCAAGTTTCAACTTTGAGTTCTCAAAGTACCAGCACTCGACGGGTCCTTTCACGAAAGTTGAAGAGAACTCAAAAGCAAAAATTGGATGAATATGATGTAGTCTCTAATGTGGTCATAAAAATAAATATTCTTGAAAATAGGTCAAACATTTGTAAAAGTCATAATTGCACCATTTCAAAGATAAAAGTTATTACTTTTGAATACTTAAACAAAACAAATTTATGGTACATCCAAAAATTTGAGTGTATTGGTACACCAAATCAATAAATTAATAGTTAAATGTGTTATTTTTTGAAGAGAAAAATTCTTTTCTATCACCTATAATTAAATCTTATTTACCAAAAACTTCAACGAAATAAAATTTAATTTTTCTGAATTTTTAGTACTCAAAATAGAGAATTTTGATTTTTTTTACAATAAAATGTAAAAAAAAATTAGTATGATTTTTATAAACAATGAAATGATGTTTTTTCTTATGAAACGTCATTTTATAAAATATAAATACATAGCTCTTTATTCCATAAAAATAATAGTTAATTTAAAGATTTTTGAAGTAGGAGTACCGGTACACCTTAATTTGCAAGTGTACCGTAGAAGTTCCTCTTAAACAATGCCCTACTAAAGACATTTGTTAACATTTTCCTAATTAAAATCCTTTTTCTTTCACCTAGCATTTTTCCATGTTTTTATAAAACACACTTTAAGGTGCATTTAGTTTGCACCACTGAATAGATTGCCTCAACTTACACCACTAGAATAACCCCTTATAGCAGCTTTTTCATCATGAGATCTGGTGGTCTGTTAAAATAAATTTAAAATATACCAATGACTTATATTGAAGTGGTGTAAGTTGGAGCAATGTATTTAGTGGTCCAAACTTAACTTTTCCCGCACTTTATGGTTCAAAGATCAATTAATTAACAGCGATTTCCACCATCCTCTATACCATCACAAGATTTAATTGAAGTCATAACAAAACTCTTTAAGAACAAGTCACTGTTGCACATGAATATCAAGACTGGAATTATATTAGAGCATGATGTAATCTTAAAACTTGCTTCGACAAGGTAATTAGAAATTCTAGATAAATGATAGCTTTGGACAATGTAAATGTTTCAATATATTTTTTTTTCTTAGAGAATTCTTATTTTATTTAGATAGAGTAGTAAAATTCACCATTTTAAACTTTGTTGACAATTTTTATAAAATTTAAAAGTTTAAGGATAAAAGTGTAAATATATAATAAAAAAATTATCTAAAATGAGAATTTTCAAAGATTTAGGTCGAATTTAAAACTTCAATAGTCGAGGGACCAATTGAAACATAAAAAAAAAAGGAACGGATTCACAATTTATTTATTTTTTATGAAAATTTATAGAGAACAACTTGTATTTTTAAAGGACTAATTTGCAGGATTATCACTACCAAAAAAAAAAAGGACTAATTTGCAGGATTATACATAATTGGATATTAAATACAGACTAATGTCTAATTTTTTGAAACATATGTAACTCAATTTTCAAAAATTATAAGGATGAATTTGAGATTCATATTGTATAAAGTAAAAAGGGATTTTAAGTTCCTAATTTTTAGATGATATTTTTTTTAAAGAGAAGAGGAAAAAAAATGTTCTTCAATTCATAAAATTTCTTAAATTTAGTTTTGGCAAAAATAATTCATAAAATCCATTTATTTTAAATGTTCTTCCAAGTTTGTCATTTAAATTTAGTTTCAAATATAGCCGGTTATGCATCATTGGAGTTTTTTTTAAAAGGAAAATAATAGTCAAATCTAGTTTCATAAAATCCATTTTTTTATTGTTGGAAATGACTCCATTCCATAACTCCAAGACTAGTAACGCGTCGGTAACTCAACATTATTCACAACTAACTTAAGTTGGACATTGTTCATCCTTTCAATATTTTTCACTCTTTGTTTTGACTTGAGTGTCAGATTGTTGTTCGACACTAATCACTATTTTTTTATTACACCAAATCACTCTCCAGCGAGCTTCAATTCTTCCCAATTTTGAACTTTAAAATTCACAATTGGCCTTGCAGTAGCAGTTGGAAGAACAATCTTTTCCCCTTTTTAAAGTTTAAACCATAGTCATGCAAACCAACATCACTTCCCATCATCTTAATTGCATGAGAAAAAGCCTCCAACGCAATACGGTCTCCATGAGCAAGAACACAACTTTAGACGACAAAAAATGTGTAACTTCTACTTCTAAATTCATTATTCAACCCACTTTAAACAAATTTATCCAAATATAAATTACTTTACATGTAAATAATATTTATCTCCCATTAAGAAAATAACTTTTAAGTAAAACAAGTTTATTCAAAAACAATTTTGGTTGCTACATAACTAAGTTCAAGATAGAGAAATGATAGTATTTATACAACTATTTTTTACCAACTTTCTATCTCACTTGCATTATATTTTTATTTTCTTTCATAATGGTTTTGGTTTTTTTTTTAATACCTCCATTTCTTTGGTAATGGAGTGTGTAAGGATGTGGGGGAAAGTTGAATCAAACACGTGCTACAATAGGTGCATTAATCAGCGGAGAGAAAAAGCAATCACAATGCCTGCACATTATCCATTTGTGGGTGTCTACAACTTTTTGCCGAATCTAAAATGTTCATCTCTGTCCATGGATAATTGTACAAGAGAAATGATATTTGAACATCCATTTTATGACAACTTTATCTCTCACACTTACATTATTTTTTATTTTATCTCTCTATTGTTTTGGTTTTCGTGCAAATATCTACTTTTTCTTTGTAAATTGTGGTTGTACAAAAAGTTGTCAATCAAATAGTTGTTCAAATAACACTCCTCATTGTACGGTATCTTTTTCCAACCAACGTCAGTTTCGACTTTCAATTAAGAACTGTGGGAACTCAAAATAGAAGAGAACTCGAAAGCAAAAATTGGATGGATATGTCTTGTGGTCTGTAATGTGGTACTCAAAGTCTCAAATGTAATATACTTTAAATTTGTATGATTAAAATGGTATGTGACATCATCTCCATCTCTCAATTATTTTTATTTTGGGTGTTGTTGACCACTGCCCTCGGGGCAATGGTTAATGAATCTATAAATAGAAATTTTATTTTGGAAATATAAGATGTTACTTTTGATAAAGTAATAATTACACAACTTTTTCATAAAAACTTACTTGTTTTAGATGCTTAATCATTGCCCTTACGACACTGGTTGACATTCTCCTTTAATTTTATACAACTTATGTGGAACACATCTCTAAGCCTTATCTTTTTGATTTAATTTGGATGCACTTACAAATGCGTAAAAAAGCTAACATCAAAATGTATGTTTTTTGCATATGATGTTGATTTGTTTGGGCTTTGTTTGCGAGTTTGAATGGGAATGGAGGAGAAAGTTTTGGGAATAAAGGAGTAAGTGGAATAAATAGATAATATTTGGAAGGACATGGCTTTGGAGAGTTGGTTTTTCTTCATAATAAAAATTATATTCGAAGAGAGTTTTGAGGGGTTCTGAAATGCTTATATCAATTCTTCGAATTTAATCTACATTGCTATAATATTCTTAAAATGAAAAATATAGCAATCATAAAAATTAGTCTATCATTCTAAAAAAAAACTCTTTTAAAAACTATGAAATATTTCTCCATTTTTTCCATAAATTTTCTACCCCTTAAAGCCCTCTCCTCCAAACCCACAAACAAAACCTTAGAGAATTGAATGAAGAATGAATGAGAGGTTGAAAACTTGGAGACAAACCTAGAAACAAATGTCTTAAGCCCGAGTAAAAACAAGACAAAATATAAATGCAATTTCAGGAAAAGGACAAGTGTTTCTAACTTAGAGGTAAAATATTAAAAAAGATCGTAAAATTAATAAGTTTGATGGAAATATGGTTTATAGTATAATATCATGACGTAATTTGATTCGTATAGTCGACTCAATTTAATAGAATATGATTTAGTTGTTGTATACAAATTACAAAAAACAAAGGAACACACTATATTTTTTGAAAAATGATATATGTACAATCATTTTGTGATAACTTTAGATAATTATATCCCTCATATACTTACATGATATTTTTATCATTTCTTTTATTTTTTTCTCTCTATTATCTTTGACCAATAAAAAAGAAGTTGTCACAAAAAACATCTTAATGATTTTACGAATATTATAACTCGTGTTACTTTGTCTTTGTCAACTTTGTGTGTTCTCTTAGCATGTTGTTTTTTCCCCACCATAGTTAGTTACTAGGATGGACATGGGACAAAAGTTACTAACGTGTAAAGACATCTTTCCATGTGATTCAACTAATAATGGAGAAGAAAGAAAATATAATGTAGTGTAATTTTTCAACAAACAAGGTGGGGTTGCTCTTGAAAGTACAACAGCCACATGTGAGATATATCAATTAGGGAAAGATTCCCTCAAAAAAAATCAATTAGGGGAAGATGAGTTGGACATAAATTTTCATGTACACTCGTTGTTGTCGTGTTTATCACATCTGTTAGGCATAATGGATAATAGTAAAATTTAATTTAAAGTCGAAACCAGGTTGCAATATATTTTACAAACAATTTTAGTGATATGATAAAATACATATTTTTTCTTGACCAAAAAAATAAAAATAATATGCCAATATCTTGTTTTCAAATACTATATTGAAAACACCATAAAAGAACACTAGATTGAGATAAAATATTATTGATCAACTATCATGTTTTATCATGACGATCTAATTTACTCTTATTGGATAAATTATTAGGACATCTACCAAACTTAAGCAAACGTGTACTCACATATTACAAACCAGGACACCTCAATTTTTTTTCTTTCTTAATAGCAGTTTTGGCCCCTAAGTATCAGGAAGTTGCGATTTTGACCTCCTAACAAAATAAAATACAATATAGCCCTCTAAATATTGTCTCTTTTGCAGTTTTGTCCTCCAATACCAATTTTGACCAAGTCAATGCTGTCGTGGCTGCTACATGTGTAATTATTTATTTTTTAATTATTAAAAAATAAAAAAATTATTTTTTTAATTAAAAATCAATTAAAAATAAAAAATTACACACGTGGCGGCCACGTCAACATTGACTTGGTCAAAATTGACTTGAGGGACCAAATCTGCAAAATGGGCAATACCTAGGGGGCTGGTTTGTAGTTTATTTTGTTAGGGAGTCAAAATCACAATTTCCTGATATTTACTGTGCCAAAACTGCTATTAAGCCTATTTTTTTTAAGGGGCACACAAAAGATATATATATAATCTAGTCATATTATTTAATTATTTTTTCATTTAACTTTTTTTCATTTGTATCCAAATGACCAAATGTACAAACTTGTTTTACCTAAAGTTATGCCTAGATAAATATTTCTCTGTAATTTTGCCCTTGTTGGATACATTATTGGAGCTTCAACAAAAAATTAAATAACATCACGACACATAAACAAAGACACATAAGTCAGACACGAATAACCATTATTCTTATAATTTGGACTTTGTTTATTTGGATGATCGGTCGAAGATTGAGGTCATTACGACAATCGTCTTAAGTCTCAAAAAGTTAAATAAATTTGATTTGATAAAAGGCCTCATATTCTACTATTAGTGAAAAAATTTCTGACAAAAAATGTTCATCTCCAACTAAAATTATAAAAACTTTAATTAAAATAAAAATAAAGTGGTTTGCTAAAACACTGTTATAAACTTAAAAAGATCTCATCTTAATTACAGTCTAAATTCAAGTGTTTTACTAAAAAGATCTACGTGTTGGGCCGATTCTGCTTATTTACAGTCTAAATTCAACTAAGTCATTTGAAATTTGTTGTTGACGCATCACATAAAGCTGAAAAACACCACAAAAAAGACTGAAATGCCCTGACGGCAGTTAACTGTCGATGCGTAAACAATCGGCGGTAGTTAGCTGCCGCGGGATCCATCGGCAGTTAACTACCGATGCGATCCTGATACAAATTCAGGCAGAAGCTCTCTCATCCATTATTACTCTCCAAATCTCTCAAAATTTCTCAAATCTCTCTAAAAATCCCAACAAAATTTATTCAACAAAAGCACAAGCAAGTAATCATAGTGCTGTTAACATACATTTTAGTTGTTATAATTGTTTTTCTTTTTTTATAATTTTAGTTTTAGGTTGATGTAAATTTTGTTGTTTTATTTTTTTTATAATTTTATTTTTGAGTAGATTTAAATATTGTGATTCATTTTTAGAGTATATGTAAGTTGATTAATTTTGTTAAAATGTTTGCATGTTTATGTTATAGTTATGAGTTTTAGGTTAATTTAAATTTTGGTGTTTTCTATTTTTTTAATTCTAGTTTTTGAGTAGATTTACAAGTAAGAAGAGTATATGATTCATTTTAAGAGTAGATATAAGTTGATTAATTTTGTTAATTTTTTTGAATGTTTATGTTATAGTTATGATTTTTAGGGATTATGTATAATTTGCACTTCAAGTGTTTGATGAAATGTTTGAATGAATTTTTCATTGATTGTTTAATTTCATATGGTGTGGATATGAAACAATGGCCCCTCATTTGTTCAAAGCTCAGATACGTTTCAACGGTGGAACCCATCATTCGTTCAAGGTTCGGGTCAATATCACGCTAAAGGATCAACTAAATGAAATCAATCAAGAACTCAACCCCGAAGACACAAGGAGGGTGGAGGCTCTTCAGTATGCACGTCATGGATATTTGCAGGGCCAAAAGATAATATTGACGGACGATGAATGCGGGAGGACCATGTTATCTAGACATTATCGGAAACACATGTTTTCGGTAATTGAGTTGGAAGCTACGTTGCTGAGATCGCCTGAAGATATTCACAAGAGTTTGATTATGCCAGAAAATTATGTTTAGGTATCATCATATGTACTGTCTTTATTTTGTTGAAAAATAATTTTAATTCTTGTTAGTTTGCCGAAGATGTTGGTGTTGAAGTGTCTTATATTGAATGTAGTGATTTGCAAGCCTTTTTGAAAAGTTAAAAGATTAAGAGAACACAACATGTATTTTGCAGAATCAGGTATATAGGTTTTCACATCGAATTCCTTCGTATAAGATGAGTGTCACGGATGGGAATGCACCTCTAAGAGGTTTCTTTGAGTTTGATCGTGCTCTTCTGTCAATTGAAACTTGTCAGTTGGCAGGGCAGTAAGATTAAACTCAAAAGAACCTTTTAAAATGCATTATTTTATGTAATGACAGGAATGCACCTCTAAGAGGTTTCTTTGAATTGGATCGTGCTCCCCTGTCAATTGAAACTTGTCAGTTGGCAGGGCAGCAATATTCATTTCAAAGCAACCTATTCGAATGCATTCCTTTCTGTGATGATTCGTCTTATATGAAGGAATTCGATGCGATAACATATATAGTTAATTTTGTAGAATACATGTGTTGTGTTCTCTTCATTCATTTGACTTTTCAAAGGGTGCTGAAAATCACTACACTAAGTATAAGACACTTCAATTCCGACATTTTTGACAAACTTTCAAGAATTAAATTTAAATCCAACATCATGATGATATCACATATATTTAGGGAGGATATAATGTTACGTTGACGAAATTAAAACTAAATAAAATTGTGTATTTTTTTAATTGATTTTGTGTATTTGTGCAACTTTAATCGAATTTATTCAATACGCAACTTTAATCGAAATTATTCAATACACGACTTTAATCGAATTTATTCAACACGCGACTTTATTCAATTTACCAAAATGGACCAAAATGCGCGGCATATAAAAAAAACCTAAAAAAAAATCCAAAACAATTAAACATTACATGCCATTACATTCAATCATTTTCCTCGTCACACAAGTCAACTTGGTTGTCCTCGACAGTTCCTGGGGCACCTGCTTTTGTTTGAGGACCGAAATAACATGTCCTTCCGCTCCTCCTCAGCCTGGAACGGTTGTACACCGGCACTTTTGAATCACTTTTTTTAACGGAAACATCACATTTGATTATGTGCCATGTCACAGTCATTTTAGCTTTCTTCTTCTCGCCCTCTTTTTTTAATTGAGCATCATCACCCTGTTTCTGAGACATTTCTACACGATGCAAACATCGGATAAAAAATTCTATCACAAATTCCTAACAATTTTTACAATTTCTAACAATTCCTAACAATTTCTAATAATACCTAACAATTTCTAACAATTCCTAACATTTTCTAACACAATTCAATCAATTTTATTGTAAACAACATATAAAAAATCAATAAAAAAATCATCATCAAATCTAAAATCAACAAAACCTAAATATGTCAAAAAAATTGCAAAAAATCTAACAATTCAATAAAAAAAAACCAATGCAGTAGGATTCAAAACACTCTTACTTGATTTTGTGCTTAGATTTGGCGTTGAATGGCTTAAGCTTCGACAAAATCGCACTTAAGAATCCCAAAACCGCAACAATGGAGTTTTGGAAATTTATATGTCTGTTATGTTCTTATAACAGAGTATCGGCAATTAACTGCCGAAGAAATCTCGATAGTTAACTACCACCGATTCTTTACCTTTGTAGTTAACTGCCGTCAGATCATTTAAATCTTTTACTGATGTTTTTCAGCTTTTTAAAAAGTGTGAACAACAAATTTCAAGTCATTCATACAATACAATGTTGACAGATAACAATAAGATGATGAGCGTCCTTCTTTGTTGTAATCATGAGTTGAACTTGTTATTTATAACATTCACATACCTTACACATCAAACATTAAGGCTTGATAGGAACCAATGTTCATCTACGCAAAGAAAATGCACACGTTTTATTTATTTTGAACTTGAGACTGGAATTTTTAAGCCTATTTAGTAATCGGTTCATACACCAACTATCTAAATCCAACTAAC
>Ga0228711_1002931_pt1 | contig 26454 bp, 12 predicted proteins | sample MedpolnodulmetaG_2_FD_177996 | JGI IMG/M metagenome (GOLD analysis project Ga0228711, IMG submission 177996) | Root nodule microbial communities from Medicago polymorpha collected in Santa Monica, California, United States - brown nodules | ecosystem: Host-associated > Plants > Roots > Nodule... | reverse complement strand
GGTTTATCAAAAAAAAAAAAAAAAAAGTGGCCTCCAATATCTCTTCTTATTTTCTCTTGGACCATAACGTAGGGTTTCTTTTGTAAAAAGATAATAATGTCCTAGCCCCTATGCTTATAATTCGGAATGGGGCCAATTTTCCTTCTAAATTCTAAACTTTATATTAAAAAATAAAACTTAACGAAGAAAATATAACTTCTTGCTAGCCATTTTCAACTATCATCTGTTGATTTTTATATCAATCTTTTTATATATATATATTCAATCCCTACGAACTCTCTAATTGACTTTTTATGCAAGCATTAATTCATACGGGCAAAGCAAACAGACATTCTGCATATAATGGTTGAACTTGGAGCCCCATGTTAATTATTATTATTACCATCCAAAAGCTTAAACTATTAAGCATTATGGGACAAATAGAGTGATCAGCATGTTAAATTCCTCTAAAGTCCAAACTATTACAGAATCAAACAAAATATTTTACTAGAAAAGTTTATTATAGTTTGATAAAAAAAAAGGAATAAAAAACATTGGAAAGAAAATTGAAATTGCGGGTCAGACAGATTCTGGCGATCTACCAAGTTGATCTCAACCTTTTTGCTTTATTTCATTATTAAATTCTTTGATTAAAGAATTTTTCTTGAACATGTCATGTCATGATCGGTCCTGAACTTGGTTGACTATTTAGAATATTCGAGAAGAAAAAATGGCCATAGTTATTATTTTACTAAAAAGAACAAATTTCACTTTTAATTTGTTTTTAATTTTAACAGAATCGGTGTGTTGTGTTGGTACTTGGTAAATATGTTTCCTGACAAAAACGCGTTTGCAGTGGAGCTTTAGTTTTCTTTATATAATAAGAACCCTAAAAATAAATTGACCATAATATAAGAATTTAAAGTGATGGACATAATCTTTTTAATAATAAATTAAATAAAAGAATAATTATTAAAATTATATAACAATAAGTATACAAAAGTTTACAAATACAAATACATTTAATAATAGTGTTGTCGCATCATCTAATAAGGTAGAAATATATAAATTGTCGTATTTGAATGATCGATGTGATATAATACATCATTAAATGTGTGTATATTATTGATAAAAAAAAGTGTGTATATTATTATCTTTGTTACTTTGAGTATATTAATTGCTTTTTTTTTCTTCATAAAAGAAGCAAATGAATGGGAACATGCAGTATCTTAGCTGCCATATGGGTTATGATGACACATGACATGAGTGTTGTTTTTTTGACACAACATGAGTGTTGTTGTAAATGCAATTAATTAAGTTTAACCTTAACGCGTTTGTGGTATATTTGTTTTATGTCGGTGAGCATGTAGCACATAGAGTAATGTCGTTAATTTGGGGTCCAACATATGATTCTAAGCCATTCATAATAATGGAATCAAAATTGGAACCAACTGGTTTTTACTATAATTGAAACGAATTGTTTTATTTGTTTCAATAGCAACAAATTGTTTCTTTTATCGTGTAATGTGTCTCATCTTTGTGTGGGGATAGCCTATGTGTGTCACTTTATGGTCAAGGATATTCAACTTTTGATCTACAACCTAAGATATTTTTCATACATATCTAAAACCTAGCTAAGATAATTGATTTATCTTACTCACATGCATCTTGTCTATTTGTTAAGATTCTAATATTTATTTTTACTTGTTGATCTTTCATGCATAGATGTAAATTCTGATTGAGTCTCACACACTTAAGACTTCATTTCCTCCTCAATCTTTTGTTGATCAAAATGTATATAGGCCAAAACATTTTGATACAGATGTTGGTCAGTCTTGGTGGTATTAAGATTTATCTTGATCAAGTGTATAACCTTCTTTGCATAATCCTATACTTGAATTAAAATGTAAGTGGTAATTCTAAAGTGGATAGGTTTGGGATTATCATAAATGAGCAATATAATGTTTTGGAGTAGCTTCTCAAGTACATTAGTGTTTTTTAAAAAGTAACCAAATAATTATTAAAGTCGTTTGCAGTTTGTTTAACATTCTACACCGTTGTTGAGTGTATAAATTTGTTTGAACATCCTCATCTTTTAACAAGGTCTAAAGCTGAAGCAAAATTTTATCTATAAATTGAGATGTGAGTGAGAATGAAACCTAATCATATCAATAATTAGTATATATTCACTTATAGGTAAAAACAATTATGCCTTAAAAACAATTATAAAAATAATAAATCTAATAATGCATATAACCTAGACCATGATGAACTCTCTCACGTGCACGTATCAATGTCAATAATCATTTCGAATATGAACTTTTCCATGAAAAAACTAAATCAGCAAGCTATCATCAAAAGCTTCATACGGTTCACTGAAATGAAAACTAATTATATATACAAATACACACATCATTTTAATTACACATACTGCACACAAATCATTATCTCTCTTCAATGTAGAGCTCAATCTATAACCTTACCTAACAATAACTAAATAGAAAAATCCTACATATATTTAAAATATAGAAGAGTAGTCATATATAGCAACCCTTCATCATATATACACATAACACATAGCAAATTCTTCCATTTTCTTTCTTGCACGCACCTATAATCAATAAAAGTGAAAATAACATCACATTGTGTGTAGTGAGTCATTTGAGTAAATGCTCCATTAACCTTGAAATTGTGCGTCTCCATATATGGATAGACATTATGATGAGCATTATCATGTGCACAATGATTTGTGGATTTTTGCTTCATTTTGGTTGTTGGTTAGGCATAGCAAATTGTGCTCTTTTATATATTTTAGACATCTCTCTATCACACCAAGTACTATAATCTCTATGAAATAAAAGCATACAATATTAAAAAAATTAGCGACATATATTTGTGACAGAAAAAATAAACTTATTTTCTAATTTCTTCATCACAAAATTTAGTAACGAAATTAAGGATGTATTTTGCGTTTTCCTATCCAAAAACACTAGTGATTCCTCTCTCAATGATAATAGAGTTGAATGACATACAATTAATTATTCGATTAGTGTCAATTAAAAAAATGAGATGTCCAAAAAAAAAAGAATATAATAGAAGCTATATGTGAATTTTGATTGCATTAGCCAAACAAACCCTTGGTTTGTAAAACAAAAAGAAGATCATAACAGCATATTAATTCAGGTCATTTGCAATGTTACACACCATATATATAACTATTGTAGAGCCATTAGATCTAAGAAAGAGAAATTCTTAACTCATATCTAACTCAAAAATCAACAGTTCTATAGGAGTGCAGGATCCAAATTAAAAAATGTCAAAATTACCACTAAATTGATGATCATAAAGCTATCTCCAAACTAAATTGAGAGTTCATGGAACAAACCTCTAAAACAAGCATTGCTTGATGTGAGGAAGAAACAATACAATAGTTAGCTCTATCAACTAACCAAAGAAACTACTACATGTCTTCTCTTGTGAGCTTATCAAGCAAAGCAGTGATTAATTCATCTCTTTTTTCAGCCCTAGCTTCTTCTCTAATCCTTCTTTGCTCTTCCCTTTCTCTCCATCTTTGTTCCACCATTATCCTCTCATTCTCCAATGCTTCCATTCTTTGTCTCCACTCCATCTCCTTCAATCTCCTCTCATTCTCTCTTGCCTCAAATGCTTCCATCCATTGAGCTTCCATTTGCATTTGTTGCCTCATAAACTCCTCGAGAATCTCCTTCAAATTGTTGCTACCATTATTATCATTTCCTCCACCAATTATCATTTTACCTTTTTTCTTCTTCTTTTTAATGTTGCCCTTGTGATCTCCTTCACTTTCTTCATTGCCTAACTCTTCCTCATCCTCAGAAGACACATGCACCCCTTTCTTCTTTGACCCTCCTTCTGCTTCAGCCCATAGCATTCTTTGCATCCTTGCACTAAAAATAGCTTGAAGCTCATTGTAAAATGGAAATTGTTGTCTCATGGCTTCTAGCTCCATTGTTTCACATCCCTTTATATCCCAAAAACATAAACAAAACAATAGTCTTACTATATATATATAACAAACAACCATGAAAAGCTCACAATATAAAAATCACAAAATACATATAGATATCATATATTTTGTTAAAGTGCTATATATTAATATATAGAACTAAAAATGAACTTTTATTTTTTTAAAAGTACCCTTTGAATCATGAGAGAGAAAAGTTTACCCCCTAACAAATTGAAAAGACAATAAATAAAAAGTGGCATATGTATGTATATATGTGTGTATGTATGTGTATAAGATTAACAAAAACCTCTCCAAAAAAAAAGTTTAACAAAATAAATGGTTTGCTTAATTGCAATAATTTTATTTAGATTTTTTTATAAGCAAATTTATTGAAACAAGAATGATTTATGATTGGTTGTCATATATTATATGAAAGATTTTATTATTATGCACATAGAATGATTAATGATTGGTTGATAGTGTAATTCATTTTTATATATGTATATATGAATAGAAATACCTTATAGCGAGTAACAAGGTTTTTCCACTTGCACTTGCACTGTTCTGCACTTCTATGATAACCCTTTTCCTTCATAGTGTTAGAGATAACTTCCCAAAGCTGTTTGTTCCTCTTTGTCTCCATGAAAGTTTGATCTAGTTCTGAACGGATCATAAGAAACTCCTTTGTTTCTTGGATGCTCCATTGAGGGAACCTATCCGTGACATCAACGTTAGCACTACTAGTACCTATGATGTTATGAGCATGTTGTTGATGTTGTCTTTGTTGATGTTGTTGATGATGTTGTTGTTGGTGTTGATGTTGTTGATGATGTTGGAGATGATGACCCTCCATTGAAGTTGAATAAAAAAAAAACAAAAGCAAAAGGTTAATAAATAAATCTAGTGATTCAATTAATATATTTTTGTTGCATAAGAAGAGAAGAAGAGGCTTATAGAAAAAGTTTTGGTGATTTTGGTTATGGAGGAGGAAGAGAGAGAGAGAGGGAAAAGATGAGAGAGAAAAAGAGAGGAAGAATATATATGTAGGTGGAGGGTATGGTGTGAACAGAAGGTGTGAATTGCTTAACACACAAGAGAAAGGAAAAATATTGATGGTGAGTTTTTCTTTTGCTTACATATAAAAAAATTAAATTATCCGAGTAAATTTCTATTCATTATAATTTTCTTTTTCTTTTCTTTTTCTATTTCTTTGGATCCTTTTTAATTATCATATTTCTAAAACAATATTGTTACTATTTTGTTGTTTTAAAATTTAATGAAGTCAAATAAAATAATATATAGTAAAACTATCAATTTAGTATGGGTTTAAAATAAATATCAATTTAGATAATAAAATAAACCAATATTATATATATATTTTAGAAAATTTAAGAAAGTCAAGCACACTAGTTCCTTTTATATAATTTTAATGATTAAATTGACAAATACAAAATAATTAATACCATCAATGTTTTCAAATTTTAAAAACTCTTTTCATATACTAATAATTCTTTTCCTTTTCGATATAAAGAGAATAGTAGACACGATTTTTAGAACCAAAAATTTCCTTTTCATCTATAACTAGTCTATGGCTTAGGACATGCTAGGCAATGAGTGACAACTTTCTCTCTGTATCACAACAAGTTTTTTTTTCTTCCTAATACAACAAGTGTTATTTTGACAAAGAATGTTTGTATTAAAATGAATGTGATTTTTAATGTATAATTAACTATTTGTTCTTATTAAAAAAAAAATAATTAACTGTTTGTTCATTTTGCATCTTCAAATTAATATTATGTATATTATTCACAAAACATTGTATTTCATTTTACATTTATGCTTGTGGAAAGCACATCATAAATTAATAAGATTAATTTAATAAACATGTAGTGTTTTTTTAATAAGTTTATTATATATTTTAAACCAATATTAATAATTGTTGAAATATCGAAATTGTTAAAACGAACGTTGTGATTTGAGTTTAAACTCCAACTTTACGATTTAAGTTTATGAATTTTTATTGAGTATTGATATTTATTTACTTTTGAGAAAGAGTATTGATATTTTTTCTATTTATAAAAATTAAATGACAATTATTTTAAAATAGAAGGATTATAAGCCATAATTAATTGTTGTTTTTTATTTAGAGAAAACAAAACTATCATTAATCAACTTTTTAAAAATATTTAAAAAAAACCAGCGAGACCCATAGTCTCATCATCTTTCTACGCGGAAACTCTCTCGCTCTCTGTTTCTCTCTCTTCAAATTATTTAATTATTGTGTTCCCACTGCGTCATTATCCCATCATGCTGACGTCAAAAGTCTAACCCCTGCGGTTCGTTTTTGTATTTATCTGTACACGTATGTGTATAGCCAATCCCACTTGGATGCCAATATTTCCTTTCTTTTTTTCCTTTCAATAATTTTTTACAAATATTTTATTTTGAAGGAATAATTTTTACAAATTTGAAATTCTTACTATATCATTTTTTTTTTTAAAAAAGCTAAACTAACTCAATTAAATTGGCATAAGAGAGAATTGAACTTGAGACATTGAGGAGGAGCACACTCCCACGTTCCACGTCAATATCACTAGATCAACCCAAATGAGTTTGTTACTATATGATATGATGAATCTTATCTAAAAATAGATTTTAATATTGTATACATAAAGATAATTTTCATTAAAAATATTGAGCGTTCAACTTTGGCCTAATTTTTAGCAATAAATATTAAACAAACTCCAATGTCATATTTTTTTTATAGAGGAATATTAAATGTTAACATGGTCGTTCCTATGAATCTGGAGGCTCGATTGTGTAAATGAAAAGAGGTCCGTAATAAAATAAAAATGTATTTCTTTTAAAGAACAATGTTCTATTTAAATTTATTAAAAGATAAATACAAGGTGTCTTATATATGTAGTATAACCAAAGTTGAAAATCACTACCGTATACACGAGGAACCTCAAACCACCCTCCCAAAAAAACACTCACCTAACACCTAATAGTACTATTGGACTATATTTTTTTTTAGGCTCGTACCTTACAGAGACCTAGTTCCATTGAGCAGTTTGCACACTCCAAGGTTTAGCCCTACATCTTACTCCCTTTGTTTTAAATTAAGTGTAACACTTGTAAAGATAATTTGTTTTAAAAAGAATGTCATTTTAAATTTCAATATATGTTTAATTATTTATCTTTTTATTGTATTTTTTAATTTTTCAGGTTTTTTTTTCTTTCAAAGAACATGCATCACTCTCAAATTATTATTATTTTTCACTTAACAACAATGGATTCAATGTCGGATGGAATGTAATAAAAAAATGACTTTAATATGTGTTTTGTCCTTGCAATTAAAAATTGGTCCTTGTAATCGCTAATCATGGTAAATTACTCTTGCAAAATTTAATCATTTAAAATTTCGTCTCTCTCCCCACTTAATCACTGCCACATCACTAATTTAACCCTTCTCTTCTCAGACCATTGGAAAAAGACAAAAATACCCCTTAGACAAACACGAAAGGACAAAAAAATCCCTGATGTCATCTTCTCAAAACCTTCACTCCTCTTCTCTTCTCTGCATCGCACACCACCACCAACCTCTCCATAACCTCCTTCCTCTTCCTCCTTCATCATCTAGACATGATTATTCATCACCTTCCTCACTTACAAAATTAGAATCAAAATTGAAACCAGCATACTTTCTCTCATCCATTTTCATAACAACAAACCCCTGTTTACTTCTTCTTTCTCTACAGTGGCTCTTGAAAACAAAGCACAATTACAAAATTCAATTCGAAAGAATTCTCAAACAGAAAAACTAGCTCAGTGAATTCGCAAAATTACATGTGATTTGAAACATCAGCCACAGTCGCATCGTTATGTAGATTATCGGCGTCGTCGCTGAATGAAACCACCGGTGCTTGCTGCATATTTTCCTCTGGTTGCGTCTCCATCATAAGCCCTCTACAACCACGTATTCAGTGACGTTGCAGCCAACAGAAAAGACTGGATTGAGAATGTTGCAGCCATGTACGATGTAATTTTTTTGAAGCTTTGGTCGGCGTTGACATGTATAGATCGTGTTGGTGTTGGGTTCGGCGGAGAGAAGGAAGTTGGTGTTGTTGGCAGCGGCGCGGTGGTTGTAGGGGAGAAGAGAAGATGACGAGAGGTGAGAAGGAAGAAGAAGAAAGAAGTCAAAGGGGAACTAAGGGCATTTTTGTCCATTCAAGGCAAAAGTATGAGTCAACATCCATTTATCCTAATTAACATCAGACACGTCAGCTAATCATTGTCACCACAGCGAGATTATCACCTCAAGGACGAAATTTTAAAGGGTTAAATAAGTTTTTCGTCCTTATAAATATAACGAATTTTGATTTTACTCCCTATAAAATTAAACTGAATGTTTTCATCCTCACAAAAAAATTTATTTTGTTTTTCGTCCTTAATAGATATAATTTTGATGTATTTTTGACATTTTTTGAACATAATATGAATATATAAATGTCGAATATAATAAACGGACATAACATGTATACAATTTGAACATAAAAGAGTTATAATTTTGCCATTTATATGAACATAAAATGGCCATTAAGGACGAAAAACAAAATAAAAAAATTTGTGAGGATGAAAATATTCAGTTTAATTTTTTAGGGACTAAAATCAAAATTCGCTATATGTATAAGGACGAAAAACTTATTTAACCCAATTTTAAATGATTAAACTTTGCAAGGGTAATTTGTCAGGATTAGCGATTACAGAGACCAATTTTTAAATGACCCTAATTGCAGGGACGAAACACATTTTAAAGCCTAAAAAAATTGGTGACTAACTTGTAATATTGACACCCTTGCTAACATATGAAACTTATCCTAGCATGCAACGGGGGACATTGTTTACTTGTCAACTAAAGAAACTCATCCTAAAGTTTGATAAATGATATTTTTACAACCACTTTTTGACAACTTTTGAAACAACCTTCTCTCTCATACTCACACGTGTTTTTATTCTCTCTCTTCTTCTTTCTCTCTTCATTGTTACACAAGAGGAGAAAAGTGGTTGTCAGTAAAGTTGTCTAATATTAATTGTACAAATATCACTCCTCCTAAAGTTTGACAAAGATTGCAACAACATTTTACAATGTGAAATAACGTCAAACTCATATTTTTTTTAGTTTATGCAAATAGGGTGGGGACATCATCCACATTTCTAAAAATATACAATTTCACTTCCATTTAGAGATGACTAATATCCGTCAAGGAACGTAAGAGTAGTATGAATGGAACTCTTGACCACTTTTTAATTACAAAATGGAGATGCAATATATTAACAACAAAGAAGAGTTATCACAAAGGTAAGGCGAACACCATAGACACACTAATCATCTAAAACGAACCAAAAAGGAAAAAAAACACCTACTCCACCACCACTACAACCCAAACACCAACCACAAAGAACTATCAACCCCAACAGAGAACTTGATTCGCCACCCACTCATAAAGGGAGCAGGGATGACCAGAGTGTTTTTTCAAAGAATCACTTTCACAAATGAATTTGGTTTTGTCAACCAATTGCACAACAATTACTGTTTTACCTGAAACCATGAGATCATTACAGACTGTCCAGATGAACCACCCACGATCATAAAGGGAGCATGGATGATTAGGGTGTTTTTTCAAAGAATCACTTCCACACAAAGTGAATTCGATTTTTTCAACCAATTGCACAACATTTATTGTCTTACCTGAAACCATGAGATCATTACAGACCGTCCAGATGAACCACCCAAACGAATGCCAAATCAATATAAGATCTCTCCTAATCTTCTCACTCTCCGTTGGGGTGTCAAACCCTTCAATAAGACGCGCCAAATCCCTCGTGAGAACCAACGCCCATCATAGCCACCTAAAGACTTTATATGAAACTATAGGTAACAACACGCATTACAAAAAAGATGACTAATTGAATCAAACTCAATGTCCTCCCCCTAGAGAGCACATGCGTTCCCATCGAATCAACAATAACTTTACGCCTGAAGAGGTTCTGACGAGTAATAACCTATCCAAGAGAAGTTTTCAAGAGAAAACTTGAATCTTAAAAGGTGTTCAACAATTCCAAACCATAGACAAAATACAAGCATCTTCTCCCACCCAACCTCCCTCCTCGAAAGACACATCAAAGATAAAACTATACATAAACATGACCAAAAACATCACATACATGCTCAGTCTCCACAACTAAGAATATGTACCCATCAAAAGCCAGCACCCATCCAACACCACTGATAAATCCTACTCGAAAACAAAGAAACCTCGCCTCCACCTCAAATTCTACACCCACCCATTTTCCTCCCATGGGCCCATGTTTCCGACCAAAGAAGATTATTGAATAAAATCCTGAAAGATCCTAGGTAACCTCACCGAAAAGAGAATTATACTCATAAAAGTATCTTCCTAGAAGGAAGTGATAAAGTCATCCTACGTGATCTTAACCACTCCTTTTGTGAACCAATATGAGGTGGACCTTAAACCCTTACTTATAAATGAAACCCTCTTACACCAAGGGGGCAGACCCCATACTATCACCACTCCTACCCTAAGCAGACAAAACATGACTAACATCATATTGGGAACAAAGAATATACATCTAAAGAATTGTTCCTCCTGAAAGGAATCACCATTGCCACTACCCAAGGATGGTTAGGTTGATAAGTCTCATATCTCTCACCCCTAGCCATCCCTTCAACTAAGGCCTGGAAACACCCAACCACCGAGCCAAAGAGATTTTGTTTGCCCCCTTCAACCCTTGATGCAAGAAATGACTCTAGAGTTGAACAATTTTTTGTCAGGCCTTAATTTTCATCTTCATGAAGAAAAAAAATGAAGAAAATATGGTTTGAGGTCATCACATAAATAATTAGGATCTCTTTCCCTACCAGATTGACAAACTTATTACTCCAAGATCCAGGTCTTTTGGAAATAATTTTTACAAAATGCTCCCATGTTCCTTCTTGTCGTGAGTTTCCCCAACTAGAAGCCCCGTATACTTGAAAGGGGTGGACCTAACGCTTCAATAAAAGAAACACTCAACCATCCTCAAAAAGTATTCGGCCACATTAACCCCCATGATACAACTTTTAGAAAAATTAACATAAACACCGGAAACCACCCTAAAACATCATAGAATGGTCTTCTAAGTCCAAATGTTAGCCAAGAAGTTTCACCCATGAAAAGGTTATTTATCATCATATTGTAAGTGAGGCACTACCAACCACGTGGCACTAATCTTAAACCTCTAATACGCTTCTAACTCATCTTCCTTCCTAATGGAGACACTCGGACCTTCTACCACCAGAAGAAACAGAAAAGAAACTAAATGATCTCATAAGTCATACATCCATGACAAAGATCGATGATCTTCTTTAAAACCTACAAGCACGAATATCCAAGACTTCCACTAAAAGTTAAAACCCAGTTGTCTCAACATATTATTTTTAAAATTAAAAATATAGATTAATTTATCATTCTCTAAACAACTACTCTTTTAAAACTTTTAAAAGATTTCTCTATTTTTCCTCATATTTTCTACCCCTCAAAGCCTTCTCTTCCCGTCTAAACTCGCAAACAAAGCCTAAATCAATTACTTAGATTATGTCCATTGAAGATGCTCTTAATCTAATCACTTTTTTTACTAGTCATTAGTCTACTCACTTATTTACTCTTTCTTCACTAACTAAGCTAAAAAAATTGTCTTAACTAAGAGGGGCTATTATCAAAAAGAAAAGAAAAAAATAGCTAGCTTCAATCTTACTTTGTACACCGTGATGTCACAATTTTATTTATCCATTTCTTATTTATTTTTTTATAAACAAGAGTAATATCTTAAATCATGATGACAAAGTAAAGAAAGAATTTGTTTTAAAAAACATAATGATTCGATAAACACTTATTAACCAATTGACATCTTGTAGGAAAACGAAGTATAGAAGACGATGTGATAAATGTAATATGATCATCTATCTATCAATCTATATTCTATATGTGTGTGTGTGTGTATATATATATATATATCTTTGAATTCTAAACTTGATCTATTCTTATGCAAGAGTTGTGATGATGTGGCATATCTTAATGAGTTTCAATTCCTCATTCTCTATTGAAACATTTCCACTCTCTTAATAACTATATAATCTCTAATTCATAATTATTATTTACCAACCACAGATCTATTTATATATTTCAATGAAAAATGAATAGGTGCCCATTAAAAACTACTATACACACTTACATTGCATTATCAATATAATATATGAATAGATGCTCATCACGAGAGACTATATATCTTTTTCAAAATCTTTAAAGAAAAACAGGGACTATATATGAATACATATTTTATATTGTTTATCTTAACTTTTCACTAAATTTGCACATATATTAATAATACATGAATTGATGGAAAAAAAATCCAAGCATTCAATCTATTTATCTTTTCTATATTGTAAAGTGAGCTTGAATTAATCTTATGTTTGGATTGTGCATATTTGGAACACCCCTAGGTGTGAGCGTGTGATTTTTGAATCAGACTCCGAAACGTTGGTGGCATCTCTAAATGACAAACATCATGGAGTTTCTGAATTCTTTGATATTGTTTCTAATATTATTTATAAATTAACTTTATATTCCAACTTCGAGGTGAAGTTTATTAGGCGGCAAACGAACATGACTACTTATACCTTTGCACAGACGCATGTTCTTGGTTTAGTCACTGTATTTTTTAGCTTTCTCCTACTTGTATTGAACATTTGTTGATTAATAACTGTTGGAAATCTTGCCTCTAGCGTGAGGGTGTGATGGTAATTCCACCTTAATTGTGATATGTCCGTCCCGAGTTGTCTAATGTTGGTTTGTCATTCAGGGGGTGAATTTAATCTCACATCCATTAGATATGAAGCTTGATCAAAATTTATAAATAGGAGACATTCATCACCTTACAAACCGATTTTGTAAGGATGAGTTATGCTTCAAATTTCATCAGTAGCATCAAAACATCAATTAAGTTTGTTTGATTAAAACAAATTTATGTTTTTCTCTTAACAAAACTAGTGTGTAGACGCCTTGGTGGTTATCGATTAACAATACACATTGTTATGCTTTTTATGGATTCCCACGTGTGACACCCATGACCCAACCATAAGTAAGCACGTGTAAGAAAAATGTAGGGACTATGAGTCCACGGTCTATGATTCGCTCGCACATGACATGACCGTCTCCAATGTTCTAGACCTTCCTCTTTATCATAGTACTACTTTTGTTTGCTTCAATGGTTTTGCCTTTCTCTTGAATTTTGATCCCACCGTTGTTTTTTAAGGTTAAATAAGTTTTTCGTCCCTATAAATATTGCAAATTTTGATTTTAATTCCTAAAAAATTAAACTTAATGTTTTTATCCTTACAAAATATTTTATTTTGTTTTTGGTCCCTGATAGATATAATTTTGACCTTTTTTTAATATAATATGAATATATAAAGGTTGAACATAATGAACAAACATAAAATTGATACAATTTGAACATAAAAGAGTTATAATCTTGACATTCAAATGAACATAAAATGGTCATTAAGGACCAAAAACAAAATAAATTTTTTTATGAGGATGAAAACATTCGGTTTAATTTTTTAGGGACTAAAATCAAAATTCGCTATATTTATAGGGACGAAAAACTTATTTAACCGTATTTTTTATATGGTAAATAGATTATCATCAACAATATCTTTTATATAAGAAATTATTTTTGTCATTTTGAAATGTTTATTTAGGATTCAAAAGAAAATATTTTATAAAATGATTATTTTGATTCTAAAATGAAAAGCCATTAGGATAAGTGTGTAATTGATTGTGTGGTGAGAAGAATTGATTGTGTGGTGAGAAGAATTGATTTTGGTTAAAAATAATTCAGAACAAAAGTAATTTGTATTTTGATACATTCGTGTAAAAATAAGTTAAACTTATATATTTGTGTAATAATCAATTCTATAAATCAAAAACTATAAATTCTAATCAATTCCGATCCCTCAAAAAATGGAACTAAATAATTAACTTTTTTAAAAATCAGTTTTTTTTTTCAAACACAAGAAGGTAACATGTGAGCTAGTTATTTTTTTAAAAAATGGTTTTTATAGAGGGTAAAAAAACAAAATAGCTTTAACTTTTTTAAAAAATCCTCAAAAAAATATCTAGATTATATGTTTGTTAAAGGTGAAACAATTTTTATGACACAATCTTTTTTATGACACAATCTATTTTTTTAAAAGGTGAAACAATTACACACTATATCTCGAATAGATTATCGTCAACAACGCATATCATATATGTTAAAAAAATTACACATATCATCATCATAAGAGAATGACACAATTTATGGTGTGTTTGTTTTAGCTTTAAAAAGAAATAGATTATGTGTTAGAAAAATCTAGAGATTTTGAAAAAAAATATATGAAACCATTTGTCTTATCTGTTAAAGGCTATATATATATTTTCATAATAGATTAAATTAATTATATTTTCTTTAAAAAATGCTAATAATTACCTTAAGTGTACATCTTAAAATATCGAATAGGATGATATTATTTTCTTTTCATTTGACAAAAAAATAGAATGCTATTACCTTAGAATTTGTAAATCTTTTTCTTAAATTTTTTTGTTGAGGAACTTTTTCTTAAATATTTAAAAAGTGTCTTTATAATAAAAAAATTATTTTTATTTCGCTTTTTAATGTGTTTCTAAGGATATTTTCAAGTTAATTAGCAAGATTTTTTTTATGAAATAGATTGTTTTTGGTTAGAGTCTTAGAGATGAGAATAATTCTTGGGTCTAGTGATAATGTGAGGAGTAAAAAGTCAGGAGTTGGGAGCCGCCGTACATGGCATAACATTCCACGTTTCCATCAGGAATCATGCAGGTTGCAGCGGATCAGTTCACCAACCTGCAAATGCAAATAATTCTTGACGTTTTTTCTTCGATTTTTCTTTTTTACGTTAAAGACAATTTCATTAACGAAAGTCTAACAATAAATCAAATGTTAAGACTGCAAAAATATAATGTGGAGTTTTTTATCCGATCACTTTCCTCAAATTGTTTTGTTAACCCCATAACATGTCTAACCTTAATTGAGAATGTACACTAGATTAGGAGTTCTCATAATGACCAAACAACTATATGTCAAAATCAAAGTTAGACCATTCTAGTCTTTTTTACCCGTTTGCTAGTATTTTGGTGTGAATTTAAGATCATTCACTGAAAATGATTTTTTTTTTTTGTTGGGGTTAACAGTTCACAGTTTCACTAGAGTTTCTTACCCTACAAATTTAGTACGCATGCATTTACAATAAAGATGGGATGGGCAATGAGATACTAGATGAGTTTCCTCACGTTTTTTTACGTTTGGCATGACGATGGAGGGCCACGTAAACAACGTGATTGACCCACTCTTGTTTTTTTATCACCCTACCTTAAATTTCCATGCAATTTCGTGATATTTATTTTGTTAGATTGTACAAACATAGATGAAATGGCTTTAAGGTACCAAAAGAAAAGTTTTAAAGAATATCATAACGAAATTTCATTGTTTTACATGAGTTTGCTGACAATATATTATTAGAATTTGAATTGAATCCCACTCAATCTTACGAAATTGATTTGTAAGTGAGAACCACCTTTGCCATTGAACAACCTTCACTTCTTTCTATCCTTTTTCAATAAAGATTATTATTTGTTTTTATTTTTTGAAGGGAAGGATTATTATTTGTTGCTAAAAAAAAAGACTATATATCATTTAATATGAACTTTTAACACTCTTCTCACATCTAAAAATAACCTCTGGAGCGATTAGAAGTGTTCTATAGGGGATGATATGATAATAGAAGATCTAATAAATCTCGAATATATTTTGATTTCATATTAAAATTTTAGTTAAACCTAACTTAATTCTACAAAACTAATTTGTAAGATCTTAATGGTTCCACTTATAATCTAAGCTACGACTCTTAACAAATCTTTTTTTAGGGAGACTCTTGACAAATATTGTTCACCACTTTATTTTACCTTTTACCTATATACATTTTCATTTCTTACGCGAATGGGGAATATAGAAGAACTTTAACTAAAAAATAGGAGTTATAATAGGAGTTTGGGAATTAAATATTGATTCTATAACTGTTGTGCAGGTGGTTAAGTCTGCAGAAACGGATAATATAGTAGGTAGAGCTTTGCTAAAAAAAAATTCAGACTTTTATCGGAGTTGGATTGGAATGTAGAAGTCTCTCATTCGTATTGAGGAACAAATATGCAATGTGCAGATGCTTTAACAAATATTGAATGTTCTTTGAATTACAATATGATGACTTATCAGTCATGTCCGACTCAAATTAGACACTTATTATTAGCCGATGTATTGGGTATGGCTACCCCTCGTTTGATTCCTTTGTAGTTTGCTTTTGTTTTCGAGTTTCGGCCCTCATTGTTATAAAACAAAATTAAATTATATATACTTTTATATTTCATCTTCCCTCTATTCAAATAAGTTTAAAATACGTTAATGTTAATACCTTAAAATATCATAAACTTAATAATTAATATATTTTCCCTCAATATTTAATCTTTAATTTGAAGTTATAGATAAATAAATAAAGATTAAATAGTTAAAATATTAAAATAATGATATTTTTAAGTCTTATCAATTATATGTCATGAAGAAAGTCACTTGTAACATGCACTGTCAACTATTTAAAAAACAAATTAGAGACTAAAAATGGTAAGAGAAAATTTTGAATGACAGAAATTTAAAGATTTTTTTTTAGAGAGAATAAAAATAAAGCTAATACATTTAGAAGGTTTAAAAATATATATAACCCATTAAATGATGTACGGCTTTTGGACGGTAGAACAAACGAGGAGTGGGGGAAGGGAGAAGCAAGGATCAAAGAACGAGTCATGCAAGAACGCGGGGATATTGAAAGTAAGCAGCAAGTTATCCCTTCACGGACCGACTAGAACAAGCTCGCAACTCTAATAGAAACGGACGGTAAGCTCTCTGATCTATTTGCTTGCAAAGCGTTTACCTTTCTTGGCAAACACTTTTGTAACCTTAGACTCGTTACGCTTAACACCCACTTACTTAAAGACTTGTTTGGCTCCGCGTTATAATTTTTAGTGAAAAATAACACAAGAAAAATTAGTAAACAATAATACAAAATATATATATATATATATCTTCATGTTGATAGAGATAGGAGTGTACATGGTAGTTAAGAGATCAAAATGTCTCAATTATTTTATTTTATAGCTAAGTTCTTCCATTTTTTAACTATTAAATTTTGTTATTTTTATAAGCAAATTGTTGTATTAAAGGGAGTACATGGCATTTTTTTTTTAAGAAGCGGGAGTACATGGCATTGTTATAAATTAATTAAACCTACTCCCATTTTGCACAGAAACTTTCATAATCGAAACATAAAGGTATTCTAAAGAAAATAGCAAAAAATATTCAGGCATGCATTGCACACTAGGAGACAAATGGTCAGTTGATTGTTAAAACCAAAACTATATTAGACTCTAAAGTATAATAAAAAGGTTAACATTTGAATAACTGAAAAATGGTTGTTTATATAGATATGTTCAACTCTTCTAGATATTTTGTGGTGTTGGGTTGGTAGTTTCACGTACTTTCCTACATATAATTCCATCCTCATCTAAATTGAAGATGCGATAGTTGACTGCAATATTGTAGTTGTTCATGCTTCTCATGTGTAGAAACCATATAAGACAAGCCTAGAATATACTTTTTTTGAAGGAACCTAGAATATACTTTTAAAAAATCAATAAATATTAGCTTAAATAATCAAATAGTAGAGTTCTTTTCATCGCCGGTTAATTATTTTAGTCCGATATAAACTTTTTGTTTACGTAGAAAGAAAATTACTACAACGATTCTATGGAAATATTAGCTAATATATTTTTAATTTATTCCCTCAACAAGCCAAATAATGATTTCTATCGTAGCACAACATATTTGTCATGATCCAAAAAAGAGTACGAGATTTGAGATAGGAATGAAGGTAATAACATCAATTAACTTACCAACTCCAAGAATCAAATCATCTTCCCAAAACCGAGCGAAAATACCATTAGGGATCACCCCAAGAAGTCTCATTAACAATACCTACATTTAGAGGGAAGGATTAGTTAAATTTCCATGATCATATTTAGCACGAATTATTTGACCTACATTTAGAGCGTCAAGTTTAGTCATGGACGACCCTACCTTGGCCATTGTGTGGGCAAGAGCCCTAATTTCTTTTTGAAAATAAAATAACATGCTATAGTAAAACACCGCCTAATAATTGTTTGAGTCACCATAATACGTTGGTTTGTAAAAGACACATAAATGTCTTTTGAAAGAAAAAGTGAGAAGAAAAAAAATCATGAGCATATTGTAAAAGATAAATTATCTAAACGAGAAGAAAGATAATTAAGTGGTTAAATTGTTACAAAGGGTTATTTCTAGATTACCTTTGAAGAATGGTGGGTAATTTACCCACCAACCAATGAAAATGAACAATTTATTGGTGGGATCAAGATAGTTTATGGATACCACCTAAAAAGATGAATGTTCATTGGTTGAGGTTAATTACCCATCATTCTTCCATGGGTATCCTAGTTGTCACCTGTTACAAAATATAAGATAAATGACAACGGAAGAATTTTCTCTTTAATTAAAGTGTGGGTAATAAATATGGGTATAGATAATTAGGTATCTATGAGATACGAGTATTGAAGTTGTTATTCACGTAGGCACGATTAATTTTTTAAAATGCGGATATAAAAAATGACATTATAGTACCCTACCGATATCCTACCTATTGACATCCCTAATTTCATCTATTGTCTATTTATAATGATAGACAACACATGTTTGATAGATAAATGGACCACATCCGAACTTTGAAAATACTTCAACACAAATAATGAAAATATAAGAAGAATTTTATGCTTACCAGAAAGAAAAGGATGTTGTTATTATAAGGAACCTTGATAGAGACGTAAGAATGAGGTCCTGCATTCGAGTTCTAAAAACTAACATTTCTCCTTCACCTCTAACAACATATTAACAACTAATAACATTTACCTATATCTTTTTTTACAAGGACTTCCGGTAAGAACCATTAACTTAGACCTCGTAAATATGGAATTATAGATCAAAGATTGTCATTTTGTAGAAAGATAAATGATATTTGAACAACTATTTTATGATAATTTTGCGATAACTTTTTCTCTCATATCCACATTGTGTTTTTACTTTCTCTCCTTATTGATTTGGTTTTTCTATCAATATCTATATTTTTTTTTATATATTTTGGTTATTCCACAAGTTTTTTCAAAAATGATTGTTCAAATAACATTTTTTTCGTAAAACATCCCCATAGATTCCAAAACCACAGTAATAAAAGTTTCAATTCACGTAGTTATTCGTGTTTTGACATGTCTAGCTTGAGAACCAAAACAGCCCTTCTTTTTTCTTTCCATAAAGAAGTAATGAAAAGATTCAAATGCCAAATTATATTAAAGAGTATTATGAGTGATTGATTTTCCTGTAACAAAAACACTTAAAAAATTTCCTTTAATGTTAGGAAGAGTTAATTTCCACCTATTTGCAATAATCTTTGTAAGTATTTAAAAATAACAAGACAAAGATAAATAAGTTGAAAATACTAGCCGACTTAGGTGACATCTCTTCCCATATGCTCCAAAATTGTTTTCTATTGTTGCCATTAATAATTCTATTTTCTGATTAATCTTATAGCACAAATTATTTATAAAAAGTTTACAAACACAATTCATCACCATTTTCTATGATGCCACTTTGGGCTAACAACACATTCCCCATGGGAAAACGACCAAAGATTTAATTAGATCAATGTCGACATATTTTTTGTCATTAGTATAGTATATATAGGATGTAAAATATGATTGATCTTCATCCTATAAATATGCAATTAATATTTTTGTTGTCATTTCATGTGAGAATGTGATGTGGTATGTATGAAGTACTGTATTAATTTCCCTAAGAAAACATGATCTGCTGCATGGGTCAAGGTCCATTATCAAGTCATTTGTCTTGAATTGGATCCATATGCATTACAGCCCTCTTCACACTCTTTCTATTAGCCCCACCAAAAGCCTCTTTCACACATTCACAAGCATGCCTCACAGTTAATGCATGGTTTCTTTTCCACACTTCATATCATCTCAACTTAGAGATATTCTATAAAATTGTGAATAATATAGCACTTATTATTAATTAATGTTCTTTCATACCTAAAAATAATTGAATAGACCGACATGAAAAAGAAAGAAAGTATCAAAAGCTTCGGGAGGAAATGAGTGATCATGACATGAGATTGGAAATGAGAATGAAAGATGTATATCATAGGATGTCATTTATCAAGCAAGGTACTATTTTTTATCAATACTAATGGACTTCTATATTTGAATGACATAATTTGGAGGAACTGGAGATAGCATTAAGCTCTGAAAATTCTCATGGAGAATTGTGTATTAAAAAATAATTTTTATTTATTTTTTGTGTTAAATAGACTTTGGACTGTCAATCTATCCTTAAAGGCACAAATGCCCTCCATAAGGGCTCCTAAGGCCCTAGGTTCATTCCGCGAAGGGGTCTTAACAAGCTTCTAGAAGCATCTAGAACGCTCTAAACCTGACTTAAGGCCAAGTTGTTTGGGGCCTAAGTCACAAAAATACAAGCCAAAGAAAGACTATAAATACCCCTCTTAAGATCATTCTCAAGACATCACGAAATCATACTAAACCCTAGTTTTTAATATTGTACTCACTGATAGTACAAACTTTAATCTTATTCAATAACTAGCTCTAAAAATAAAGGTGTACGTCAAAGTACATGTATACATTATACATTCAAAAAACAATACTAATTGAGACTCAAATGAAACTTTATTTGTTCCCTCGTGCAATGTATAGGCATGAGTTCAATTTCCACAACATGCCTACAAAATTTATCGTTGATACCATGTAAAATGAAATTGGATCTCACTTTAGTACTTATCTTCACATACAAAGTAGGCATGAGTTCTATTTTCACATGTCTAAATAATCCAATCTTTATACCATGTTAAACGAACTTAAATTCCACTTTAAAAACTAGCTCTAAGAAAGAGGATTTCGATTCCATATAAGAAATATTATGTTGACAACTTTTTGGATGTTAAACACCGCGTGTCTATATGCATTTTAATTAGTTGTTTCTCTCTCTCATAGTCACTATAAATGATGCATTTGTGTACGGTTATCAAATAGTTGTTGATTTTTAAATGTTAAAATGATATTGCTCCTTTTTTATTTTGAGCAAAAATAACATTGATCCTTACATATATACAATTATACATTGCACAACCCAAAACTCAAGAGCCTTTGGAATTGAGACCAAAATGCAACTTCAGTAGTTTTTTAGTCGTTTTAAGCAAATACTAGTATTGTATTATTATTTTTTCGATTTTAAATTATTTAGATTTAAAAAAACACGAATCAAAATGGATAATAGCCTAATCTAATCAATAACTATAGAACCACTACAAAATGGCATCTCTTGCACGCAACTAATTGAAGAAAATCACATGTGATACAAAATATTAGTGATTGATTATATAAATTAGTGTCATAATTAGTTTCAAGCTATGTACATTAACAATTACAAACTGAATATAAAAAAAGTTGTGATATCAGATTTATATATATAAAAAAATAATATTACTCATTGGCTATCTGATAATAATTGTATCTATGATGAGATTGCATACGTAAAAGAGAAGTTTCTCTACATGTTTCAGTGTTTTACCTTTTCTTTTTTTGTTTCTGTCCTTTTTTTGTTGGCATCTCTCGTGACTACTATCTAAAAGTGTCTAAATCCTACAAACATTTCATAATAACTAATAGACATTTTGGCTGTTTTATTTGGTGTTCCATCATTATCATAACTACATGCATGGTAACATACACATTTGCATATTTGCTTCTAACGGTTCATAATCTTGGACTTACGTACAGTCCATATTTTGATTTATAACTCAAATCTTTGATTTATCAGTAAAGTAGACCTCAATATAATCAAGTGATCGATATTAGGTCGTTAATGAGATTCAGATGAAAATAAATAATTTAGAAAAATTTGAGTTGCAATCATGATTAGAGCAATTTTGGCTAGATTATTAGACTCCAAATTATTAAGATTTTTCTTTTCTAAGAACAAAGTGGTTAAAATAAAATAAAAATGGATCACAATACTTTTTAGATTTGTCATTAAATGCAAATCTAAAGTCAACAAATATTTCTTACCTCCATCCGTTTTAAAATGAGTGTCGTTTTACACAAAAAAAAATTGTTTCAAAATGTATGCCACTTTCAGTTTCTGATGCAATAATAACTTTTTCTTTTCAATTATACTCTTCAATTAATACTATATATACACTGCTTTCAAAGTATTATTTTTTCTTTAATGAAAAGCAAACCAATAGTTGATTAGGATAATTTAGTAAAATAACATCTTTCTTTCTTTTAATTAATGTATTTCTTAATATGTGTGTAAAAACCTTAAATGACGTTCATTTTGAAACGGGTGGAGAATATTTTTTTAGGGAAAATATTTCATATATATATATATAATATTTCAGGCACTTGATTTTTTTAGGGTTCAAAATTCAAGTGTCTAATGTTTTTTCTAAGGTATTTTTTTTGTGTCCGAAATTCGAATCCAGACCTTGCATATATTATGGATTGTCCTTACCAACTAAGTAAGTTCACAATGACTTTTTTTAAGGTATTCTATCGGTAAGAGAAAGAAGATATTGGGGAGTGATAAAAACAAAAAACAAAATAAATTGTTGGATGATGTGATGTAAGATCGTTAAAATTTTGGCATTCTTTGATGAAGGTGAAATCAGAAAGATGATGAAAACATGAAGAAAAATAGAGAGAGGGAAGCAAAAATCGGGAGGTGGGAAACATATATTGAGAGAAATTAGGTAAAGTGAGTTTGAATTTAAATGAGAAGAAGAAGAGTGCAATTGGGATAAAGGAATAATGAACATTGTAATTTGACAAAAAAAAAAAAAACCTTTAAAGAGATGATGTGTAAAAAAATTAAGATAGTGTAGATCAGAAAATTTGTAGTTAATTCTTAGATTTGGTCTTTTAAAGTGAATAGTTTTTTTTTCTTTTCCAAGTGATAATTAATAAAGTGAAGAAAAAAAATAAAGGTCAGTAATGTAGATGAATACTTGTTGACGTGATTTTCACATCTATTTTGTTTTTTCTTTTGTGATTTCGTCGTCTTAGTACGACATTGTTTTGTTCGTCGTCTTTATGTGATGTTGTTTGTCTTTCTTGTTTCGTTCAGGTATTTATTCAGTTCAGATTGTCAGATCGGCTCAAATCCAGTGCAGATCCAATCAATGACTTTGACGTTGTCAACATTGCATATCCGGAGACATGGGTATTCAGGAGACTTGAATATAGTCATATGTGTAGGCTTTTGTATTTTGCCATTTTATGCTATTAACATGGATGTTGTGAGTTTGTTCGCAGATTCAACTTTTTTGTTTCTAGAGAATTCGCATTGCATCGACGTACTCTATCAACTTGAATGAATGAATATCATTTATTTTTGTCAAAAAAAAGTCTTGATTCTATCCTTAAAAAAAGTCTAGATTCTAAACAAATATTTAGAATGCGTTTATTCAACAAAATTATCGCAACTTAAGTAAAATAATGAGAAAATTGTGTTAATTGGATGTTAAATTTTTTTTAAGAGCCCATGATTTCATTGGAGCATTCTTATGTTTTTATTTGAAGATTTTTCTTTTTCCATCCTCCATCATTCTCATGTGTCTTACTAAAATTTCAAAAAATGTCATCGGATTTTCAGGGATATATAATTCGAAATGAGGTTTTCTCTATATTTTTTTGTGAAAAAATGTTTTTTCACAAATTCGAAATTTAAAATTCGAAAAAAATAAGGATTTTGAATTTTATAATCTGAGCAACCCTATACACCCTACTTCAAACCATGTATAGGGGGTGTTCGAATATGAAATCCAAACTCCCTCCTTGAGCCAAAAAATCATGGAAAAAACATGTTTAGATTATTTTTTGAACTCTATCAGCACAAAGATTGAACCTCTTTGTGATAAAGATAGCCAATTTAAGAATCATGCTAACCATTCTAACTCATTGCTTTAGTATTTTTCTTGTGTTTCAAGTCTTGGGAAGTGCACATTCCTAGTTGAAAAAAGAAAGATTCTAATGCAATTGTGTCAGTTTCCTTTGAGACGCTCAGAAAATCAGAAAAAATCCAAAATTGAAAATTTCGTTTTTAGATCCATTTTTTTTCTTTCACATTCTCAGAAAAATCAATAAATAATTGCATTAGATTTATTTTATTTTTATATTTTATTTGAAAGGTTTTATCATTTATCATTTTTTTGTGGTTTTTTAGGGCAAAATTTGCAACAGCTGAAATGGGATGAGGTTCTGATCGTTGATCATACATATACATTTTTGGATTATATAATATGAACCATGTTTTTTATTCAGATTATATAATCCGAACAGGATAAAATGAGAATTTTAAAGGGTGTGTGAGAAATGAGTAAGGTGGAAAAGGAAATTCTCTTTTATTTGGACCTTTTATCAAACTAACCCAACAACAATAACATGTAATATCATATTGGCTCAATACCATGTATTTGTGCGTGGGTATGGCTTTTCCTTTTTCCACCCTATCACCTTCTCCCGTGCCCTATTATTTTTTACGAAAATGCCCATGGAATTTTTTGATTTTATAATATGAATTGAGTTTTCCCTTGTTTTAAGGTGAATTGATTTTCTGATTTTATAATCCGAATTGACTTTTCACCGATTTGGATTTTATAATCCGACAACCCCAAAAATAGGGCGCGTTCCTTGGATTTTTCGGATTATAGAATCCGAACACCCCTAAACACCCTTATTCAAGGGAAAAACAGTTCGAATTATATAATCTGAACTGTATCAGCAGAAATTCTGAACATGTTTGCAACATGGATAGTCATTTTAAGGACCATATTAATCTTCCTAACTCTCATAATTCTGTTTTAGGTCATTGTAAGTTGTTCACAATCGAAAAAATGATATTCGAGGTATTTGATCAGATTGCTCCGAAACTTGGGCATAAAATCAGAAGAAGAAAAAATCAAGGATGGAGACTCCTGTAGAAGGGACTTCTTACAATACTTCGCCACTCAAAAATCCAAAATTCCACCGTTTAGACCCATTTTTTATTTTTTATATTCTCAGAAAAATCTGGAAAAAAATTGCATTAGTTTTATTTGATTTTTAGAACTTTTTGGTGTAGTTTTTTGATTTTATTTAACATGTTTTACCATTTTCCTTTGTTTTTTATTGTTTTTAAAAGCAAAGTTCAAAATTGCTAAAATGGAAAAGCTTATGATTGCTGCTTATATATAACTTTATAAGTATATTTCGGATTATAGAATCTGAAAATTGCATGGGTATTTTCAGAAAAAAATAAGACGCGCGAAAAATAGGTAGGGTTGAAAAAGTAATAGCTCGTGGTATAGTCAAACAATGATGATCAAACAGAAAGATTCCAGGCTCGAGGTTTATCAAGTGCTAATGAAATTTACACATTTTTGAAAGGAATGAAATTTATATATATGCATTTGTTTGCTAGTTTTGTTTTTTTTACTAATGTGTATTTATAGAATATGTAATAATGCTAATATATATAGAAATTATGAATTTAATATGTATGCACTTATATTGTATTGTAACATATCTAAATAATAAGATCTAATTGGGTGTAGTGGCAGAGCCATCGATTTAAGATTGTGGGGGCAATATTCATATACTTGAATGTTAAAAATACTATTCCAAAAAAATACATATTTTATTTAAGATTCTTCAAGTTAAAAGTAAAATAAACCGCTAATAAAAGAGAAATAGTAATACTTTTATAAAATTACTCTTATTACATATTAATACATTTTTATAGATACAAAGTGAAAGTTATTGACTTAAGAATAATGCCTAACTGTTCTCGTGAGTTTAACTCAGTTGGTATGGACAATGCATAAAATATGCAAGGTTCGGGGTTCAAATCCCGGCCACCACAAAAAAAAAGAAATTTTTTTTTCTGACCCTATTTGCAAAAAAATTTTCAAGTCTGACCCCCTTTGAAAAAAAAATTTCAAAATGACCCACTTTCATTTTTTTTTTTTGTCTTTTTCTTCATTCCCGTCGTTTCAAATGACGGGATTGAATCTGCGCGTGACACGTGTCCAACGTCGCAGAGACGTGATTGGACAGTTTTTTTTTTTATTTTTTTTTTCTTTCCCT
>Ga0228711_1002929_pt1 | contig 26479 bp, 23 predicted proteins | sample MedpolnodulmetaG_2_FD_177996 | JGI IMG/M metagenome (GOLD analysis project Ga0228711, IMG submission 177996) | Root nodule microbial communities from Medicago polymorpha collected in Santa Monica, California, United States - brown nodules | ecosystem: Host-associated > Plants > Roots > Nodule... | reverse complement strand
TTTTCCCCTTTTCTTAAAAAAATTAAATGTTCAGTCGTGAAAAAATTAGTGAGTCAAAAGCTAATCAAATAGCTTGACCTCCGAAAAATGACGCGACACTCCCAAAAAAAATTAGAATTTTTTAACAAAACATGAATTTTTATATTTTTGCTAGTTAAAAATTCATATTTAATTTATGTTTTGTTAAAAAAATCCAATTTTTTTGGGAAATATTTTTTTTACAATATTTACATATTTCTGCACAATTTCATTAAAAAAAAATACAAAAATTAACTTAAAAATAGGGACCAAAAGTAGTGATTGAAAATTTTATAGGGACTAAAACGAAAAGTTGGTATATTTATTGGAACCCAAAACACATTTAACCCTAAAATAAAATACATCTAACTAACAAAAGAAACAATTGACATCATGCGTCATAGTAGGACTTTTTTTGTTAAAAATAATCGACATCATGCGAAATGTTTTTTTTTTTTTAAGAAGCTAAACTAACCCACGAGGAGCATACTCCAGGTCTCAAGTCAATACCACTGAACAACCGAAATTTGAAACCGAGATATCATGCGAAATGTACACAAGCCAAATTTGAAACCGAGATAGTAATAGTAATAATGAGTAAAATGGCGTGTAACAATGAGACTGTCTCAACTCCAACACCATGCGTTCTTCGTTCCTCACTCCTCAGGCTCCCCCTGTAACCTCCCTTCACAACAAATCCATGATGAATCCAAATAGGTTTCAAATGCAGCCTCAATTACAATGCAAGGAACAGCTTACTATTAACTTTACACATTCAAGAATTAAGGACAATTAAGCCGGCAATAGGTAAATTAAGGGGGTGTATTCAATTGGGATTTAGAAGGATTTTAAAAGACTTTTCTATGATGAAAAAGTCACGTGATATTCAATCAAGACTTTTGTTTAAATTAAAAAAGTCTAGTGGTATTGGATTAGGATTTTCTAAACTTTTAAAACAAAGTCTAGAAATCTTGTGGTATTCAATTAAAACTTTTTAGAACGTTAAAAAAGTCTCATGGTATTCAAAAAAATTCTGATTTCGACGGATTGTTAAAAAAATAGGACTTCACAAGACTTTGATGGACTTTTCAGTGATTTTTTAACTTTAAAAAGTCTTTACCAACATCATGAGATCTCCCTTGTCTCTTTTCCCTTTCTTGCATGTCTCAGTATCTATGTATGTTTCTTATGTATCTTCATCTCTTCCATTTTCACATTTTGCTATACCACGTATATTTATCTTGCTGCAAAAAACAAAATGTGATAGACAAACTCTCAAGCTATAACTTCCGACACTTTGATAACACTGTCTCATGCATGCCAATTATTTTATGAATGAAGAACAGTATCATCACAATTTATGTCACGCTGTGAAATCATTGCAATCTACAATTAAATTTCTTTTTAAAAAAAGCTAATAAACACCATATATGTTTGAGTTATAGCAGACACTCATTTGCAACACTCTATATGCTGCCAAGCATCATCTCAAAAAACTAAAAAACCAAGCATATAAAGGATTGATTTTTCATTAAGCTGATGAGTAATTAACACCAGATGATTTTTCAATGGTAGAATTGATTTATTTATTTTTTGAAATAATTTGCATTTTAACAAATAAGAGTGTTGAGAATATTGTGCTAGAGAGTGCGTTTTAAATGGTTTTTTTTTTAATGATTGTTTAAAATTTAAAGAGTCTTTTGAAATCTTATAAATCCCACAAAGTCATTCCAAATCCTATAAAATCTTAAGATGTAAATCCTTTAAAATTCCAATTACAAATCTTAACAACCTTTTAAAATCTTAAAAGTCATTAAAATCTTCCAAAGTCTTTTAAAATCCACAAGACATTTTTATACAAAAATTATCTTTTAAAATCCTAATTGAATAAACTCCCCTAATTTATGATTATGACCCCTATGTTGTTTATTCTCTCTCGTTTTAGAATTTAGATAATAAATCTTATCCTGAATCATAGCCGTAGCATTTTGTGGATGAAAAATCTCAGCGATGTTTTCGTCCAACTGCAACAAGTCTACTTTATTGTACGACTTTTGACTTGTAATAGTAATAATCTATTAAACCACTGAATTAGATGACTTGTAAATATTCACATAAACCAGCCATTCAAAGTGAGTTTCGTTCCAGTTGATTTCTTCTTATTCAATTTCAAATTAACTGATCAATTTCACCTAATTTTAATCTATACCATCCATGTCTTCCTTCACTTCCTCCACCAAAATCTGCCAGGAATTTGAATCCATATTAACTACTGATCCACAGAAGAGAAGGTACAATGTGTTCTTGAGTTTCTGCGCTCAAGACGAGGGTTATTTTCTTTCGAGTCTCGAAGAGGCTCTTAGTTTAGAAGCTGGTATCGATGTTTTTGGGGTCATTAAGAGGTTTCAACATGGAGAACGGGCAGAGTCTGTGCTGAATGTAATTCAAGACTGCAAAATCGCTATAGTATTGTTTTCAAAAAATTATACTGATTCAAGTTCATGTATACAAGAATTGGAGAAAATAACTCAGTGTTGCCAAACCTCAGATTTCGTTGTTCTGCCTGTGTTCTATCATCGCGGTATCAGTCCCTACCATTATGATATGTTTGGAGGAGAAACTTTTCATGATTTTCTGGATAGAATATCAATGGAGGAAATCTCTAAAGAAAAGGACAAGTTCATGACCTGGGTAGCAGCGATCACTAAAGCTAACAAATATTTAGGATCACGTTATCTCATATTCAGACCCATATACACGTAATTCTAAGTTCTTTTTAAAATAATTGAGACTTACGGTTTTAATTTACACCTTTCTTTTGGCCTATGCACTTGAATTGTTGGAGAATAATACATATAATCGTCTTTTGTTCATATATTATACAGGTACCAATATGTACAGACTAAGGATTATATTAAGGATGTAGTTAAACATGTTACATGTGTGATAAACAAGAATAGTGATTTTTGTGCGACTTCCTGTACACCCAGTGTAAAATCTGGTGTGCAAGATGTGATTCAACTATTGAAACAATCAAAAAGTCCTCTCGTAATAGGGATATGGGGGATGACAGGGATTGGTAAATCAACCATTGCCCAAGCCATTTACGATCAAATAGGTCTTTATTTTGAACACAAGAGTTTCCTTAAAGACATTGGGGGAGTGTGGGGAAAATATAATGCTCATCAGATTTCATCAGATAGTCTTCAACATCAAAGGGTACTTCTTGTACTTGACAATATTGATAAATTGGAGCAGCTGAGTGCTTTGTGCCCGCGAAGTCGTAAATGGGTTGGTAAAGGTAGCAAAATAATCATCACAACAAGAGATAGACATATACTCAAGGTGCACAAAGTTGACCAAATATATAGAGTGAAAGAACTTGACGAAAGTGAATCGCTTGAGGTTTTCAACTGGGGTGCATTTGGCCAAGCAAAAAGTCCACCAAAAGATTTTGTTGAACTATCCAGATTGGTAGTTGCTTATTCCGGGGGATTGCCTCTTGCTCTTAAGGAACTTGGAATGTTTTTGCATGGAAAGGAAGTACTTCATTGGAAGGGTGTGTTGAGGAGTCTCCAAAGATTTTCCATTCCTGCTCCACAACTACTAGAAGCTCTGGAAAAGAGTTTTAATGATTTGAGTGATAAAGAGAAACAGAAATTCCTAGATATAGCATGTTCCTTTGACAACGTGAACCAAAATGATGTACTTCAAATATCATTAAGTCGTCTTCAAGACAAAGGCCTTCTAACCATTGATGAGAATAAAAAGCTTGGAATGCATGTTTTGCTACAAGCCATGGCGAGAGATATTATTAAGAGGAAATCAAGTAATAACACTGATCAGGTGAGTGGTTTTGTGTGTGTGTGTGCGCGCGCGCGCGCATGATTTTGAGGCTACTTCTGCTTGATGTATACCAATGTATTTATTATTTTTTTGGTTCCAAACTACGTAATGGAAAAGGAAGAATAGTGATCAATAATGAAATCAGTTGATTAACATTTGGTTTCAAAATCATTACAAGAACATCGGATGTTAATTAATACGACTCTAAATTGAAAATTAATAAAAAAACAAATTTTTTGTAACCTCATAGTTGATGATGTATCAGTGGCATCGAGAATCTCATCAACCATATATCTATGCTAAGATTTTCTTTGATGTTTCAGCCAAAGATGTATGATGTGTTCTTGAGTTTCAGAGGGGAAGACAATCGGGCAAAGTTCATGTCACATCTCTATTCCTCTCTTCAAAATGCGGGGATTTATGTTTTTAGAGACGATGATGAGATTGAACGAGGAGATCATATCTCAGTCTCACTGTTGCGAGCAATTGGACAGTCTAGAATTGCTATCGTTGTTTTGTCTACAAATTATGCTAATTCAAAGTGGTGTATGCTAGAGTTGGAGAAGATAATGGAAATTGGCAGAAACAGGGACCTGGTCGTCGTGCCAGTGTTTTATGAGGTTGCTCCCTCAGAAGTACGTCATCTGGAGGGTCAGTTTGGGAAAGCTTTTGATGATCTTATATCAACAAATTCAGTGAATGAATCCACAAAGACTAATTGGAAAAGAGAACTCTTTGATGTTGGCAGTATAGCAGGGTTTGTCCTCATAGATTCCAGGTTATTTGTTTATTTTTGTCTTTTAGAGTATTTTGTTAGTGATGCTAAAAATTCATAGATGTCGGTGGTGTAATAACATTTGCTGTCCATCTTAAAATTCAGCTTCTTTTAAATATTATCACTTTCTTTTTTAAATTTCAAGATACTTATTGAATTTTTTCAAAGTTGATTGCAATGAAAAGCTATTTTGAGTAATTTTTAACGAGAAATAACATGGTTTTATTAAGTTTGGTAAATGAGGAAAAACATCTTTAAAATATTTTCTCTAACGATTGTGAACATATATAAATTAACCTTTAATTTGCTAAAGAATCTCCAAAAAGTGAATCAATTCTTATGTAATATAAACAAAAACATTTTTGTATGCAAGTTATTCAATGATTATTTGTTTGAGGTCATATATATTTAATGAATATAAATTGAAAAGCAAAAGTTTTCTTCTATTTCCCATCTTTATAGGATTGGGTCTAATTTTAATTTATTTATTTTGCGTCAAAATATTTATCAATTGACTAAAAATGTTCATACATCTCCTTAATATATGTAATATTTGAAAAGTAAATAGAGATGATAAAATAGGGGAGTGAAAAGAGGTTAAGGTTAATTTGTAACAAGTGTGTCAAAAGTCTTTCTGATGATAGTTGTTAGACGGTGTGTCTTGTTAATGTTAACAATATCCAAGTATATACTCAAATAATTTGGCACCCCGTTAACTAAATTCTTGGATCCATCCCTGGTTATATCTATTATTTTCCTCTAAAATTTCCAAGATAGATAGGTGTTCATAATTCCTACATTTGGCATTTCTATAATTATTGATTAGTTGTTTGTACATTGTGGTAGCCATGAATCTTTATCTCAAGTATATTTCATTCTATACTATTCATTAGTGTAAGAATTCGCACGCCAAATTCGTCTATGTTTGTTGTATTCTTGAGGCATCATTTTAACTGAACAATTGACAACACTATAGGATAATAGGATATGGTGGGTTTATACTAACGCAAAATTATGCTGAAGAGTATTTGAGGCTTAAAATTGATCCTCTATTATAAAACAACTAATATATCAGAACATCCATATGAATTCATAGACTTACTAGAGATTCTTAAACTACTGTAGAGTGACTTTTGGAGTACCAGCAATAAAGATTTACACTCAATCATGCTAAACTCAATTAACTCAACTTCTAATAAATGATAACAGATTACTATTTTACCGATTATTGTGTTTCTCTTACATTTCTCATTGCAATGCCATTTTTCCTTTTCAAATTATGCACATATACCTGCATATAATTCTCACTCCTCTTCTGGTATAGAAGCATATGTTGGAGAATATGTATATACATACAATTGATTGTGCACCTTGCCATTGTTTCATATTTTACAGGAATGAAAGTGCTGATATCAAGAATATTGTTGAGCGTGTAACCCGTTTGCTAGATAGGGCAGAGATGTTCGTTGCTGAACATCCAGTGGGTTTAGAATCTCGTGTCGAAGCTGCGACTAAGCTCCTAAACATCCAAAAATCAGATGTTTTAATTCTAGGAATATGGGGAATGGGGGGTATGGGTAAAACAACCCTTGCCAAAGCCATTTATAATCAAATTGGGAGTAAATTTGAGGGAAGGAGCTTTCTTCTGAACATTAGGGAAGTTTGGGAGACAGATACTAATCAAGTTTCTCTACAGCAACAAATACTTTGTGATGTTTACAAAACAACGACATTCAAGATACCTGACATCGAATCAGGGAAAAATATGTTGAAGGAAAAACTTTCCCAGTCTAGGATTCTTCTTGTGCTTGATGATGTGAATCAATTGGAGCAGCTAAAGGCTTTGTGTGGTAGCCGTGAGTGGTTTGGTCCAGGGAGTAGAATAATAATCACAACAAGAGATATGCATCTTCTTAGATTTTGTAGAGTTTATCAAATGTACACAATAGAAGAAATGGACAAAACTGAATCACTTAAGCTGTTTAGTTGGCATGCATTCAAACAACCAAGTCCAATAAAAGATTATGCTACGCATTCAACAGATGTGATTGCTTATTCTGGGGGATTGCCACTAGCACTTGAAGTCCTTGGATCTTATTTGTTTGACTGTGAAATATCAGAGTGGCATAATGTTTTGGAGAAACTCAAATGTATTCCGCATGATCAAGTACAGGAGAAACTAAAAGTAAGCTTCCATGGTTTAAAAGATTTTACAGAGAAACAAATATTCCTTGATATAGCTTGTTTCTTTATTGGGATGGACAAAAAGGACGTAATACAGATATTAAATGGGTGTGGGTTTTTTGCTGATGTTGGAATTAAAGTTCTTGTTGAGCGAGCCCTTGTAACTATTGACAATAGGAACAAGCTTAGAATGCATGATTTGTTGAGAGACATGGGAAGACAAATAATATATGAGGAAGCACCATCAGATCCTGAGAAGCGCAGCAGGTTGTGGCGCCATGAAGAGGTGTTTGATATATTAGAAAAGCTTAAGGTAAGAGAACTGAAAATTTATGAAAATTGTTTTCATTCATTTTAGCTTAATTATGTTTTTGGTTTTTACAAAATTGGGATCTTCTAAGTTTAATCCTTACTTAATTTTAATACTTTTTTTAGTCTATACAAAATAAATTCTCACACAGTTTTAGTCCCTGCTAAAATAAAAATTGTTTATTTATCCTTTAAATTGAATGATTTTATTTTTTGTTACAGAATGATTATTTGCACACATGTTTATAAGTTTTGAATTCCAAAATTAATATATTTATTTTCTGTTTGTATGATTTCTTTTTCTTAATTTCAGGGAACAGAAGCTGTCACGGGATTGGCTTTGGAGTTTCCAAGAAAAGATTGTCTGCAAACCAAAGCATTTAAGAAGATGAATAAACTCAGATTGCTTCGCCTCGCAGGGGTGAAGCTTAACGGAGACTTTAAATATCTCTCAAGAGATCTTAAGTGGCTGTATTGGCATGGATTTGCAGAAACCTGCATTCCTACAGAATTTCTGCAAGGAAGTCTAGTTGCCGTTGAATTAAAATATAGTAAGCTCAAACAGTTATGGAACAAGAGCCAGGTACAAAAATTGTCAAGGTTTAGTGGAAAATATCCATTCTTCCAAATTCCAATCTTAGCTTCTCTTACTATTAAACTCTTGTGCTTTTATTTCCTTGCAGATGCTAGAGAATCTAAAAATTCTTAACCTTAGTCATTCTCTAGATTTGACTGAAACCCCAAATTTTTCCTGCTTACCTAATCTTGAAAAGCTTGTGCTAGAAAACTGTCCAAGTTTGTCTACGGTCTCCCAGAGCATTGGATCTCTAGATAAACTTCTTTTGATAAATTTGAGAGACTGCACAGGTCTTCGGAAGCTCCCAAGAAGCATATATAAATTAAAGTCGTTAGAAACTTTGATTCTTTCAGGATGTTCTATGATTGAAGAATTGGAGGAGGACGTGGAACAGATGGAATCGTTGATTAACTTGATTGCAGATAAGACTGCCATCACAAAAGTGCCATTTTCAATAGTACGAATGAAAAGCATTGGATATATTTCTCTGAGTGGCTTTGAAGGATTTTCACGCGATGTATTCCCTTCTCTCATTCGGTCTTGGATGTCGCCATCAAATAATGTGATATCCCTTGTTCAAACATCTGTGTCCATGTCATCACTTGGTACTTCCAATGACCTTCAAAAACTTCGAATTCTTTGTGTGGAGTGTGGTTCAGATCTACAACTAACTCAAGATATAGCAAGATCTTTGGATGTATTAAGAGCCACGAGTTATCAGAAATTGGAAGCAAGTGCAAGTTCAATTCCTTCAGATATCTCTGATATGTATGCTTCTCCCTTAATTGATGATTTTCTTTGTAAAGTTCGCACTTCAGGGTCAATGAATCACTTGAAATATCTTTTAATTCAAATGGGAACAAAATGCCAAGTCTCTGATATTGCTGTAGACAATGTTTTACAGGTTTGAATAACTCTTCTGCCTATCTAGTTTTTAAAAAGGTTTAAATATTGCACTCGTCCCTGCAAATATGCCTCGTTTAAGTTTTGGTCCCTGTAAAAAAAAAAAAAATTGTTTTTGGTCCTTGCAAAATTTTTTGTTTTTTAAAATAGTCCCTGACTCCATTTTTGTGATGATTTGGATACGTGGCACATGATGACTGGACCCATTTTGTAGTTTTTGGTCCCTGCAAAATATTTTGTTTTTTTAAACAGGTCCCTACAAAAAAATTTGTTTCTGAAAATAGTCCCCGGAGGGACTATTTTAAAAAACAAAAAATTTTGCAGGGACCAAAAACAAAATTTTCTTCTTACAGGGACCAAAACTTAAACGAGGCATATTTGCAGGGACGAGTACCATATTTTAGCCTTTTAAAAAAGCAAACTGGAATTTCGGTTGCAGCCTGAAATATTATTTTTCTAACAAATTATTTTGACCATAACTTGAATTAGACACAAATTTGATTCTTAAAGTTCTTAAACTCATTTTACATTAGTAGTTTGTGAAATGGGTGTGAATTGTCAACACAAATATCACGTTAAGAATTAAATTACAAACAAAGTACAGTTTTAAGGGAAAAAAATACCTTTTTTAGACAATACTTTTTTCTTTGGATCCTCTTAATTTTTAATTTGAGGCATTTAAACATATGTTTGTTTTACAGACTGCAGATGAGACTTGGGATTTGTTTTTCCTCCCTTGTGACAATAATTCTGAATGGTCAAGCTTTAGTTGCAAAGGTTGTTCCATAATATTTGATATCCCAACAATAAAGGGGCAAAACCTGAAGAGTATGATATTGTTTGTTGTCTATTACTCTTCCTCAGAAAACATAACATCAGAAAGTTGCCACGGTGTGTTGATCATAAATTACACAAAGAAAACCATTCAGATTTATAAAAGAGATACTCTAACCTCTTTTGGCCATGAGGATTGGCAGAGAATAACATCAAATCTAGAACCTGGTAACAAAGTGGAGGTTATGGTTGTTTTTGGGGAAGGTTTCATTGTGGACAAGATTACAGTATCGCTCTTATATGGGGAACCAGTTAACAAAGAAATGGATGTTATTGTTTTTGGAAATGACGATAATAGTGGTCGTGTTTCTGGTGGTGATAATGAAGTCATCAATGTATTTGGAGAGGGAACGGTGAACCATTCGCAGATAACTAGACCCACAAATGTGTGGTATGCCGATGTCATCGAACTGGTACAGCCAGTACCGTATGACCCTGACCAGTCTGCGGAGGAAGTAGCTGAGGTGATTTGTGCAGCTGAAGCAGAGGGTGATCAGGAGCAACAAGTTCCTCTACCTGAGGGTCAGCGTGAGCTGCAAGCAGCAACAACACCTAAGACCATTGGACTGGTTCTAGGAGGTCGGATTTTGGACACCCCCGAAAAGCTCAGGGCAGATTTTGTCCAACTACAGCAGACTGTTACTGCAGTAGAGGTCAAATTAGTAGACAGTTACACCCAATCAAGATCTGAAGAAATTGAAGCTCTCACTGAAACTACCCTTAAACCTACAACTGAAATTCCCCAACCTAAACCTGCATCTGTTACCATTCCTAAAGCAACTCAAGCCATACCTACCAAAAGCCTACCCTCTGACCAAAACACTAAGCAAGTCATAGTCAGAAATGTTGAATCAAATTATGCCTTTGATACAGAAATGATATTTGTGTCAGCACCATCCTCTTCTGAACCTACCCTTATCCCCACACCTCCTGCTCTTCACCCTGACCTAGAGGGAATTAGTGTTATTATTTATAATAGAGTGAAGGAGTTGTTTTCTGAAAGACTTACATCTATTAGCCCTCAAAGCTATGCTGCTAAGTGGGATAGACTAAGGGACTCAGTAAATCAAGCCTTGGAGAGACTGAAGACCGTAAGCTCTAGTGTTGTTGAACAAAATCTAGCTAATTGGCTTGACAATGTCAGAAAGCAGATGGATAGAGTGGATCTGAGAAGGAATATCTTCAGGCAAATTGAGCCTCCTCGTGTGCCTCTAATAGATGACCTGCCTGAATTCAGAGGCCTGGCTTCCTACAATGAACTCTTTGCACTGAAACTAGAGGAGATCTTTGTAAAAAGAGAAATCTATGAAGCTCCTACATTAAAGGTACTGAAGGAAGAACTGGCTTCTCAGAGGTTGAAGCAAGAGGCTCTAGAAGATAAGCTTGAAAGTCTGGCTGCTAATCAGGAAGAGATTCAGAACACCCAGAGGGGTATGCAGACTCAACTAGACAATGTGATTCAAGGACAAATAGAGATGAAGGCCATGCATGATGAGATGAGTAGAGATATCAAGACTTTGCTGCAACTGCTATCGCATAAACCTTAGGACTTTATTCCCTTTTATTGTTTTGCACTTGTCATCTGACAATTTTTTGGTTTTGTAACTATTTTATGGTTGTTTAAAACAATATTCTGCTTTTGAATGAATGACTGTTTATATTTGCTTGCATAAGTATGTTTTTGTTGATGACAAAGTGGGGAATAGAAGTATAAGTATATAAGTCATGTGGTCAGAGGGTAGGCTTTTTGTAGGTATTGCTTGAGTTGCTTCAGGAATGGTGACAGATGCATGTTCAGGTTGGGGAATTCCAGGTGTAGACTCAAGGATGTTTGCAGTGAGAGTTTCAATTTCTTCAGAGCCTGATAGCCACAGCAGCTCTAATACCAACTGAAGGTGACAAGAAGGGGGGAAAGGGGTTGAATTGTGTTAGCCTTTTCAAACTTTTTTTAAGTGTTTCATAAGTCAGAGTTTGTGTGCAACGGATAAAACAAACACAAAGATATATATAAATATAGAGAGAGAGGGGGGATGGGGGGAGAGAGACCTAATCATAGTGAATGGCAAGATCCAACACAAGTTGTTGGTAGATGCAAAGAATAAGTAAGAAACATTATTGGAAACCAATTTCCACTACACATGGAAAACAACCGCTAATTTTATTGTTTTGCATTGTTTGTCTCTTCTAAGTAGAAATACTCCTCGAAGTAGCCTTGATTCCGACACCAATACGTATAGTTACACTGAATTATGTGATTTTTTCAAATTATTAGTGTTGTCGGTGTATTAATGTCAATTTCGTGTCCGATATATGTGTATGTATCCGTGCTTCATAGATGGACAATGATATATATGACTAGTGTAGATATGAAAAAGTTGAGATAACCTTTTTATGAATGCTTCAAGCATTTTTTTTATGAGGAATATTTCAAGATTTGTTACATTTTGATAAATGTTTTACAACCGGACGTTCTAGCTTTGTGCGTTTTATGTAACATTTCAGCTACAGAGACGGCTAAGCACATCTTTCTTACATTAAAAGGTTGAAAATCTATATGCAAATAGACAGAAAGGACGAAATTACAATGATGAAAAAATAAATGACCAAATCGTTGTCTAAAATTAATTTAAAGGATCACAAGTGTAATTTTGCCTAATAAATATCTAAAAATTTAAAATATATAGGATATTTAATTTGTAAATTTGAAATTTTGTATCAGATACATAATCTATATAATGTAAATTATTTTGGTTTCACGATGTTAACTTGAAATAATCACGGTGAGCCAACGTGATACCAATCACAAAGGTATTTAGATATCGAGTTTATTATTCAATGATTTTATAACAAAAAACAACGTAGATGACATGGCAGAGTCGGTGTATGCATATAAAACGTATTACTCTTTTTCCAAACATACCCTTCATTAATACTATCAATGTACTTCAAATATAAAAAATTAACTTTAAATATATATACATACAAATGACAATTTGATAAAATATTTATACATTTGTGACAAATTACTTTTGTTAATAACCATTTTTGTAAACTAGCGACGGGGAGAGTACGATAAGATTCATTTGTATTTGTCACCATGAGCTTAGCTCAGTTAGTAGGATCATGTATAATATATGCAGGAGTCGGGGTTCGAATTCCGAAAATCTCACTTCTCCATATATTTATTAGGTGTGAATTCCAGTCACTAGTTTACTTGACCGAAAAGATTCATGTGTATTTATTATATTAAGCTAATATAAAACCAACTAGAAGAAGCAAATTAAATCATCCAACAATAGGTAAATGAATTTATGATTACAAAAATGTGACTGAAAATTTTCAGCCAAGTTTGGCTCCCAGTGCAATTAAGAATTCTACTCTATAAGACGACTTTTGACTTGTCATCACTTAAAGAAAACAAAAATTTTTTTTTTTTTTTTTTTTTTGGTCAAAAATGTTCTATTTTTCTTGATATCAATAGCGGTAAAAAAAAACAGGCTCAAATGACATATTAAAACCAACGAGTTTGAAAGTATAATATTGTTACGGTAAGTACTTGTATTCTTTAAATTTGTAATTAAATTTAAATATTTAATTATTAATTTTATCATTTTAGAATATAAAATATAATTTTTTTTGAAAGAATATTAAATTTAATTATTTTAGAAAGAATATAAAATTAAATTTTAATTCGCTTATTTAATCAATTTTAATAATTTGTTCAATAGTCTTTGTGAACATTGCTCAGTTGGGGCAGAGAAACCACAATTTGAGAAAGAAGACAATTTGATAGGATTTAAGCTTAATCTTTCTTTAAAAAATATTTTTTATTTTTTTTTTATAATTATTCTCAATGAAAATAATGAACAAAATAATAATAAAATATAATAATGTGATTGGATGATTTAAGAAAAAAAAAGTTTATGGACCAATACCAAAGTGCAAAGACCAATATTATAAAGTGCAAGGACTAATGATATTTTTAATTCAAAAAAAAATAATGAGTAAAAAGTTAGAATATTGTAATTGTAAAAATTGCGTTTTAGTGTGTCACATGGCGTGTAATATATGGTGCACGTGGCACACGTTAATTATGTTTTTTTAACAAAGACTTAATAGGAGGACTATTTGTAATTTTTTTACAAATTGCAGGGACCAATGACAAACAAATAAAAAAGTGCAACAACTCATGCCAAAATACAATAAAAGTATAAGGACTAATGACATATTTAAGCCATAAAATATTTATGTCTGAGCATCCACAAGTGCAGTAAACTAACAAGGATCCTTAAATGGGTCCAATCTTTACATATAATTTATTTACAATTTCTTTTGAAAAAAAAACATTAAGGACTCGATGACTCCAATAATAAAATAAAAAGAGTCCTTAAATAGATTCACTAAGTACTTTAATATATTTATTTAGAAAACAAATAAAAAGTAATTGAAAAAAGCAAGAAAAACATGAGTTTTAGACAGTGGAATCAACTTTTGTCTTTTTTTCTTCGTTCTGTTTTGACCGTAGGACTCTTTAGTTATATAATTGCCAACTAATAGATATATATTTTCTTCTTCCTCTCACGACGAGGGTCATTAATGCATTTACCAAATATACATTTTTTTTTTCCTTTCATTTTTTTCATTCATTTCAAACAACCTACAAATCATCTTACTTTCCTTTCATTTTTCTATTCATTTTCTTTCCTTTATCATTTTTTCCTTTTGCTTTTTTTATTTATTTTCAGATCCAAGCATAGCATCAGTGTACTTTATGAGACGACTTTGACTTATAAAGCAAGCAAGCAATACTTTGATACAGAGACTTTTGCCTCATCATTTCACTTCATTTCTTCTTCTTTTCCTTCTTGTGCAATTTCATATCCACTTATCACTTTGAATAAATTTTCATCATCAAATCCATCCATGTCTTCTTTCACCAATTCCTCCTCTGAAATCCAACAGGAATCTGAGTCCATAATTATTAGTACTGATCCAAAGAACAAAAGCTTCGGTGTTTACTTGAGTTTCTGCAACCAAGATGCTACTTCTTTTGTTTTGCATCTTTACACGGCTCTTACTTCAGAAACTGGAGCTGCTGTTTTCTTCAACAGCCACAAGAGGTTTGAAAGTGGAGATGAGGTAATAACACTCTCAGAATCAGCACTGAATGTAATTGGAGACTGCAAAATTGCTTTAATAGTATTTTCAACAAATTATGCGAAATCAAGATTGTGTCTTCAAGAATTGGAGAAAATAACTGAATGTTGCCGGACAAATCCTGGTCTTATGGTTCTGCCTGTATTCTATGATGGCGTCCATCTCTCGAGCGGAACATGGATGAATGGTATGTTTGGAGAGGATTTTCATGATTTTCTTGGTAGAATCTCAATGAAGCTGGAATCCTCCAAAGAGGAAGACAAGTTCATGAGTTGGGTAGCAGCGATCAGTAAAGTTCCCGTATTTCCAGGACATCTTGTTGACAATTTATGGTAATTTTTAAGATTTTCTTGAATTAATGTTCATTTTAAAGAGGTTTATAATCCTGTGAGCTCGGCTCAGTTGATAGCGATATTGCATATTATATGCAGGGGTTGGAGTTTGAACCCCGGATACTCTATTTCTTTACATTTAAAATATGTGAGCTCTAGCCACTAGGTTACTTGACAAAAAAAAAAAGGGTTAATAGTGTTTTACCCATGTAATATGGGTCATTTCTGGTTTTCCACCCTGAATTTTTTTTTTTAAGTTTTCGTCCTTGTAATTTGAAAATTTCTGGTTTTGAATCTTCATAAATTTTGACCGTATAAAATCGATGATTTGGCATGGTGTAAACCAAAATTTGTTCAAATTAAGAGGGGTTAAACTGAAATTTGCTCAAATTACAGGGGTAAACCGAATTTTGCTCAAATCACAAGGGGCGAAATTTGCTATGAAGGTCCAAAACAAAAAAATCTTCAAATTACAATGAATAAGTAGGGTGTCCGGGTTCGAACCCCGGCCCCTACATATAACAATGCATGTCCTTGTCAACTGAGCTATGCTCACGGGGACACTGCTAGATCTGTTTTCAAAAGTTGTAAAAGAAGATAATTAGGAAAGTAATATCTTATGCTTTAGTAGTTGACGTGAAAATGAAATGGGGAGTAAACAGGTCTTAAGTTTATCTTTTGAGAGGTGATTTTAAAGATTAAATTTGTATGATTATAAATGGGGAGTAAACACCCTTCTATTATAATCCATTTGGCATCTGATTGTAAGGTAATGGTTCAACGTAGGGATGGGTGATATTTTAAAATTGAACCAAGCAATTTATGTTTAGAATAAAATTGAACCAAGCAATTTATGTTTAGAATAACCCCTCCCGCTCCTCAAACCAACCAAACAGAGTCTAAGGCACGTTGAGATTAAAGTTCCTTTTAATGCAGTTGTGATTTAAATTTGCAGATCTCACCTTACTACTCCTTTCCTTGACTCATGCACGTGTTGGAAATCACTTATGCATTTCATCTTCTGTGCTTTTCATCCAGGAATGAAAGTGCATATATTCACCATGCAGTTAATCTTGTTGCTCATTATGCTCTAAACACGATAGACTCATTTGGTGGTTTATATACAGAGAGCATAATATCTCGTGCGCTAGATGTGATTCAACTATTGAAACAGACAGAATATCCTCTCCTACTAGGGATATGGGGGATGGCAGGGATCGGTAAAACACAACTTGCCAGAACCGTTTATGATCAAATTGGTCTCTATTTTGAGGATAAGAGCTTCGTCAAAGTCAACAGATTATCCGCTTCTACTGGTGAAGGTCCTATAGAAGAGATGCTTCTTTTTGATACCGACAAAGAAACTGAATTACAGATATTTCCAATTGAATCTGGAAAGGTCAGTTTAAAAGAAAGACTAAAACATAAAAGGGTACTTCTTATACTTGACGGTGTTGATACATTGGACCAGCTAAAGGCTTTGTGCGGAAATCGGGATTGGTTTGCTGCGGGAAGTAAAATAATCATCACGGCAAGAGATAGAAATATACTCAAGGAGCATGCAGTTGATCATATATATAGAGTAAAAGAACTGGATGAAAGTGAATCACTTGAGGTTTTTAATTGGGATGCATTCATCCAAGAAACTTGTCCTGCAAAAGATTTTGTTGACCTTTCTAGACAGGTAGTTGCTTATTCTGGGGGATTGCCTCTTGCTCTTAAATCCCTTGGGAGGTTTTTACATGGAAAGAAAGTACTTGAGTGGAATAGTGTGTTGAAGAGTCTCGAAATATTTTCCTTTCCAGATCAAGAAGTACTAGAAGCTCTAGAAAAGAGTTTTAGTTCTTTGAGTTATAAAGGGAAACAAATATTCTTTGATATAGCATGTTTCTTTCATGGGATGGACCAAAATGATGCACTCCAAAGGTCAAATAGGTCGATACAAAGTGCAGCTCTTCAAATACCTGTCCTTGAAGACAAAAGCCTTGTAACCATTAATAAAAATAACAAACTTGAAATGCATGTTCTGCTGCGAGCCGCAGCAAGAGATATCATTAAGAGGGAGTCAAGTAATAAGACTAATCAGGTATTTTGTGTCTATATATATGATTTTGAGGCTATCTCTGTCAGTGCCAAAATACATAACAAACATGAAATGCATGTATCACCAATGTATGGTATTTTGGTTCCAATATATATAACAGCTAAGCAAGCGAAGTTTATGATGCTTATGACTGTGAATTGAAAATATATAACGATATAAATTTTGATAATCTTATAGTTTATGATGTATCCATGGCATTAAGAATTTCAGCAACCATATATTTAAGCTGTGATTTTTTATTTTTTTTTGTTATTTCAGCCAAAGATGTACGATGTGTTCTTGAGTTTCAGAGGGGATGACAGTCGTGCAAAGTTCATGTCACATCTCTATTCCTCTCTTCAAAATGCAGGGATTTATGTTTTCAGAGATGATGAAGAGATTCAACGAGGTGATCAAATCTCAATATCATTGTTGCGAGCAATCGGACGGTCTAGAATTTCTATCGTTGTGTTGACTACAAATTATGCTAATTCAAGATGGTGTATGCTAGAGTTGGGGAAGATCATGGAAATCGGCAGAATGAAGGGTCTGGTAGTTGTGCCAGTGTTCTATGAGGTAGATCCCTCAGAAGTGCGTCATCAGGAAGGTCGGTTTGGAAATGCTTTTAAAGAGCTGATATCGACAATCTCAGTGGATGAATCCACAAAGAGTAATTGGAGAAGAGAACTCTTTGATATTGGTGGCATAGCAGGATTTGTACTCATAGATTCCAGGTTATTTTTTATTTTTTTCCTCGCAGTTTTGTTTGGGCCGCTTTCAAATTCTTAAGCTTTGGTTTGTGGTGCAATAATATCTCATGTCCATTTTAAAAGTCACTTTCTTATAAAAGTTATCATTTTAAAAAAAAAAAAAAAATTGAAGATGCTTATTTAAGTTTTCGAAAATAATTACGAAATCGAAATTTAATTGCAATGAAAAGTTATTTTGAATAATGTTAATTTTTAAATGGAAATAATATGATTCTAATAAGTATGGAAATGATGAAAAAATGCTAAAAATGTTTTCTTCAAGAGTGTAAATACATACATGTTCAGAACATTGCCAAGTAAACATATACATTTCTAATATTTAACTTTTGCTTTCCATAAACATCTCTAAAAGAGTATTCATTTTTTAATCTAACATCTATTGTTTTCCCTACTATTATACATTTCTCAGAAAGGTTATTGTTCCTTAATCTTCCTTTAACATTTCTAAAATTGTTGATGCGATGAGTTGTTTGTAGAATTGATGACTCATTACCTTCTACTCCTTTATTGTGTTTTACCTTATACCCTTTTGTTGTTTACGTTTCTTTAGTGTAAGGTTTTGCATACCTAATGTGATGATGTTAGAGGTGGAACTTTAACTGAATCACTCACGAAACTAAAGGATATAACAGGTTTATGCTACAGCTAAATTATGTAGGAGTATCAGTGGCTTAGTATTATTCCTCTATTATTTCACAACTAATTATATCGGAACATGCATGTGAGTTTGTAGACTTATAGTGACTCTTGGATTATCAGTAATAAATATTTACAGAGAATCTTAGAATGAATTTAGCAAATCTTTCTCAAAACGATTTTCGGTTAGTTACCCACTGACGAACAATCTATTTATAGATTGACCTAATAATCTCTAGAAGGATCTAGCTAACTGACAACTTGTTATGAGTCTCACATTGGAAGTGGGATGGCCTGAACAAGTGTTATAACTGGGACTCACATCACTAGTCGGTTTTGTGGGTTGTGTTAGGCCCAACCACAAATTCTAACATGGTATCTAGAGTCAATTGAAAGACAACCCTACACCGTGTTTATCTGGTGGACCCACTGTCTTCCAGTGAGAAACTTTTTTAGGAAAACCGTGATTCATCTCCGTTCTGCCCCTCCTCTGTTGCTGTGAAACATTCTGGCACTCGTTTCAACAATTTTCTGGTCAAATCCGCCACTGTCATTGCTGTAACCACTTTTTCCGGCGACATTTCTTGAGGTTGACCACCACCATCAGCCAATCCCCCGAAGCTCGCCGTCAACCGCCGTGTCACGCACTCACACACACCGGTATCCTCATGCGTCAGTAGGTATTTACAATTAGTTGTAACAATATGAAAACAATTATGTGGGTTTTAATTTAGTGTGGTAAGGCCTATAGTAATGATACTAATGTGAGGATAAACTATTCATTCAATACATTGCAATTATTTCTTATAACATTATGCACATATATTTGCATATAATTATCGATTTTCTTTTGATAGAAGCATATGTTGAAGAATGCTTACATACGTACAAATTGATTGTGCAACTTATCACGGTTTGTATTTTATAGGAATGAAAGTGCTGATATCAAGAATATTGTCGAGCATGCTACTCGATTGCTAGATAGGACAGAGCTATTCGTTGCTGAACATCCAGTAGGAGTAGAACATCGTGTGCAAGCTGTAACTAAGCTATTGAACATCCAAAATTCAGAAGATGTTTTACTTCTAGGAATTTGGGGTATGGGGGGTATGGGTAAAACAACCATTGCCAAAGCCATTTATAATCAAATTGGGAGCAAATTTGAGGGTAGGAGCTTCCTTCTGAATATAAGGGAGATTTGGGAAACAGATACTAATCAAGTTTCACTACAGCAACAGGTGCTTTGTGATGTTTGCAAAACAACAAAATTCAAGATACGTGACATAGAATCAGGGAAGAACATATTGAAGCAAAGACTTTCCCAGAAAAAGGTACTTTTTGTGCTTGATGATGTGAACGAACTGGATCAACTAAAGGCTTTGTGTGGAAGTCGTGAATGGTTTGGTCCAGGGAGTAGAATAATCATTACAACAAGAGATATTCGTATTCTGAGATCGTGTAGAGTTGATCAAGTGTATGAAATAGAAGAAATGGACAAAACTGAATCTCTTGAGCTTTTTAGTTGGCATGCATTCAACCAAGCAAGTCCGGTAAAAGATTTCGCTACACATTCAGCAGATGTGATTGCTTATTCAGGGAGATTGCCACTCGCACTTGAAGTTCTTGGGTCCTATTTGTCTGACCGTGAAATAACAGAGTGGCAGAAAGTTTTGGAGAAGCTCAGATGTATTCCCCATAATCAAGTACAGAAGAAGTTAAAAGTAAGCTTCGATGGCTTAAAAGATGTTACATAGAAACAAATATTCCTTGATATAGCTTGTTTCTTTATTGGGATGGACCGAAATGATGCAATACAAATATTAAATGGTTGTGGATTTTTTGCTGATATCGGAATGAAAGTCCTTGTAGAACGAAGCCTTGTAACTGTTGACAATAAGAACAAACTTAGAATGCATGATTTGTTGAGAGACATGGGAAGACAGATAATCTACGAGGAGTCGCCATTTGATTCTGAGAAACGCAGTAGGTTGTGGCGTCGTGAGGAAGTGTTTGATATATTATCAAAGCATAAAGTAAGAGTTAAACATTGGTGAATAAATTATTAACATTAATTTCTTAATTACCACATAAAATATTAAAATTTGTTTCATTCATGATTGTTTTAGATTTTGCTAAGTATTTGGGTTTCAAATGTCAGAATTATAGACTACGTGTATTCAAGCTATTCGTTTACCATATCCATAATTTATTAATTTCAGGGAACAGAAGATGTCAAGGGTCTGGCTTTGGAGTTTCCAAGAAAAAATACAGTTGATCTAAATACGAAAGCATTTAAGAAGATGAATAAACTCAGGTTGCTTCAACTTGCTGGGGTACAACTTAATGGAGATTTTAAACATCTTTCTAGAGAACTTAGGTGGTTGTACTGGCATGGATTTCCCTCAACTTACACTCCTGCAGAATTTCAACAAGGAAATCTAGTTGCCATCGAATTAAAATATAGTAATCTCAAACAAATATGGAAGAAGAGTCAGGTATAAATTCTGTTTAATATTGTTGAAAATATATTATGATCTTTGTACTTATTTGTATTTATTTTTTTGGGTCAAATAGCCTAGTGGCTAGATTCACACACATTATGTGTGGAGAAGTGGGGAACCCGGGGTTCGAACCCCGGCCCCTACGCATAATGTCCCTGGTAGCTACCAACTGAGCTACACTTATGGAATGTATTTATTTGTATTTATTGTATAGTCATATTATATCATGTAAATATGGACAGTATATCGTATTTTATTTTTTTTTATAGGCTTGAGCCTATATAAAATAGAATCCTCTGTGTGGTTCCAACACACAGTTTCACCATTTGTCTTTCATTTTCTCTCATTAAACAAATGTTTTGCTCATGTTTGTCATATTGATTTCTTTCTCGGTCTTTATAACATTGCGAATGATTTTAATGAAAGACTTACCAGAATTGAAGTTCTGAAGCATCGAGTTTAGCGTATCAATTTGAGTTGAGAAATAGTGAAAACTCTTTCTCCCAGTTTTCTCTCACTGCGGTACTTTGTATCAGTGATTTTTGTGTTTATTTAAAATATCTCCCACTGATATTGTGTGTAAAATATAGTAGGCATGATATTTTAACTGCAAAAAATCAACACTAAACAAATAAGTGATTGATACAACCCAGAGTCAAGGTTTAGTGGTAAATAGTGATTTTTCCGAATTCCATTCTATTTTTTTTTAAGCTTGTCTTACTATTCTCGTGGTATTATTTTGTTGCAGCTGCTAGAGAATTTAAAAATTCTTAATCTTAGTCATTCTTTGGATTTGACTGCAACCCCCGATTTTTCATACTTGCCAAATCTTGAAAAGCTGATACTCAAAGATTGTCCAAGTTTGTCAGCGGTCTCCCATAGCATTGGATCTCTCCATAAACTTCTTCTTATAAATTTGACGGACTGCACAAGTCTTAAGACACTTCCAAGAAGCATCTATAAATTAAAAGCTCTAGAAACTTTGATTCTTTCAGGATGTTCCATGATTGACAAATTAGAAGAGGACTTGGAACAGATGGAATCTCTGACAACCTTGATTGCAGATAAGACTGCTATAACAAAAGTCCCCTTTTCAATAGTAAGGTCAAAAAGCATTGGATATATTTCTTTATGCGGCTTTGAAGGATTTTCACGTGATGTATTTCCTTCTCTAATTTTGTCTTGGATGTCACCATCAAATAATGTGATATCCATAGTTCAAAGATCCTCGTCCACATTATCTCTTGGTGCTTTCAAGGATCTTCTAAAGCTTCGAAGTATTTATGTGGAGTGTGGCTCAAAGCTACAACTAAGTCGAGATGTAGCAAGAATTTTGGATGTATTAAAAGCCACAAATTGTCAGAAAATGGAAGAAAGTGCAGCTACATCACAACTCTCTAATATGCATCATTCTCGTTTAGTTGATGATTGCCTTGGTCAAGTTCACACTTCAGGGTCAAATATTCAATTGAAATCTTTCCTAATTCAAATGGGAACCAAATTCCAAGTCCCTAATATTGCCAAAGACAACATTTTAGAGGTTTGCATACATCTTCTGCGAATCTATTTTTAAAAGTAAACTGAATTTCCTGTCTATGAAATTTATGACTCATTTCACATTAGTAGTTTGTGAATAATCCATGATTAATTCACACATAGTTTAAGTTGAAAATTAAATTACAAGCAAGGTCATTTTTTAAGGGGAGAAAAAGACCATTTTACTTATAGTTCTACTTAGATTGGACGATCATATTGGTGAAAAGTAAATTACATAATAACTATATCATTTTATATAACTTACGTAGGGATGATAAAATAAATTACATAATAACTATAATAAATTTTTTTCTTTTGATCCCTAATTTTTTCCATTTAAACATTTGACTATTGGACAGACTGCAGATGGGACACTGAATTCATTTTTGCTCTCCTGTGAGAGTAAATCTGATTGGTTAACCTTCAGTTGCAAAGGTTGTTCTATAATATTTGATGTCCCAACAACGAAGGGGAGTGACATGAAGAGTATGATGTTGTACGTCGTCTATTATTCTTCCCTCGACAACATAACATCAGAAGGTTGTCAAGGTTTGCTGATCATAAATTACACAAATACAACCTTTCAACTCTATAAAAGAGATACACTAGCATCCTTTGACGACGAGGATTGGAACAGCATAACATCAAATCTAGAACCTGGTAATGAAGTGGAGGTTATAGTTATTTTTGGGGAGGGATTCATTGTAGAGAATACAACAATATATCTCTTTTATGATGAATCAACGAACAAAGAAATGGAACATGACAGTGCAATAGACGAGGAGGATTTCATTGCTTCTAATCATGACGATACAAATGTTAGTGTTTCTGGTGGTTATAACATTGATGTGCCAGTGGACAATAATGTCAACGGTCTTGGTCAAGATGCAATGGATAAGAGTTATGGTGATGATGCCATGGCAAGAAATAAGAAATGTGCATGCTGCTTCTGGTGGCGGTGATATGCCAGCAGACAAGAATGTAAGTAATATTAATAACTTGAATGCGGTAGATAAGGATGTTAATGTTTCTTGCGGTAGATAATAGTATAATAATTTTTCCTTAAATAAAAGCTTTTTTCTTTTTATGTATGATGCAAACAGGATTTAACATATGAAGCTGTTGGACAAATTGAATTGCTCCACTGTTACAAACAGGATTTAAAAACCACATTTATGGGCTTATTATAGATATCGTGGACTCTTCATCAAGCTTCCTTCCCTTGTTCGTGCTGTTTTGATCTTGCGGCGTTTCTGGTCCAGTCCAGTTGGCATTCCGATTTGGATCACTTGCCGCCATTTTAAGAAGGGAAAAAGCCCAGACCTTTTTACATGGTAATAACATATCTAGCTTTTGTTATAACATGTGTGTTGATTATTAAGAATCCATAATTATTGTTGAGATTGAGGGGAGATATTTTAAGGTAGGAGATTGAGAGAGGAGAGGAAAGGAGTGGAGGGAAATAGGTATATTTGTTGAGTGAAATGGAATTTGTTTCACAAGCTAAGGAGAGAGATTTTGATTGAGGAAATATTAAAGTTTCCTTCATTTTCTTCAAAGATGTACACTTCAATTTGAATGAGGAAACACTGGGCAGGGTTGCTGGCGGGCATCGGTATTCGGAGCCCTTCTATCTGTCACTTTTTTGTTTAAAATATTGATGTGTTAGTTTTCAATAATTTAGAATACAAAAATGAGTATATTGATAAAGGAATTATGTGTGAGTTGAGTCCTAACATCTTTTATGAGAGTGTATCTTGTGGAAACTCAAAACTTGGTTTGAGAATTGAACTTTTGCAGGGAATTAGGATAGGCTCAGATCACTCATTGTTAGGACAATATACTATTTTGAAAAAGAAAAACATCAAACAGTTATAATAAGTTTCATTATATTTATTTTGAAGAAAAATCATTATATGTTTATCGACTTAACTTTTGTGTTTTTCTTTTATCATAATGTGATCTATCCTCTTATGTTTTTAAAATGATTAGATAACTTCTATGCTATTAAGATATGTACTTGAAACTTAAATTTATCCCCCTTTGGATAGTCTTGGTTTACTCTGAAAGTTCTAAACCAAGATTATCTAAATACTGATATACGAATGAAGCTGCCTAATTCTTATAAATGAGTAGATAACTTCTATTCTATTAAGATTTTTAGTTGTTACTAAAAGAGCTATGCTTGGGCTGGATTAAGGCAGAACACCAAATACTGGTAAATGAGTGAAGTCGTCTAATTCTGAAACACAAATTTGAAACCAAAATACTGTAAAAATGCTTCTCTGATCAACTTTTTTTGAAGCTTTTAAACTTAAAAAAAAAATGCTTTACTTATATAATTCTAACGTGTATACATTTTTAAATTTTTGTTTATATTTTTTATTTTATTTTACCATTGTGTGGCAGAGGAGGTGGTTCATGTACCTGTAGACTCAAGATAAATAGAGTGATTAAAATGAAAACTAAAAAATAAAAAATAAAAAATTAGAGCAAAATTTAGGATTGAGATCTCTTGCTGCAAAATAATTATGTTGTTACATAAATATATATTTTAGTTTAGTTGGTTTTATACTTACCCCCATAAACGTTCAACTATACCCAATATTTTATTAATATTTTTTAGGTGAAAAGATTTCATTAATATTTTATCATAAAATTGAATTAGTTCTTAGTCTCAGTAACTTTATTATATTTGTACGAAATTGTTATTAAAATGAAAATATTTAAATAGTAAAAAATCCAATAATATTGTTGGAGTAAAATATGGAGCTGAGGGAGTGTCATTTAATATATTTAATGTTAACTTTTCATGTATATTATGATAAATTTGTGTCAACTTAGTTGGACACTATTCTTTTTTATGTCACTTTGCCCTTGGGTTATAAAAAAAAATGATAAATTTGTGTTGTTAATAAGAGATATATTTGAAAAAATAATAATATAATGCATATAATTTTTTTGATATGATTTTATATTTTTGGATATAAAAAAAAATTTAAATAGTCCCTAATTAAGGACCGAGTGAGTATACATTTTGTAGACACCAATCTCTTTATCATAAAAAAATAATTATTTTTAGATTTATTAATTAACTAAGGTATATGATCAAGAGGAGTGTTATTTGAATAATTTATGTGACAACCATAATTTACAAAGAAAAATAAGTATTTATATGAAAACTAAAACAAATATTAGCATATCCAATTGACGATTTTTAATACCTTGTTATCATCAAAACTCAAAGGGTATGTTAAACACATTTTGTTCCAACAATCTTCAATTATGACTTTACCACCAAAGTTGCTCTTCATCACTATATTACCACTTCCTTTTGATGCAAGCTTCCTATTATCAGCTAACTTGATACTAGTTTTCTTGCTAGCATCAAAATTTGTTAACCACTCGCTATGAACTGTCATGTGATTATAACACCCAGAATCAAGATACCACTATTCACCTTTCATCTTATCTTCACATGTAGCAGCCATTAACAACACTGCATCTGGGTCACCTTCATGAGCAATATTGGCTTCCTCAGTCTTCTGATCTTTCTTGAACCATCACACATCAGCAAAGTGTCCAAACTTGTCACAATTATAGCAGTGGAGGGAAATAGGTATATTTGTTGAGTGAAATGGAATTTGTTTTCCAAGCTAAGGAGAGAGATTTTGATTGAGGAAATATTAAAGTTTCCTTCATTTTCTTCAAAGATGTACACTTCAATTTGAATGAGGAAACACTGGGCAGGGCCGCTGGTGGGCATCGGTATTCGGAGCCCTTCTATCTGTCACTTTTTTGTTCAAAATATTGATGTGTTAGTTTTCAATAATTTAGAATACAAAAATGAGTATATTGATAAAGGAATTATGTGTGAGTTGAGTCCTAACATCTTTTATGAGAGTGTATCTTGTGGAAACACAAAACTTGGTTTGAGAATTGAACTTTTGCAGGGAATTAGGATAGGCTCAGATCACTCATTGTTAGGACAATATACTATTTTGAAAAAGAAAAAAAT
>Ga0228711_1002927_pt1 | contig 26483 bp, 27 predicted proteins | sample MedpolnodulmetaG_2_FD_177996 | JGI IMG/M metagenome (GOLD analysis project Ga0228711, IMG submission 177996) | Root nodule microbial communities from Medicago polymorpha collected in Santa Monica, California, United States - brown nodules | ecosystem: Host-associated > Plants > Roots > Nodule... | reverse complement strand
TTTGTTTTAAATTTGGAAAAGACATTTTATGTTCCTAGTTTTTTCTAGAAATTTAATTTCCATTTCAAGACTTGTACCTTTGGGATACTCTTTGAATTTTATGAAACGTATTTCAATTTGTTTTATAAATCTAATTTTGTTGGAAATGGAGTATTATCTTACGGTCTTTTCTCAATTCATTTGTAAAATAATGCCACTAATAATGTTATGTGTGTTCATGCTGGAACTAAACGTTGTGTTATAAATAAGGAATCCTCTATTTTGTGGCACCAAAGATTAGGACACATCTCCATTTAGTGAATCAAAAGACTAGTGAATGATGGAGTAATTGATACTTTAGTTTTCACTGATTTTGAAACTTGCGTAAACTGCATTAAGGCAAAGTAGGCTAACAAGTATAAGAAAGATGTACAGAGGAGTTCTAAAATATTAGAAATCATACATTCAGATATATGTTGTCCATATATGGACATATCAGATCCGAAATTCTTCATCTCTTTCATTGATGAATATTACTCACGATATATGCATGTCTACTAGCTTCATAATAAGTATGAAGTGTTGGATGCCTTTAAAGTTTTTAAGGCTGAAGTAGAAAACAATGTGAAAAGAATATTAAGATCGTGAGAACAGTTAGAGGTGAAGAATTTCATGGTTGACATACTATTCATGGACATGGTTAGGAGTTTGCATAGAAACTCCGAACTTCCAAAGTTCTTATGGATTGAAGCTCTTAAAACGGCAGTGTATATATTGAACCGTGTTCCAACCAAGGTTGTCCCAAAGACACTGTTTAAGTTAATTAAAGGTTGGAAACCAAGTTTGTGTCATATATGCGTGTATGGATGTCTGTTTGAAGTAAGAGTTTATAATCTACAAGTAAAGAAACTATTCTATTTGAAATGGATGTGTCGAAAATTCTAAAGGGTATAGGTTCTATTGTCCATCTCATGTCACTAGGATTATGGAATCAAGAAATGCAAAGTTTCTTGAAAATGACTTGATTAGTGGGAGCAATCAATTTCAGGACATTGGTTCTGATAAAAGTCAAATTGATGTTGAACCGTCCACTTCAAGTGAAAGATTGATTGTCATTCAGAGTACTCCTCAAGATCAAATGAGTATTAGACAATCAGTCATTGGAGTTCCACAAGCGACCGATAACAATCTTGTAAATAAAGATGTTCAAGAATTTCCAGAAATTGTTGAACAAATGGTTGAGCAACAATGATCCTCCGGAAATTGTTGAACCAACATTAAAGAAATCTACCAGAAAGAGAAGGTCAGCTGTACCTAGTAACTATGTTGTATATTTACAAGAACCGGACTATAATATTGGTGCTGAAAATGATCCTGAAACGTTTTCATAAGCCATGAGTTCTAGAGAGTCAAATTTATGGTATGATGCTATGAAAGATTAGATGAACTCAATGGCATCTAATGGAGTCTGGGATCTTGTCGAGTTGCATAATGGTTTAAAAGCCATTGGTTGTAAATGGGTCTTTAAGACAAAGAAAGACTCATTAGGCAACATCGAGAGATATAAAGCTAGACTCGTTGCCAAAGGATTCACTCAAAAGGAGGGAATAAATTACAAGGAGATATTCTCCCTTGTATCTAATGAGGATTCTCTTTGTATCATCTTAGCATTAGTTGCTTATTTTGACTTAGAACTACATCAATGAGAAACTGCATTTCTAGATAGAGACCCAGAAGGAGAGGTTCATATGAGACAACCATAATGATTTTCTTCTAGCGGTGATGAGCATTTGGTATGCAAGCTAAAGAAATCCATTTATGGACTCAAACAAGCTTCCCTTCAATGGTATTTAAAATTTCATGATGTCATCTCTTCCTTTGAATTCGTAGAGAACATTATGGATCAATGTATATACCAGAAGGTCAGTGGGAGTAAAATTTGTTTCCTTATTTTGTGCGTGGGTGATATTTTACTTGCTACCAATGATAAAGGTTTGATACATGAGGTGAAACAATTGTTCTCTAAGAGTTTTTATATGAAGGATATGGGTGACGCTTCTCATGTCATTGACATTAAGATTTAAAGATACAAAGTTCGTAGAATTCTGAGCTTTTCACAAGAGGTAATTATAAATAAGGTTTTAAAGAGGTTACAAATGAAAGATTGTTCACCAAGTGTAGCACCTATTGTGAAGGGTGATGGGTTCCATATGGAACAATGCCCGAAGATCGATTTTAAGAGGGAACAAATGCTTAATATCCCATATGCTCCCGTTGTTTGGAAGCCTAGTGTATGCTTAGGTTGCACACGGCCTGACATTGCATTTGTAATTGGTATATTAAGTAGATTTCATAGTAATCAGAGTATGACATATTGGAAAGCTGCAAAGACTACATGCTTATGTATAGGCAAACTGAACATTTAGAGTTCAAAGGTTACTCTAATTCAGACTTTACTGATTGTGTCTAATTCAAGAAAATCAACATCCGGTTACATAATTTTGTTAGCCGGCGGGGTTGTTTCTTGAAAAAGCACAAAACAAACCTTGACCGTCACTTCCACAATGGAAGCTAAGTTGTATCTGTTTTGAGGCTACATCACATGGTGTATGGATAAATAGTTTCATTTTGGGTTGGAAATTGTGGATTCAATTTCTAGACCATTAAGTATGTCTTGTGACAATTCAGTTGTGGCTCTATGGCTAAGAATAATAAAGTAAAAGTCGAATCACGTATATCGACATTAAGTACCTTAGCCATAAGGGAGCGTGTTAAAGATCAAACAATTACTATTGAGCATATTGACACTGAATTGATGACTGATGATCCATTGACGAAAGACATGCAACCGTCAAATTTAAGGATAATGTAGAAAGGATGGGATTTCGTTCCTATCCCTGATTTTCGTTGTAAGAACGATTTTAGTTTTATGAAACTATATGTATGATATTTTCTCATATTTGGATCTCTAAAGTGTACACATTTGATTTCGAGAAATACCGTTTAAGTTTGGAACTAGAATAAACATAAATGATAAGAGTTTATTCATTAAGTTATATGATTTGGTTAGAGACATAATACATTGTGATACATAGAAGATAATACTCAATTATATAGAGAGGATTTATCGCTATGATCCATGTGTTTTGTTTCTTATTATTATGAGTGAAAGAATATGTCGACCAAGTGGGAGAATGCTGGATTTTTTCCCATTATTATTTAAATAAGTGGTAATTATCATCAAGAGCCCATTATGGTAATTACCCATTAAGCGTGGTCTTTTATTCTTTCTTTCCCTCAATTATAGTAACCACTATCCCATTTGGAATGAGGAGCAGTTGTTGCACGTACCATAACTTCTTGATGGCAGAAGTTATATAAAGGCTTGCAATTCATCTGTTTTGGTTCCCTAAGCCTAACATCTCTATTCAGAAGACTTACACCATCATCAAAGTGAGATTGTGGAAGGTTTAAAAGAGCCTCAACTTCTTCAAGGAGGAGCGATGATTGGAGGTATGCCTTGATCCTAATTTAAGTTTCCGCTGTTTAAATAATTATTTCTTCTATGGTTTTAAAGAAATAACTCACATTCCCGTTCTGCTATCGCTTGATATTGATATAAATAATGACACCAAGCATTGACACCAAAGTTTACAAATTTATTTGTTCCCTTTGACCAAGAATATTCTCTGTTTTGTTTTAGCTTATTATAGCTATTGATTTGATTCGTACTAAATTAATAACATGAATCTTCTCTTGTTTTGTATGGCTGGCCACAACTCTTGCAACTGAAGCAGATTTACACCTGTCTTCTTTATGTGCTGCCCTGAAAGAGACCTCCACTGCATTGGCACACGGCTAAGCCTTCAAAGTAACCTATCCTTCACTTATTTTCTATATTAAGCAATGCCCCCATTACTAGCACTAATTTTTTATTTTCATTTCAGGTGGCTGAAATATATATTTTTCCATTGATCACTTTTCATTTTAAATTCCAGTGTGTTTATTTTACAAAAAAAATGGCCATTATAAAGAATAACTTTTGTTACATTTATAGTGGATGACGTCTTCAATAATACTGATTTGGATTTTTTTTTTCACTCACTTTCTTCTTTCTTTACTAGCACTTTTGATGTTTCTTATGATTTATTAGGCACAGAGAAAAGGAGATAAGATCTAATGGATCAACATGTAATCTTGGTCGCACCTTTTAAAAGCACTTATATTTCTTAATAACTAAGAAAATATTGCAAGTTCGGTAAATCTAGTGTAGTACTCAACATGTCTTCTTCCAATGGACTCTGATTCACACTAGTTGAAGTGATTGTGTCTTTTTTTTTGCGGTAGCTAATTTGGATTCCTCGGTTTTGTATTTTTTGATACAACACATAATTGTATTCGTATTTTTTGTTTATATCGATCTCATGTATAAAAACCTAGAGCATTTATTGAAACAGGTGAGTATGCAAGTGTGGGGATGCATGGACATTACTACAAACTATATTTACTATGTGATTGCTAAGTTGAGTAAGTTCCACATCATAAACACTTAATCAGATACTTGAGTTAACATTTTAATTAAAGGGAGAAAAATAAGATTACATACACAAACCATAGTTTTTGTGGATTAGATACATTATTAATTGATTAATTGATTTTCCACTTTCAGTTTCACTTGTCTTTCCCCGTATCAGATAAACATGATGCAGAACTTTGGGAAAGGATATGCATTGCAATTGGCAAACAAAAGAACAAAGTGCAGTGTAGGGGTCTATCCAAAATTTGATAATTTTTAATGAACTTTCAAATTGGTTTCTCTATTTTTTGATCTTAAATATAGAAATCTGATCTTAAGTATATAATAAGAGGAGTCTTTAAACTATTTTTAGTTTTTAGTTCATCAAGTTAGTTCCCTCAATTATCACTGTTTTATTTTTAAAACAACTCAGGTATGTGTTTGGTTTGACATTTCCACAACACACACTATTTGGATTTTCACAATCTACAAAGTTTAACTTTCACTTTATCTGGTTTTTTGCTGTGATTACTTGTTACTAAATCACAGCAGAAAATAATTCAGTGACTAAGAGTAGTAACAACTACAAGTAATTTTTTACAATTCAGTGAATAAACAAGAGAGGGGGATATTTATGGTGTAAATAATTAAAATGAAAATTTTCCTCAAAAGATAGAGATGTCATAATCTCATTTGCTAAAGACTAAAGTCATATGGTGTGGGGACAAAAGATGTATCCCAATAAACTTCTGTCTCACACTTTTAAAGTCTTAAACTTTTCTCTTCATTCATATTTCATACCACAAATCGGATTCAGTACTCATCATAAGAATTCCCTTTTTAATTCCTTTGATCAGAACTATACAAAGTTCTCAAGGTATATTTTTTCACCTAATAAGATTCTAACATTAGATTTATGAATCATGAGGTATATACAACCCAATTCAACCTCAATACTTCCCATGATTTCTTTTCTTGAGCACTGATTTCAGAAACATCAAACAAACAATCAAGAATCCAAGAGCTGCAACTCCTCCCACAGCAAGAGCAACTGTCCTCTCTGTGTGTGGATTCCCTCCTGATCCTAATCAACATCAAACACAACAAAATTTCAATCTTTATATTATTAAACAAATTAACAACCACAACCACATGTCCAAATCTTATAAAGAAACCCACCTACCCATATCCTATCTTAGATTCATTCCCAAAATACATTCTCAAATCACCTAATGCCATTTGGTCCAATATTTAAATCTAATCAGACAAACAACAACTGATATCAGCACTTCACAAACTCATATAATCATATCAAATCAAATAATATACATTATCACATTTTTCCCACCATTAAAAAATTAATGAAAATCCACTTTTTTCTAAAAGATACAGTCAGAAACATGTACATATATTGAACACAATCCATAGATATTCTAATGCATGTTTGAATTTACAACGAATTCGACGAAATCATCAATTTAACAAAATTACTTCGACACGTACAACTATCAAATAGTATTTCACCGTCAATCTAAACATGCAAATAGATAAATAGATGGTAATTTACCTGAAGAGGAAGAAGTGATGGAAACTCCATTAGGATAAAAGCTGTAACTAATAAAGCAACTAAAAAGATAAATCTGAGCAGAAATTGAATCACCACACTCCAATTTAGCTTGTTCTTCAGCACTCTTAACACAATTACCACAATCATCATTTCCCAAACTACTCTCACACTGTCCCAAAACATACAAAGACGAATAACTCCCTGTATAGAACAAAGTCCCACCACTCTTAACACCATTCTCCACCATTCCAAACGCTGAATCCCTCTTAGCTTCAAACCCAACACCATCATTCACCTTCTTCGAACCACAAACCTTGTACAACAATTGTGTCTGCGGAACTTGCCTGAACCCAACAACCTCGTACCTTAAATAACATCCATTGAGCTGAATCCTCGCAGCCGCGACATCACCACAAAGCTTGCTTATCTTGCTTGGAATCTTGCTGATACAAAGATAACAATCAGAAGCTGAAAGGTCACCTCTGCATTGGTAAACTCCGGTGACTGCGTTCTGGCCGTCACCGGTGGTTGTGGCGGCGAAAGTTTTCTGTCCTGATGCTGCAACAAGAGAAGATAACAACGTTTGCAGATTTTCTGATGATTGTTGTCCTAGTTTTTGCTCTGAACAACCTTTGTAAACAACGTTGGTGTTATCAGTGGTGAAAACTAGTGATGAAAAATTGAGCAGAATCAGAAATGAGAGTGTTTGTTTTGTTCTAAGGATACCCATTTGTGAGAATGGAAATAAAGTGACTTTTTTTTTGTTGGGTTTTCACTTACTTTGATGAGTATTTGTAGGTTGCACTATTGAAGAAGAAGAAAGAAAAAAACAAAAACTCAAGTTTTTATTTTGTGTTTGTTTTGAGTTTGTATTCTTGTTTTTATATGCAACCACCTTGTACTACTTGCATCATGAGTGCCGTTATGGTTTATTTTCTTCTCATCCTTAACTTTTGTTTTGGGTAACCATGTTTTTTTTTATATAAAAAAATTGATATGTTCTTCTTTTTCTTAAAAGAAAAAAAAGCACACACTTTTATTTATTGACATTTATGTAAAATCTACCAAATAAACATGAAATCTACATGACTTTTCTTTTAATGATACTCGTTTAATAAAAGAATGAATATGCCAAAAATATTTAAATCTATGTTTGACTGAGAGAGATGTGATTTATAACCTGAAAGGGAGCGTGTCCGTCTTGTGTTGTTGGGGTTTTAATTAAAAATTGGGAAGTGATTACTGATTATGGTCTGAAAAGGAATGAGGCCTCTTTTTGTTGCAAACTTTTTCACATTAGTAAAGTCTGTGAGATTATTTTGACCAGAAAGCAAAAAAAATTGAACGAGTAATAATTTTTGCAGTCAAAAAAGTGGACCCCTTTCATGTGTGGTCCCGGTTGTAACGTGTGGGTCCTCTTAGTATTGAATTACCATTAATTTAAGGCTTTGAGTCATGAAATATTTGTGTATATTTATTGTTTCAAATTTATTTTCTTTCTTTTTCTAAGGCAATGTTTTCAAGGGAAAATACTAACAAATGCGTAGGCATTCTTTAAGTCCTTTGAATAATAATTTTTTAAAAATTGTTTCTTATTTTAGAATCTTTAAAGAATGTTTAGGAACATTCGTTATTAATTTTTAAATTGTATCTTGTTGATGTTAATTTTTTTAGTAAAGACACTTGTTAAATAATTTTAAAGTACTAGAACTATTTTTTTTAAAAAATAACAATTCTAAAATTTTAAAGGAATAGAATGAACCATTTTTTAGAAAATAGATCTATAGTGATTTTCTTAACACGTACACCTTCCGGTCACTATTATAAGCAAAAATCATATTTATATATAGACTACAAATATTATTTATTAAAAAAGTAATATGAATTTTTGCTTATAATAGTGACCAAACAATGTACTATCTTAACGGTGTCTTCAATTGCAAGTTGTAAACCATTATTAAGTGGCTTTCACCTTTTCCCAATGACGCGTCAAACTTATGCAACTCGAGCATACTTTGCTCTAGTAATAGAAGAAAAAAAAAACTTTTACGAAACTTAGATGTGGATAGATAGACACATAATCAATCAAGGGTTAGTTAATGCCTAATGCACTTAATCAACATTCAAGATATTTTCATTAAAGCAGAATTAAACAACGATTGATACATATAACAAGAACAGGAAGGGTAAACAACAATTGATACATATAAAAGGATTTATGCTCCTCATCAACATTCTCCTCAATCTCAACAACGTACGACTTGAAGTCAACAGACTTTGCCAACACCCTAGTCTGAATAACTTTAAATCGATCCTCGATCGATTGCAATAATTGATTAATTTCCTGCAAAACTACCTCCTCCTGGTTTGCGATTGCCTCCTGTGGAAAACCTTATGCAAAACCATGTCGAACAGTCTGGATCTGTTGGCAGCTACATGGTTCCGACAGCCATGTGAAGCACACGCTCTTCTTGCAACACTAACAGTTCTTGAAACAAAAGTTGCCCTCTTGACATAACGTTTGTTGTCGTTTATCACTTTGTTACGATGCGCGTTAGAAGACCTGTTTCTAAGCTCAACCTGGTAATGATACTTAATAGCATCATAATCATTGCCATAATCTCGTACGCCCAAATACAACACTTCAGTTTCTATTAGAGGTAGTCAAAACTGATTGACAGGATCCCATGATTCGGAATCGAGTGTTGGAGGCATCCATTCCATTTCACGTCGAGTGTTTAAGTCACGTGAACTATTAAACTGCTTTATTTTTAAGGAAAATAATAACAAATATCCTAAGGACGCTCTTTAAGGAATCAAGGTTAATATAATTTATTGGAATGTATTTAATCAACTTTTAAAAATATACAAAGGGTCACTTTCAATGTAAAAAGACATCTTTTAAATTCTTAATAAGCATTGTAAGATGTCGTTAGAACACTTGTCAAAATGACTCGTTTTTTTTAGTGATAGACCTCTAAGTCTTAAATAAGCAATACAAATAACATAAAAAATATAAGACAACCAAGTGAACTCCATGCCGCTTAAAGTTACCTTTTTGTAATAGTAAATAACATATTAAGATAACAAATAATACGCTTAAAATAATAATAGTAAAAATAATATGTCATTAAATACTGTCTTAGTTGATCTATGATACTTACATGTCTGTGTGTATAGTGGTGGCTCTGACTCTGAGTATGCTCGGGATAAACGACCTCCCAGAGCCCCACATTTAGAGGCACCATTTCTTGAGTAATACATATATCTGTACTATATATCAAAGGAATACATGGTTTTGAGTTAGTTTTATCACTTCCAATTATATTTTTAATAAATTTGTCTAAAAGAATGTTATACTATTGGTGTTAGTTAATGATATAAGAATTTATATTATATTCTTTGTGTCATTAAAAAAGATAAGTCTGGTTTATTACAATACGATGGTGTTAAATATATATATATATATATATATATATATATATATATGATTCTAAGCAAAATCAAATAACTTTAATCTAAATAATCTCATAAAAACTATTGTTCGTAATTTATATATATCAACGAAATAAAAAAAGCAGACAAACAAACACATAGCTCCCGTTTGAAAGCTAGTTACGTAAAAATATTTAGAGTGTCGTTTTTTTAATAACACTATATGTTAATAGCTACAAATATTTAGAGTGTCGCTTTTTGTGATTATGTGTTTGCAAAATTGTATTTTCTTTTTACGCATGCATGCAAAAAAAAAAAGAAAAATAAAAGAGAGATAATACAAAAGAATTTGTGAAAATGAATGAGAGACCAGACAAATAATTACTAATATTGATGATGCTCCTCGTAAATTGATAACTTATACAGTCTATAAAATAGTGGTACATTATAAACTTTCATGCCATTTTTTTTATAATTAAAAAGAAATAGCTATTTGATAGATACATAATACATACATGTAATAGAATTTGAAGTTTACAATTGCTTTATACTTCAAACGCATGTAGTATTCATTTTCATATGACTTGCATGACTCGAATTAAATAGTCATGTCTGATGCACTAAGAATAAAGAATATGTGATATTCTTTAGCAAGGTATGTTGTTGGTGTCACGCATGTAGTTGGCGATGTTCTGTGGTTATAATACATGACTCGTTAAGTTGCATTTAATTTGTGAAAATATGGAAAATCAAATGCGTGTGATTTATATAATATTAAAATTATTATTAAATAGGTTTTTGATCCCTATGAAATTTTCAAATTTTGATTTTTAGTTACTCTAATATTTTTCATCAACTTTCTCCAGATATCTTCTGGTCTTTGCTCTTAAGTAAACCTAGGTGTATTCTTCAAAAGTTTTAACTGCTCTTTTGAAGTTTTGTTTGATACATTATAAAAATATCTTTTGAAAAATGATTATTTTTTAAGAAGGGATGGATTATATTTTTTTTAATCATTGTCGCTTAAAAATTCATATTTAACTAATACTTAAAATATTTATTTCGTTTTTCTAGTTAGGAGGTCACACAAAATGCTCTTTAGACACCTACCATTTGCTCACAAGCACCCCATACTATAAAAAAAATACCCCCAATGACAAATAGCTATCATTCGATGTTGAGCGATGGTTATAAACCGTTCATTGAGACGAAAATTAACAATCGTTCATTCCATACCAAAACAAGGCTATGAGCTTACCAACTTCGTTAACTATATCTACACAACAATCGACACAAGAAAAAAATTAATTAAACTTTATTTGAAGCATTTCATCAAACATCTAGAGCACATAATATACATACAATACCCATTGTGTTATTTCATTTCTTAAATTACCAACATCACACTAATACTTAATCTAGTATAATTGATCGACAATTATCCAAACAACCATCAATTTCATAATAAAAAACCTTAACACACAACGAGCAATTACAAAAAATCTAACATATAAAAATCACAATGTGTAGGCTTAGAGATTTTGAACACTTATTTGTTATTTGATTGATTAGTTCTTTGACTTTGAATTTTTTTGATAGAATTTGATTTGTTGGAGTAACAAGAAAAGGCGTATGGTTTGCATTTGGCTGAGCTTGTAAGTGAATGGTTTGATCTATTTCTTTATGCAACATCAAAACGACAACAAAAAAGCATTCACGAGCGAACAACAATTAACTACTCTTCAACGGAAAACAATAGTTAATTGTCGTTAGAGAAAATTTTGACAGTTCAAGTCGTGGAAGTTATACCCCACACGACCACACCCATACATTTATACCTTCACCCCAACATTTGACACAGATTACTAAATTTACCCTTTATATCAAACAAAACACAATCACCCTTTCACTTTTCACCCAACCTTTTTCTGGAAAAAACGCTTCCCTGAAAAAAAAACGATAGAAGTTCGCCCCATATTTCTTGTGAAAACTCTAGTGATTTGTGAGGCGACTTTTGCAATGAAATGGTTTTTTACCTGAATGCAGTTCCATTCTTAAATCATTATAAGCTTACCCTTGCTTTTCGCTATCCCTCACCAACTGTTTCTTTTGATATTTTAACAAAAAATGCATCTTCCACTATTAAGTATCACTACAGTCTACAAGTAGACTTAAATATTTGGGAATTACTTTTCCCACCATATGCTTTCCTCGCGCGCACTATTTTTTTCCCAAAATACCCCTCGTCCGGATTATAGAATCCGAACCCATTCTGGAATATTAATTCCGAATTGTTTCGTGTATTTTGGCACTTCAACCACCCTGATGGATGATGATGTCAGTTATGAATAGATGGATTCATATTATATAATCCGAAAATTGTAGATAACTTCCGGATTATATAATCCAAAAAGTGTAAATCACCCCGTTGAAAGTCAACAAAAGGGGGTGGTGAACGATGGTTCCGGATTATATAATCCGGAAAGTGGTAATAATGTTCGGATTACACAATCCAGACTGCATCAGTACAGAGGCAGAAACCATTTGTTTTGGCTGAGCCTCTGTTTTAGAGCAGATTTAGTCAATTTTGTTGGCCTTTGACCATATGCAAACCAAAAAATCAAGTTATAACATCAAAATTAACAACACAATATAATTTTCAAACATTAATAAAACATAATTATCCAAATGGTGCATAATATAATTATCCAAAATATTTAAACATTAAAATTAAATAAAATACAATCAACTCCTAATAACTACACTCGTACCACCGCCACCTCTGCCACCTTTGCCACCCTCAGCAGCTCTCCGACGACGGTAAACTTTTCCATCATGCACCTCTTTCAACGCATCCTCCAAATGTTGCCATTCCTCAGTCCCTTTCGGCACCAGACCACTTCTCATCACAACATAGATGTGGTTTCTAATGCGGCTCATCCTTCCGCTAAGTTGTAAGTACGCAAGGTCTCCATCCTCCTGAGCAGCTCCCGCATCAAGGACCTCACGCTCCGGTGGCCTCGACACCGGTACCGACATGTCATGAAGAACCATGCGTGGATGGGAAACGCGATAAAACCACTCGATGTATCCCTCTGCTGCCTCCACATCATGAACTGCAGTCTCTCCCAATTGCTCAGGTGTCAGCGCATAACCAAGTGCACGCGGAAAACGGTTTGTGATCTCCGCCAAATTAACATCAATAGGTGCACTCTCAACGTGATGTCTCGGTATGGTCTGAACCCACCCAAACTGACGAAGCACCCTCTCCGGCAGATATCTCACCATACGGTCTCTGAATCTCAGCCATCCAGAGTAAAGGCTGACCCGCTTAAACTGACGTGCGTGACGGTGCTCTCCATATGGGGCCATGACAACCCTTGTCAAATCCAGCGCATCCAGATGGTTTCTGTAGTTGTCCACTGTGCCTAAACCAGACAGTGGTAAAAAATGCATCGCGCGTGGATAATGATTCTTTCTATATCCGTCCCAGACATCCTTGCTTCCCATAACTGGGAAGTGATGAAACACCCAAGCCCGCACCAAAGACAACCACTTATAAATATACAAACCATATACACTTACATTTTAAAAAATAAAACATAGTTTTTATTATATACCTGCAACAAAGTCAAGTATCCTGCCACCTGACTGCAGTTCCAACATGCATCATTGTTGAGCTCCTTATACAAGTGAGCTAGTGCTGCAACTTCTTATGAATAACCAGCAACAAGATCAAGGTCTTTAAAGCACCTCAGGTACACAACATCCACAATCCACTGGCTCTTGTTAGTGAAGATCGTGATCCCCACCAAGTATAGCAAATATACGCGGACATCCTAGTCTTGCAACCTCTGCACCTCCTGAGTCACACCATACTCGGTTTCCAAATCCCTCTGCTACTTCAAATGCTCTTTGAAGATCCTCTCCAAGTAGCTAAATCGGCAATGTGCACCTTTGGTCTTTTCGACCTCTTTAAGAGCATCACTCGTACTAGACCCCAAGTACGTCTCCATCAATTCCACCGCCTCGTCCTGTGATATGGACTCGTGGGACAGGAGCATGCCGTCAATGGGGAGATGCAGCAAACAAGCCACATCATAAAGTGTGACTGTCATCTCCCCAAACGGAAGGTGGAAGCTGGAAGTCTACTCGTGTCACCTCTCCACAAAGGCACAGATCAAACCATGGTCAATCAAGTTGTAGCTGGTATCCTGGAGCCAACCAAGGTCGGTGCCATGCAATCTGTTCTGCCACCACTGTGCAACCATGATAGGGATGGTTTCTTTATCATGCATCACTTCTATCTTCTTTCCGTTGTTGATGCATTTTAATTTTCCACGCCACTGCATATAATTAAAAACAATACTTAAACATTAGCTTACACTCATGACTTCACAAACAGATTTAATAGTACATAAATTGGCAGTATCACAAATATCAACATCATTTTCACACAGATTAACATTAATAAAGTGAGTTTAAACTAAGTTTAACATCAATAAATACCTCACCCTCAACCGCTTTCCTGGCCACGTGCACATGGTACTTCCACAGCAGGCCAATCTCGTGTGGGCCACCGGGATAGTCATCTAGCGGCTTAGGGTCCAACACCTTCTCCTTCTTCTTTCGCCTTCGTTGTGGCTCGACATCTTCCATTTCCTCGTCCATTCTCTCAAGCTCCTCCAAAAGCTCCTGCTCCTCCATTTGCTGCACGTCCACGTCATCTACCATATTCTCTTGCTTCGGCTGATGCTCGACATCAGGTTTGACATCAGCACGACGTCCTTTCCGACGCCTCGGAGGAACACCACCTTCCTTCTTCAGCCGTTGGAGACACTCTCTCCTATGGGAAGCATGCCCTGCCTCCCTTACGCGCCGAGTATTAGAGGTTGAACCTCCTGTAACATGCACACAAGACAATCAACACAGAACAGTACAAAACAGACGGTCAAAACCAACACTGGGTGTTTTCGCAATTCATTTTCTGGATTGCAACAATCTAGTCCAGAAAACAAAATCTGGATTGCTTCAGTACACGGGAAAATAAAACGGAACAAATTACTTGCATGCATACAGAAATCGAACTAACCTTCCATGTGATGTTTGTCAAGGATTGAAACGCGGTCCGTTTGAGCAAGATTTCACCGATTTTGGTTAGATTTTTGCAGTTCGGATTTTGGGATTAGAGGAAGAGAGAGAGAGTAAGTGAAAAGTGAAACTGTAAAAATGGGGGGTGAACGCCCTTTTATACGTCGAATGTGTCATGAAAATGTAATATGGACCAGAAGTTAACAGTCCGGAATAGGTTTTTCGGAGGGCAATTTAGTAATTTTTGTAGGGCGCGTGAGAAGGGCATAGGGTGAGAAAAGTAATACTATAAATATTTGAATATACTCAAACAAGTTGATTTTTTCCTGTGGGTCCTTGGGAAGTACTATAGTTATTAAGCTAGTTTTTTTTTTTTTTACAAGTTACTAAGCTAGTTGAATTGACATATTTATTTATTTTTAAATAAGAAAACAAAAGAATTTAAAAAAAATGTGCATCGGAACACCATGGTATAAGGTTTCCGGTTGACAATTATCAGAAAGGATATGCAAAACATTCCGTATACATTTCAAGAAAAATTTCGAAAACGTATTATAGGAGGTTCCAAAAATTCTTCAGAAATGTATTATAATGTGGGGGTAATCTCATCCTGAATGGAAAATGTTGAAAGTGAGGATGAGAAATTAACGTGGTTAAATAGTAAAGAGGGTAAAATTGGAATTTTGAAGATTTGTAGGGGTGAAAGTACATGTTATAGGGTAAAATTTTCCTGAAGTTGTTTGCGAACAAATGGTGGGTACCCAAAGGCCGATGTATTGGGCCGGGCTGGAGGTGGGTACATTCGGGGCGCGTGAGGAAACGCGCTTCCGTTGGAAGTGATTATTACTTTACTGTGAAAAGCGTACTTTCACACTGTTCATAGTGTTTGGCTCTGTAAAAATGAACAGCAAAAGCTATGGCGTAATCACTTCACAGTTCACACAAGTGAACCCGTGAATGTGAACCAATCACTCAATTTTCTTTTTCTTTTTCTTTTCATTTCTTCACTCTCAAAAACTCATTCCCTCCATTCCCTTTTCTCACAAAAAAATAAAAACAAAAACTATGCAGGCAACTCAAAACCCTCAAGATTCTTGACCACATTGTCACGCTCTTCGACTCTCCAAGGTTCGTTCTTTATGCACCGTTTCTTGCTTTGACTTCAATTTTGTCTTTTTTTCATTTACCTCCTTCAACGATTAATTTACGTTTTTGTTTCGTTCTCGTTCATTTCTAGGTTTCAATTGTTGCATGAACCTTCACTCTTCAAAATCAACAACCTTAGTTCCTGTCCTCGGTTTTCGTGTAATAATAATTGAAACATTGTTGGTTAGGGTAAATTAACTATTACTATGGCACCCAATCCGAAGGTTGTAGCTGCGTTTCGCGCAATGTCCTGCCTTGGGATTGAGGAACACAAAGTCAAACCTGTCTTGAAGAAACTGCTTAAATTGTATGATAAAAACTGGGAACTTATTGAACAAGAGAATTATCGGGCTCTTGCTGATGCTATTTTCGACGAAGATGATAATCAGGTTTATAATTATACCATCTCCTGCATTAATATGTTATGTATCTGGTTTTGTTTGTTTATTCACTGTTTTATATCATTTAACAGGCGATGGAGCCGGAGCAGGATAAGAAAAACAAGGTTGACCTTCGCAAAACTTGTTAACTGTTACTCCCTCCGGTCTATACGTCATACATTGGTTATTCAATGAACCTGAAAAAAATAATATTTTCTTATATTTGAGACCGGATGGAGAATTATATAATGTTGAGTTTGTCTGTGTTTCTTTGTTACTGTTAATTCTATGGCTGCTGAAATGTCTTAGGGTTTTTCAAACATATAGGAAGGGGAGGTGGATGAGGAATCTCGTCCAGAAGAGCGAGTGCGGCCTTTGAAGAGGTTGAAATTAAGAGGCCAAGACGGGCGCCTTCTGAATAGCGGTGGCTCAAGTACATCTGCCTTTGCATTGAAAACACCGAAACCAGAACCTGGTACAGTACCCGAAAGTAGTTCCAGACTGCTATCCAATGGAAATGCCGTTGTTGACAAGGGAAAGAAGCCTGCATCACCTGAAGAACCTCTAAGAGGGAGAAGATCTATATCTGACAGAACTCAACCTGCAGTTGTGTTTAGAGAACCGGCTGTTGGACCAGGAGCCTCTCCGTTGTCAAAAAACAAAACGCCTCATGCTTACCCTTTTATCACCCCCAAGGATGAGCCTGTTGATGAAGTGGAAGATGATTACACGGTCCCACTTTCAATGATTCTTCCTGGTAATTAACTGACTATGCCTTCAAAAGAAGTTTTTTCCTTTTCACGGTTTTTAGCGTTTGGTGTAATATCGACATGACAAAGTTTACTTATGTTAAATCCAATAATAAGTATTGTATATTGCTGGTTCAAATTTTGGCTCGACTTTGAATTAATTATAGTTGCGATGAACCTGATTGATCTTTTGCCCTTTAAATTCCGGCATTTCATGGCATCCCACCATGTGATTCCTTGGCTTATGTTATATGCAATTCTTCACTCGCATATTGTACTACTTCTGCATTTCCAGAAAGCTCATCTTAAGACAGTTTCTGTTTTCTGTTGCATCAGAAATGGTCTTTTTTTTGTGATCTACCAAAAAATGTTAACTTTGTGCCATTTATCTTTCTTCTACACATTCTATTGCTGACTCTGCATACATTTCTGTATTAATGATTGTTTGATCAGTTTTCTTTTGATTTATTTTCCTTCAAAAGAACCATCAAGTGTTCCAGACTCTTCAACGAAGAATGATTCAGCCGGAGAGCAAGATGGCAACAACACTGTGGCATCACCATACAGAAACGAAAATGTTGAAGGTGAAGATATTCTTCCTTCCTCAAATGAAGAAGTGCCTTTTAATGCCGAGCTAGCCTCATTGTCTACGGGAGAGGTAACATTTTCTCTAAGCTGCACCTCAGTTCTTTGGGGACCGGATATTTTTTTGCCTAGTCATGACCCAAGTCTAAAAACTGACAATGTTGAGATATATGTGTATCTGCTTGGTGGAATTTGGAACTGATTTGAATAATACTTTGCAGGAAGCATCTGCAAAGATAACGCCAACAGTTGGCCTTTCAAAAGAATCTGAGGCAAATGGCACACTAATTGACGGAGGAAATAAAGATTCTTGTGTTGCAAATGGATCAATCTCTGTCAAGTCTTCTCCTGCCTCGGTCGCACCTCAAGTTCTCGTTTCTCCACCCTGCCCAAGTGGTCCAGATGATGCTGTACTAGTTTCCAAGGATGTAATGAATGATTTATCGGAAAATGGTGGTGGGAAGGAGTCAGGGGAACCTATGCCTCAAAATTCCTGCAATGTAATGAATGCTCCAAACCATCATCATACAATTGATGATACAAGGGCTGTTTGTGCTACCAATGACCTAACAAAGGGAGAAGAAAAAGTGAAAATTTCATGGGTGAATAATTCTAATAATGATATCCCACCTCCGTTCCACTACATACCCCGTAACTTGGTGTTCCGAGATGCATATGTTAATATGTCTCTATCTTGTATTGGGAGTGAAGATTGTTGTTCTACCTGTATGGGCAATTGTGTCATATCATCTAAACCATGTTCTTGTGCAAATAAAACTGGAGGGGATTTTGCCTACACTGCACAAGGTGTACTAAAGGAAGCGTTCTTGGAAGAGTGTATTGCCATCAGCCGTGATCCACAAAATCATTCCTATTGCACAGAATGCCCACTTGAAATATCAAAGAATGATGGTTGTTTAGAACCATGTAAAGGACACTTGAAGAGGAAGTTTATTAAAGAGTGCTGGAGCAAATGTGGCTGTGGGAAACGTTGTGGCAATCGGATTGTCCAACGTGGAATAGCTTGCAACTTGCAGGTGATTGTTTGAGTAATCTTCACTACTTGTAAACAAATATATATTCTTCAATGTTGATGTCATTGAGGCGACACTATGGGTTTCTTTCTGTTCTTAAACACATTTCCCTTAACATATTTAGACATCTTTTCTCTAATGATTATGTGCTACTCAGGTGTTTTTAACTTCAAACGGAAAAGGGTGGGGTCTTCGTACCTTAGAGGATCTTCCAAAAGGTGCATTTGTATGCGAGTTTGTTGGAGAAATTTTAACCGTCGAAGAGTTGCATGAGAGGAACTTGAAATATCCCAAAAATGGGAAACATACGTTCCCAATTTTATTGGATGCAGAATGGGGCTTGGGAGCTGTAAAGGATAACCAAGCTCTTTGCTTATATGCGGCATCATATGGAAATGCTGCTAGGTTTATTAATCACAGGTATTACAATTTCTCATGTTTTAACAGAAGTTTTTTGTGATTATTTTTTGAAAAATAATTACTTGGATTATTGATTTTTTTTAATAAAATGAATGAATCCTTAGCAATTTAGTCTTGTTGATGTTGATTGCGTTTGCATCTGTGTTTTCTTCTGATTAATGATCTTAGAATAGCACAGCGCATTTTGCTTCCTGGTTTAGTTCATCAACCTTATAATTAATTTCAACTCAAACAAGTGACCACCGTGTCAAAATATCAAACTGAGCAAAGAACAACTCAATCATTTAGAGATCGACTTGTAAAGATTTGAATACTTTGGGTTCAATATTGTGTAAGCAAGTGACTTGTCAACTTTGTCAACCATGGAGTGAAACTCCTCTTATAACTCAATTTTTCCACGGTGTCCTTGTGGTGTGAACCTTTGTCGTTTCTATGGTATGTATTGGGTTCGTCATTACAAACAATTGTTCTGTTCTTCACACACTTTGCTTGTTTTGACATACCGGCAGGAGTAGATTAGGAATAAGGAAAAAAAGTTCCAATTTCTAATTGTTTTCATAGAATAAACTCATGCCTAATGTAAGAAGACAAAATGTCAGGTCAGAAGCGATTCAACTTAAACAAGCTATGTGATAAGGAGGGAGGGAATCATTCCAGGGAAAATGTCTTAAATTTTGATATGTATATGTGTGTGTGTGTGCGTGCGTGTGTGCGCGTGCGTGCGTGTAATAAAATAAATAATTTATTTGAGAAAGTGGAAGATGTTCACTATTCTAGTGTTGACTGATTAGCAGAAAGCCTGAAACTGATAAAATCAGGGGAACATGGAATCGGTCAGTATACTCGGGGGGCTAGACGTGACTGTACTTGGTTTCTAATTTTTGAATAAGGCTTTTGGTTTTGCATAGTTGAGTTAGGCCAAACCAAATTCTAAGAGTGTTGTTTTTAAATTGCCCAGACAAAAAGTACCTAACGTAAAATATGAAGCATAATTAGGGTGAAAGTGGTTCAGTTTAATAATGTACAGATTGGGAAATTAGTGGCAGCATTTCTGTGGACCAAGGTTCGTTCCATTTGCATGCTATTGATGATATGCTTATTTTACTGTTAACTGTATTTCTGGGTGGCCAGGCAGACACTTAAATCATAATTTGGAATTGTAAATTAGAAGATTCTCAGTAATTCTATCCCGTTATGGCAGATGTTTAGATGCAAACTTGATTGAGATCCCGGTTGAAGTTGAGGGTCCATCTCATCACTATTATCATGTGAGAAGTTGGCAAATTCTCAAAATTCCAGTTGTCATTTATAATTACCTCTGTTGCGTAGGTTGACCCTTTAGAAACCTTGCTAACTGATGTCTTTGAATGTTGGAACATGCAGTTTGCCTTCTTCACATCCAGAAAAATTGCAGCACAGGAAGAGTTGACCTGGGTATGTCGATTTGGTTCTGTAATATGTTTGGTGAATGGTCTTATATTTAGTGAATCATGATTGATATAAAGCTTTTTATTTGGTACTTGGCTACTGAATTGAAAAATGCCATGTACAATGGTTAGTTGGCTCTTGGCCGGCCATCTGTCAGTGGACATCTTCATTGCTTCTCATTTTTGTGTAATTCACTTTCTTTGGATTGTTTACATATGCAGGACTTGATTTTTCGTCTCTAGAAAAGCTTATGTGCATAGTGTTTTTGCAGGATTATGGTATCGATTTTGATGACGATGATCAGTCTCTGGAGCTGTTCCGGTGCAAATGCGGCAGTAAATTCTGCAGGAATATGAAGCGCTCAAATAGTAAGTTTAATCTTCCATTTGTATGTAAAGTCCATAAGTTTGTTTTACTTTCAACATAAAAGATATGACCTATTACCTTTTATGATTATTCAATTCCTACACTGGCATTCTCTATGTTTAAAAATTATTTTTGGATTGTGAATTTTGGGTTTCAGCTTCCCTTATGACTTATGGTTCATGCGTATGAGATATACTGCATCCACTTCCAAATTGGTCCATGATTATGTTAGTTAGCACTTAGCAGCTATTCTTCTTTAGCATATCAATACCTGATTAATAGCGAAATTTTCAAATCACAACAATAATTTGTAAAAATGTTGAATTAATTCAAAAAAATCACATGGTAGTTGTAAACTTGTAATTGTTAATTACAGGCGATCTTTGATTGTCTTACCGTGCTCTACACTAGATAAACTCTTCATCCCATTAGCTTAATTGCTGGTTTAAAAGGCTTTGCTCATACCGAACTTGAGGTTTTACATTTACGAGGTATTTTGAAGATCTTACCTGGATTTATTATAACATATGCATATGTCCATAAACTGTTTTCAACTTATTTTCATCAGCTCCAAAAATAACTTATACAAGCAGCTTACACAGCCAATGCAGAGTTTCGCTTCATCCCCTTTTCAATTGCAGGAATGATTTATATGTAAACACTTTTACAACAAACTTTCATTGAATATAAGCGCTTAACTAAGTCGTGTACCCAAATGCTCCCTCAGTTGCTTTGTCGTAGATATTGTAAGTTAACTAGTTGTTCTTTTGTACTTTGAACATATCACTCATCGTCTGGATGTTTTTTTATCGCATAGTTGATTTCTCTTGAATGCCAAGATGCCAGGCATTAACGAGGCTCAATTAACAGTGGAAGACTCTTGGTTGTGTTCTCTGCTTGTTACAAACTCACAATCTTGTGCTTACGGTTTAGTCATCACTGAGTCACATCTGTCGTGCTCTATTCCATGAAACTTAATCACGTTACGTTGCACACAAAATAGGTTTTCTGCTTGCATTACAATGTTGTTAATTCGTTTTACCCTCATAATGCAGGAAGCATTAGATCGTCAATTGCTGGGTGATAGATAGGCATTCTCTGCTAAACTAATTTGCTGTCAGAGATCCATGTTGCTGATTAGTAATGACCAACAAGACCCAGGCTACTGAATCAGCCTCTTCTGTTTTATTTTTTATTTTTGTTGTTGTTCTGTCAGGAGGTTGGACAGTATTTCTACAGCCATCCGAAAACTATGGACGCTATTTTTCCACCCCTGTTGCTATTAAAAAATCGCACATGTTTCTGGAAGTGTAGTTTCCGGACAACATAAATGGTCTAGAAGTGTACTTCCAGACAGCACAAAGTTGGTGTTTTTTCGGATATGTGCATCCAAACTCATGTGGGTTGGAGAAAGTGTTTCCAAAAAACTATTAGGCATTCATGGCCCAAAAGTGAAAATAACCTTTGGGCGCTAGCAAATCTGAATCTTTGATGTTTTACTGCATCATTCATGTGGAAATTTATTATCTGCTGAATGCACAACACTGTTGTCAAAGAAAACTTTTATGGTATTTTTTGGTTGATATATGAAAACGTGAAATTTCCATTTTGCTATGATCAACAATCGGAGCAACCGGCTTTTACAAAGTGAAAACCGGTAGTAACTGATAGAAAGTCGACTAATGTCCCCAAAGGTAAAGCTAATTAGCCAAAAATATTCTCACATAGGAGACAATCATGTTCGAGACTAACATGGAGCAAACAGGGGCAGAACTAGGTTACCACTTACCACCTTGTGGGGTGAGACTTACCACCTTGTGGGGATAGTCACCCAAAATATTGAATCTTCAACCATTTTGATATGCTAGTATAACATTAAAGATGATGTGCTAATGGAATTGGAGTCAATGGCTCAGGAAACATGTTATGTTGCGGCTATAGGTAAGGCCTGATCCTAATGGCTTTTGATAGATAAAGTTTGGTGTTTTTTTTACCCAACAAAAAAATTGATCTAAGTGTTAAGGGACTTGGATCCATTAAGCAAGTGGCTGGGGATTCAATCTCTGATTCTTGCGTAATAATAAAATTCGGTTGAGAAGAGACGAGAATCCATATGGTGTGTCCCCATTGCGAGAATTAAGCAAGTGGTGTTAATTTTTTGTTGCAAGGCCAATTGTTGAAGCACGCAGGATCAATGTAACTCAAGCAGTCTTCCTAGATAAAAGGCGGAAGACGATGCCAATCTCTGCTCTTCGAGTATAAGATTTCAGAACATGCTATACTGCAGAAATTCTATGGCTTCAGTCATTATTGCGAGAATTAAGGGTCAAGCATCAAACTCCGAGAGTTCTTTGTGATGATTCAAGTACTCTCTCTCTCTCTCTCACACACACACACACACACACACAGTCCAGTTCTACACTCACGCTGTAAACATATGGAATTAAACATATTCTTTGTAAGGGAAAATGTTGTCAACAAAAGCATAACTGTCTCTCATATGTCAGCTCAAGATCAATGGACAAACATGCTAACAAAGCCCTTGTGAAAATATGCACTAGCATAGCATATTTTTAACAAACTAAAGATGTCACTCGCACTATCTAATCTCGAGCTATGATACAATATTTATTTGGTAAATAAAGAAAATACAATAACAAGAGCAACCGCTCCTAGAAAATCATGCTTGAAACCAAAGTAAAAATTAAATGTTCTTAACGCCTTTGGAAATTAAACATCTTGATTGCTATGGCAAAGACCAAAGCAAATGCTATTGGAAATGCAACATTAACAAGAGCAACCACTCCTAGAAAATCATGCTTGAAACCAAAGTAATTTCTCAGAAAATTTTCCACTGTTTGTTTTCCATCACTAGTTTCAATGTTTTGTTTTACATCTCCATATTGTGAAGCCACCAAACCATACAAACTCCAAGCCACTGGATTTGCCCAACTGTACCACCTCCACCACACTGGAATACTCTGTTAACCAAAGCCACCAAGAAAAAAATGTCCTATAAATTAGTTATATTCTACTATTGCTATGTTTAAAAATGCATTAAATTTTGAAAAAATAAACGGGAAAGAGGGAACTATTATTAACTAAAATGACACTAATTAATTACTATTTTACAACTGTCTCTGACTGTCTCTTGAGGTTAGAAAGTCAGATTCTTACTACTAAAATGATGAAATTAAAATGCATTAAGAATTTGAGGAAGTCAAAAACATACTGGTCTTGGGACTACGAATCCTGAGAAGAGATTCCATACTGAATAGAATGCAGAGGAAACTATAATGGAAATGTGATTGTTTGGGGTCAAGGCCACAGACATCATACCATAGAAGGTGAAGTAGAGGAAGGTGAAATACATGAAGAATAGGCACCACAAAACTTTAACCAATGCCCACTCAAAACCAATCATAGCATACACTATAAGGCCATAAACCACAGATTGTACAAAAACATATGGGAGCTCAATCACAACCTGCAATGCAAGATAATTACTTACACGTAATGAAGTAAATAAAAAAGTAGTAGTTTTAAATCTTCCTAATAACCTTTGAAATTACTAAATGATTAAATTATTAACTATTTTTTGTTATTTTCTTTAAGATATTAAAGACATCTATGATGATATCAGAAACTGTATTTTATAAATTGGTTTGGATTCTTGCCTGAGCAAAAGCATATGGAAAAGCTGAGTACATTCCGGCTGCTCTTTCTCTATAAAAGACCGTTCTTTCGACACCAATCACTGGCTGCACTGAATTACTATTCATGGCACCAATTAGGATAACAGCAGCATACATGGATCCCATGGCATTAAAAAGATCTTGGTCTTTTTCACTGCAATGATGAAATGAAATTTTACAAACTTGAAGCCATAAAAAATTTCTAGTTTTACAATTTGATCTTACATTTTGGAGCCAAGGTTCCAAAACATGCTTCCAAGCAAAACAGCCACGGCAGTTGAGTACAGAAATCTTATGGCATTTTATTCAGGATTGCGCCAATAAGACCAATGTTGTTTCCATAAGCAAGCCATGCATTGTGTCCAAAAGGATCTCGAGTATTGCGAAGCAAAATAAAGATATTTCGAATCTGGTGCTGGAGTACTCAATTCTTTGATAAGTGCTTTGTTTCTCCTGAAACAGTTGTAGTAGATTATTTTCTAGTTCTATAGTTTGATTTGATTTGATTTCATACAAGTGAAAATACCTGTATAACTCTGAATTTTTGTACACCTCTGCATAATCAATCCCCAATTCCCTTTCTTTAGATGAAGTTGTGACTTCCAACATCCATGTTGCTGGATTATAACCGTCTTTAATCTTGCTAACACCTTGAATTCCCTTCAAGACAGGCATGTACATTATGAAATGTTAACAAGTAGATAATAATTTGAAACATAAAAATGAAATCAATATTCCATACTTTTAATTACACACACGCGCACACATAGATACTGCATACATACATATATATTTTCTACCTACCTCAAAGTAATTGATTAAATTGAAAGAATTATGTCCAAGTGGCCCCACATATATCTCTTGCCCTCCTTGCTTAAGCAGCAAAAGCTGTATTTCATTATGAGAAAGATATTAGACACTCGGTAAATTGCAATGGAAGAGAACAGCCAATTTTTATATTTTTTAGTTTCTTAAGTTTTAAACTTTTTGTTTTTCACCTCATCAAAAGATTCAAATATATCAATGCTAGGCTGGTGGATGGTACAAACAACTGTTCTTCCAGTGTCTACTGTGTTCCTAACTGTTCTCATAACAATAGCTGCCGCTCTTGCATCTAGCCCAGAAGTTGGCTCATCCATGAAGATTATTGAAGGATTAGCTACCAATTCAACTGCAACAGTTAGCCTTTTGCGTTGCTCTGTCGAGAGACCGCTAACACCAGGCAGTCCTACTAATGCGTATCGTAGCGGTTTCAGTTCCACAAGTTCCATGACTTCCTCAATAAACATCTGCAAGCATTAGTCAGTTTCAAACCTTTTTATTCTCATGTTTTCTGATAATGTAATAATTCCAATGAATGGTAATTGGTAACTAAATAACACAAGTACATGAATGCAATATGATGGAAAAATATCAAGTGATTCTGATGCCAACCTTTCTGGTTTCAGTATTGATGTCTGGGGACAATCGGAGCCATGCTGAATAGAGCAAAGATTCATAGACAGTAACATGAGGAGAATGGATATCAGTTTGTTCGCAGTATCCAGAAATTCTTGCAAAGGTTTCTTGCTTCTTTGGATAGCTAGATATTGTGATGTTCCCACCAATATATCCACCAGTTTTTCTACCGGAAAGCACATCCATCAGAGTTGTTTTTCCTGCACCGGTGACGCCCATCAGAGCAGTGAGAACACCTGGTCTGAAAGCTCCGTTAAGACCCTTCAGAAGAACTAACTTATCCTCAATAACACCTCGGTTTCTCATTTCCTGTAATTTCAGTTCAAGCATTTGATAAACTTTACTTCACAATAATGCCACTGACACTGTCGATCAATTATAACCATCAAATCATTAGAAAGTTTGAATTTAACTAGAACTACATCTAAAGTCAAACATATGGCTGTGATGTGTTGACAGTGTAAAACTTTTAACACTGACAGTGTATCAAAATTAAACTCTTTATTTATTCGGTTTCTACTTTACCTGTGGCATGTCTACAGAATATGAAACCTCATCAAAGGTGATTGAATGTGGTTCAAATGGAAGAACCATTCCTCTTTTCCTACTATGATTTGTCTCTACACCAACTGTT
>Ga0228711_1002926_pt1 | contig 26487 bp, 25 predicted proteins | sample MedpolnodulmetaG_2_FD_177996 | JGI IMG/M metagenome (GOLD analysis project Ga0228711, IMG submission 177996) | Root nodule microbial communities from Medicago polymorpha collected in Santa Monica, California, United States - brown nodules | ecosystem: Host-associated > Plants > Roots > Nodule... | reverse complement strand
TTAGGTTTTGAGCACCGATTTGATAGAAAGGGGGGAATGAGCACCGATTTGGGGGTTAGGTTTTGTTTTGGGAAGAAAGAATTTGAGTTTGGGAAAGTGAAAGAGGGGAAGTGAAAGGGGGGAATGAAATTTTCGGAAAGGTATAACGCGCCTTCTAAAAAAAACAAAGAAAACTCGCGACGGTTCAGCAAACAGCCGCAACAACTGTTGCAAAAATGCACTTTGAGGCAGTTGCAAGTTAAGGGTCGCAGATGAAGTGTCGCAATTTGCCTATTTTCTTGTAGTGATTTTCAATTTGTGGCATTGAATCATAGTCTGAGACTTGGAGTGTAACATGTGGAACTCAGACTCTACGGCTGTGATGATGAGAGGTTTTGTAATGAAACGGCGGCAGCGACAACAGGAACGGCGGCGGACAACAGAAAAGGAATAGTAACGAATAATGACGGCAAAGGAACGGTGACGACTAACGACAACAAAGGAAATGTGATGATATGATGACAATTGAGATGGGAGGAACAAAGACATACACTTACTGCGGAGGGAACACTACAAACGCCGGAACATATACAACGTTGTCTTTGGTTTGGATTTTTGTTCAATCCACAAAAACAAAGAAGCAATTACAGATATAGCAACGTGAACGTGATTTGTTTTGGCCGGAGTGGAACATACCATAGAACTAAGCAAGATGAAGTGGTTGTGGTTGTGGTCTCTGGAAGAAAGCGGTAATTAAACAATTGAAAAGACAAATTTGGGAGAGAGAAACAAACATACGTATCAAACCAATGCATGAAGACCCCATTGCCCCTTTCCTTGCTGAAGTGGAACATACCATAGAACTAAGCAAGATGAAGTGGTTTAGATAATCTTCCATTCTCCTCACTCTTTAAACCAATGCATGAAGACCCCATTGCCCCTTTCCTTGCTCTACAGCTCACTAATTAAACTTATGTATCAAACAAAAGAAAACACAAGATCTGAGTAGAAGCTCATTCTCTGTTTGTATCATACCATGTATGTGAAGACCACAAGCATAGAGTTAAGAATCTTCATCTGCGACTAAAATCGACATCACATTGGATAGAATAACTTTTCAAGAAAGTGCAGACCTATAAAGTCAATTCAAACAAATTCTGAAAAGTTTCTTATGAGTCCATTTGTTGTTTTAATAACCTACAGCATGAAAACAGAATTCAAGTTAAAATTTTGTCTCCATGAGAACTATATATCAATCAATAGAAATGTATAAATGAAAAACCTCAGAGTCCTCCATGCAAGCCCCCGCTTCAGATGATTTGATGATTCATTCAGAAGACTCTCCGGGGTCTAAACAAAAGTATGGGGGAGGGCACAAAAGTGACATTTTTTCATATAAGAGGCAATGCAGTTGATGTGGAAGGTATGAACACTAACATTAAACATTCAAAGCATGGTAAAAACTAGAAGAAGAAAAAAATGAATACAAAATAGTTATAAATCCTTATGAAGGACGTAGTATTCTGGGAAAACATAAAAACAACCCACAGAACACACAGATCAATCTTCTCAAAGAGAGACACTACGCACCAAGGAGGAACATATTATTAGTACAATTATTATTATTATTATTATCATGAAAAACATAACAGTGCAAATCTTCTTAGTAGTCCTTCTCTAATTCTTGAAATATTCATTCCTCCTTCGCCTTCGGCTCCTCGACCTTCATGTCAAGCTCCTTCTTTGCCTTCTTGGCTTTCTTCCTAGCCTCCTTCTTGGCCTGCTTGCAATCCTCCTCGTCCTCCTTCAATTCCTCCTCCATGGCCTTCTTGTTTTCTTCTAAAAACTTCTTATATTCTCATCCTTTACGGTACTGGAGGTTGCCCCGATTGTGTTGTCGGCGCTGCAAAGGGTTAGGGTTGAGAAGGGTTTTAAAAAGATTAAAAACCATTCATTCTACCTAACAAAATCAAAATGACAAGTCAAATTATCAAAATCACTTCAAAAAATAAAATGCGGTTTTAAAAACCACAATCACATCCTTACATAACAACACTGATCTCAGTCTCAATAAACGTAGATTCAGCAGCATAAAGGTACAAACAGAAAATGTTCAGACTTCAATTAAATTATATATCATGCAGCAGAATATTTAGTCAAGGCAAAAGTTAGATGCACACATCTGGAAGCAGCTTTTGTCTCATTTGAAAGTTATATTACAGTTATTTTGCAGGAAAGTCAAGGACATGAGTTGTTCTCAAGTAAAACTGAAACATGAGCATGAGCATGAACATTTATCTTCAGATAAATGAAGAAAAAATGTCATATAGGATTAGTTGTGTAATATATGATTTATGAGAGACTTGGGTTCCAAAAAACTTACGCACAGGAAAATGAAGGTTGGGGCATAGACCAAGCATAGAGTTAAGAATCATCATCTGCAACTAAAACCCATATCACATTCTAAAAAGTTTCTTATGACTCTGTTTGACGTTGTTTTAATAACCTACAAACACAGCATGAAAACAGAATTTACGTTAAAATTTTGTCTCCATCAGAGTTATATATCAATAAAAAAAACCTAGAGTCATCCATGCAAGCCGCGACATGAGATAATTTGATGCTTCATTCGGAAGACTGTCCAAAGTCTAAGCATTTTGATATAAGAGTCGAAGCATTGGGTGGCATAGTAGCAGTTGATATGAAAGGTATTAATACTGACTAAGATTAAAAACTAGAAAAACAATGAATACTAAAAACAATGAATACTAAAAACAATGAATACTAGGGTACGTACCAAATTAGGCCACATTCTCCTTTTCACAATGGGGTGAGTAGTTGGTTTCTTGCACAAGTTTTAGGTGTATTGGATTAGTATTTTAAGAGATTTTAAAATATTTTTTATTATAATCAAAAGTGTTGTGTTATTCAATCAACACTTTTTACAACTAAAAAAAAATGCTTATTCTCCCAAAAATTAAACTCACAACAATATCACGATGTCACAAAAGGTAACTATATTAGCACTTATTCCTCCCCAATTGCTCATGTATTCCGGGAAGTCCTTGATCTAACGGTTGCCATTATTTCGAGAAACGGCCGTGATGTATAAAAAAAGAGTTGTGTGGTATTCCTTCAACGACTTTTGTCATTTAAAGAAAGTGATGAGGTATTCAATAAAAACTTTTCATCACATAAAAAAAGTTGTGTTGTATTCAAAACCATTCATATTTCGAATGATTGTTTAATAAATTGGATTTTGATGGAATTTGTGGAATTTTTTAGTGAAATTTTAGAATGAAAAAGTCTTTCATAAAAACATGAGATTTCTTAGCATTGTTTTTTCTTTTAAGATTTTACTATTTCTCTAACTTTTCATCTCTCTTATCCCCCCAAATAAATAAATAAATTAAAGAGTTTGTATTGAGAATATTATGAAAGATAGTGTATTATAATCATTTAATGAGTCCTTAAAAGTTATGAAATCCATAAAATCATTTAATTCAAATCCTTTAAAATCTTATGGTGTAAATTCATTAAAATCCAAATTATAAATCTTGATAGTCTTTTAAAATCATGAAAGTCATTCAAATCATGCAAGGTCTTTTAAACTACCCAAAACTTTTTTAAACAAAAATTCTCCTTTAAAATTCTAATCCAATCCACCTTTATATTCAAGGATATATGCATTTAAAATCAAGACATTTGTTTTGATTAACTAACTATCATTCTTTAAAATTTCATTTTTATGCGGCATCTAAGTACGTGACAAACAATGAGCACAAGAGTTTCACTATTTTTCTTTCCGAAAAAGTTTAGTGTTTTTTTCCTAGTATCCTAGCGGCTGGAAATTCATCGTAAATAAATAGGGTGTTTGGGACCAACCTTACATATATAATGTAATGTCCTTACCAATTGAGTTAAACTCTCAGAGACAAAAATTTCATTGTTTTAATAAAATGTTAAGAGGAACATTAGGGACATTCTATTTTTAACACTTTCTTCAACATTCATTCTCTTATTGGATAAAACCAATGTATGACACACCACTTTAAGTGGAACCCATTTCTAAAGTGTGAGACTCATCATGATTTAAGCCAATAAAAAAAAGAGTGTTAAAAAGATAGTGTTGTTAGCACTACTCTATTTTAAAAATACACATTATTTATCTTTTTCTTTTTACATTTCTCGCATAGTGTTCAAATAATTATGACCAACCAAGTATTTTTCTAAGGTTTTCACTAATTTGTGCCCTCAGAGCACAAGATAAAAAACTAAATTTAAAAATTTATTCTTAGAAATGGTGCATTCATAACCTTAAAAGCTTAAAAACTTATCATTTTCAAAAAAAAACTTAATTTTTTAAATCTAAGAAACTTATCTTATGCCTTTATCACAAGTTATATCACCAAAATGAACACTCATCCTTGCAAAGATACACCAAAATCATAATTTGATACCCCAAATATTGAACTGGAAGTTCTTCAAGACGAAGCACCTCTTAAATTGTGAAAACCCAAAATCTTAGAAAGAAAATTTCTTTATGAACCTTAGAGAATCTCACAATATCTCTCTTTGTAATGAATTTAAATCATTTTAGAATCACTCACAATATGAACACTCAGTGAAACAATCTCACTCCTCAATCACACTCCAGAGACTTGAATCAGAGAAAATATTTAATATGAATTTTGGTAACCACTTGTTTGTTTGTTTTGCAAAACCCTTTCTCAATCCTGATTTACAATTGGAATTGGTGAACCAGGGGATTTGGAATTTAGGGTTCTAGATCAATATTTGCAATCGACCGGTAAAAATGTATTACTCCAAAACTAAGAGTGTGTTTAGATGGGGGAATGTTTTGAGGGAATGTAATGTTTTGGGGAAATTCAAATATTTTGATGTGAATTCCATTGTTTGGATGATAATTTGAAGAATTTTCAAAATGATAGAAATTTATGAAGTATTTTGTTCAAGTTAAATTTAGAAAATTTCAAATGACACCTAAAAGTTAAGTATTTCAAATTTCTTCATTGTTAGAATTTTTTAGAATTTGCATTTTGGTCCTCAAATTTAACAAAATTTCCAAATTGACCCCTCATTTTTTTCAAAAATTATAATTTGACCCATCAAATTTTTTGAAATTTACAAATTGACCCCTAATTTCATTTTTAAAATTTGGCGCAAAAAAATTAAAATTTATAAAAGTTGCCCAAAAATGATAACAATGAAATTTTTTATTACTCCATTCAAACAAAAGTATTGAGAAATGAAAGTAATTTAATTGAATAATTTAAATTGCTTAGAATTCTAAATTCTTTAAAATTTCTCAATTACCTCATTCAAATACACTCAAAGATATTCTCCGAATGATGCAGGATTTTAAATAAAGTTCTCATATGTTGATATTTCCAAGCATAAAATTCAATGGTGTGAGAAAATAAAGTTGCAATGCAAGTTATGTGTTCAAAAATCCCTCCACGTGAGTTGTAAAAAGAATACATGCATAAATAGGATCCATGAAAAGACTACAGCATTCAAAGAAATCTAGGTGACATGAAAATTGTCTAGACTGAAAGAAAAAAAATTGTGATATCCTCAATATATGGAATAAATGGTAAATATAATATTTATAATATCAGAGTTTGTGTCAAATGATATTTTGGAAACTTGATTCATAAGAGCAACACAGTTCATCTAGAATTCTCTATTTGTATCTTGCCTAGAGTGCGCACTTGTGACTATTTGAAAAACTTATGAAAACAGCTGATATAAAAACATTTTCACTTTCCTCTTTAAACCAATGCATGAAGAACCCATTGCCCCTTTCCATACTCTACAGCTCACTAATTAAACTTATGTATCAAACAAAAGAAAACACAAGATCTGAGTAGAGGATCATTCTCCAAGTGCCAAAACCCAAATTGAAGGTTTGTTCAAATCAAAACTGCATCATAAACTTTCAGCTAGGTGATCGTTTGGAACTGCGGTTTGGGGTTCACTATCGCGTACCAATGCAGAAGCTACAACTACAAGCTTCTATTCAAACGTGCGTTCAGCCAATTTAAACGCGGATGCATATACACTAGGTACTATGGTCGTTTCTTGGTCACCGAGAAAATTGGAGCGGTGGCTTTCCACCAGCAACTTCCAGTTGAAGCTAGGATACACCCTGCATTCCACGTATCTCAACTGAAAATGGGAGTAGGAGGCAAACCTATAGAAGCAGAACTACCTACTGAGTTTGCCAGGGAAGGGTACTAACCATGAGCCTAGCGAAGTTCTGGGTTTTCACACTATAACCCAGCAGGGTCAGCAAGTGGAGCAGATCCCGGTACAGTGGCAGCACTTTTAGACTAATGGAACTCCCGTTTTTAGTCTTCCGGGACCAATTAAAAACCCAAAGATTTTGTTTCAACAAATCCCTTTGTCTAATGTGATTCTAATTGTTGTATATTAAATTAAATTTAATGTCATATCATACCATGTCTATGAAGACCACAGGCTTAGCGTTAAGAATCTTCATCTGCGACTAAAATCCACATCACATTGCATAGAATAACTTTTCAAGAAAGTGCAGACCTAAAAAGTCAATTCAAAGAAATTCTGAAAAGTTTCTTATGAGTCCATCCATTTGTTGTTTCAATAACCTACAGCATGAAAACAGAATTCAAGTTAAAATTTTGTCTCCATGAGAACTATATATCAATCAGTAGAAATGCATGAAGGAAAAACCTCAGAGTCCTCCATGCAAGCCGCTGTCGCTTCAGATAATTTGATGGTTCATTCATTCAGAAGACTATCCGGGGTCTAAAAGAAAAGTATGGGGCATTTTTTTCATATAAGAGCCAATGCAGGAAGGTATTAACACTAACATTAAACATTCAAAGCATGGTAAAAAAATGAATACAAAATAGTTATAAATCCTTATGAAGGTAGTATTTTGGGAAAACAGAAAAACAACCCACAGAACACAGAGGTAACATATCAATCTTCTCAAAGAGAGACACTACACACAAAGGAGAACATTTACTGGTACAATTATTATTATCATGAAAAACATAATAGTGCAAATCTTCTTAGTAGTCCTTCTCTAATTCTTGAAATATTCATCCCTCCTTCCCCTCCTCAGCCTTCATGTCAAGCTCCTTCCTTGCCTTCTTGGCTTTCTTCTTAGCCTCCTTCTTGGCTTTCTTCTCGGCCTGCTTGCTATCCTCCTCGACCTCCTTCAATTCGTCATCCATAGCCTTCTTGTTTTCTTCTTCTAAAAGCTTCGCATATTCTTGTTCGTTCATAAGCTTCATATCAGCCAAGAGCTTCTCCTCAGCGATCTTAAACATAGCACTAAAGCATTTGTCTTCAATTTCGGCAGCAAGTCTCTTCCTACGAATTTCAAAAAAGTTGTGATTTGGTAACTTCTTTTCTATCTTATCATCCACATCTGAATCTGAGTCAATGAAACATTCAGACGCCTCATCGTCAGACTCAGACTCCACCCCCTCGACTAATTCATCCTTTACGGTACTGGAGGTTGCCCCAATTGTGTCATCGTCTGCACCGCCATAAAAGGGGGTGTGCAGGGTTAGGGTTGAGAAGGGTCCAATTCCAAGGCTAGAGATGAGATGGGAATCGTTTAGTCCGAGACTCAGAGAAAGGAAAAGACGTTGATTGGAAACAGGCATGCAGTTGATTTCTTCGATTGCGACCTTCAGCTGATGAAGAGTGGTGGTGTTAGGGTTTACGTCTAAGGCAAACTTTCACTGCTCGGTGCCACAATGAATACCATTGCTAGCTACTGTGTGGTACGTACAAAATTAGGCCACAATCTCCATTTTAATACTTTTCACGATGGGGGTGAGTAGTTAGTTACCTCCTGATATTTGGGGATTGAAAGTGATTTTTTTGGATGCCAATATAGACCACAATATATGAAGCTCTATTCCTCAGCAAATTTACATGATGAAATTGAGAAATATTTACATACGAGTGATACTTTCTCTATCGTTATCTTTCAAAACCAATTGAAAACAGTTTGTATGTGTTGTGGCCATGTCCTTAGGGACTAACGCATACCCTCCAAACGTTGAACATATAGTGAAGTCGAGTGATAATATGCAATGTGGCTCATCTTTGAAAGTGACTGTCAAACAATTGTGAACGTTGTGATTAATGGTTGTTTGTACGAGAATGAAGTGTTAGCCATCATGTAGTAACTTGTACTATGTTGTGACTGTCAAAGAAATTAACCCATCAAATTTGTGTTTTGATGTCTTCTCGCATCTGATTGCTTAACTAACTATTTAAGATTTCATTTTTCTGCGGCATCTAACAGAATACTATACATGACAAACATTGAGGACATTTGTGACCAACCAAGTATTTTTCTAAATGTGTTGATTACCAAAATGAGCACTCTTGCTTGCAAAGATCCACCAAAATCATAATTTGACACCCCAAATTTTGAACATTAAGATCTTCAAGATGAAGCACCTCTTCAATTGTGAACAACCCAAAACCTTAGAAAGATGGAAAGAAAATCTCCATGAACCTAGAGAATCTCGGTGAATCTATATCATATTAGTTAGAATCACTTGCAATATGAACACTCGGTGAAAAAATTCAATATGAATTCTGGTTCAAAGTAACCACTTGTTCGTTTGTTTGCAAAACCCTTTCTAAACTCTGATTACAATTGGAATTGATGGTGAATCAGGGGATTTGGAATTTAGGGTTCTAGGACATTGGAGGATTTAAGACCTAAGATTTGTTCGTCTTGTTGAGAAACAAGTAAATTGTGTAAAATACCCTGTTTTCAATATTTAGTGAGTACCAAAATGTAGTTCTTATCCGTGAACTGTTGTTTATCAATAAATAAGTTAAAAAAGACAATTTAGAGGTAATAATAATTCCAACCAATAATAAATCTAGAATCAATGTGTAGAGTAAACAAATAGTCGATCCAAAGAACAAGATAAATAGAGTAGAGGAACAAACACAACAAAATTGCTTACTCAATACAGTCTAAATTGACTTACGTATGGAGAAGAGAGCAACTCCAATTCATTATCGACAAGTCTTTGCAAGAGATAAAAAAGAGTTACAAGAAATTAACTTCAATGACAAAACTTTAATTTCTACATTTTCCCTTTCTCTCGGCCATCAAAAAGAAGTTTACAAAAAAATCTATCTAGGTGACATGAGATGAGACCATACAAAAAAATTTACTGAAAAATTTGTTTAAAAAGATAAAGAGAGAATAGAATAGGATTATATCCTAAATTTATAATATTTGGAATATCAGTGTTTGTGTAAAATGAACTTTTGGAAACTTGATTTGTAAAAGCAACAGTTCACCAAAGAAAAATTATGTCAAGAAAAATACTCTTGATTTTCATTTCCAAAGGAGTATCTTGCCAAGTTCTAGGATTATTCAACAGGGTGAACACAGGCAAAATATAAGGTACATCACGGGTCTTATGTTTGAGGTTCCACAATGTTGATTTCATATCATATACGCATTTCTAATTTTCAAACAACAAAATTGTACCAAAACATATATAACGACATTTCAACGGTGAAGTGAACAGTAATTGTCGTTTGTGACTGTTACGAGGAGGGAAGAATTCCTCCAAAAAGAAACACACACTAAACCAAATACCCAGGCGCAAGGGCAGTGGAAGAACACAGGCTTAACTGAACCTAAAGCATAATTTCTTCCATGAGGAAATACATACAAACATAACAAACATAGAGACTGCTTGGATTAGCTTATTTGAGCTTATCTAGCATAAGCACTTGTGACTGTTTAGAAAACCTGTGACAACAGCTGTTATAACATGTACATATGCAAACATAACAAACATGGAGCCTGCTTGGATTAGCTTATTTGACCTTATCTGCTAGCATAAGCACTTGTGACTGTTTGTAAGACTTATATGAAAACAGCCGAAAACGTCTTATTTCCTATAAAATCTCCAGAATAGCTTATAGCTTATGAAAACAGCTTATACAAGAACCAAGCCTGAACCCACCCACTAGGTGGGGTCAGCTACATAAATCAAACAACACCATAGTGTTCTATCAAAAACCATGAAAACAGCTTATAGCTTATTCATGAGTACTCATACTAATAAGTTGTCTACCTAGACAGGGCCATAATAACAGTTTTCACCAACAATAGCTTATAAAAAAAAGCATTAGATTATAGACAAAAAATTGATTTTATTTTAGCTTGTGTTATTGAAATAGCTTATTCACAAGCAAAATAAGTTGTTTACCTAGACAGGCTATAATAACAAACAACTTTCACCAAAATCAGCTCAAATGTGGGAGATAATTTCGCATCTAAGCATCATAACAACAGCAGAAACAGATAAACAAACAGATTAAAACCATTCAATCTAACTAACAAAATCAAAATCACAAGATGAAAAATCAGAGTATAATCAAAGCCACTAAATGAAACAAAATGAGGTTTTAAAAACCACAATTACATCCTTAAATAACAACACTGATCTCAATCTCAATAGACAATAATCAAAACATTAAAAACTCCAAAACAACAGAAGTCACTGTCTTTTTCATAACAAAAACTAAACCCATAAACTAAAAAACCTCAGAATCCAAGTTTGGTACGACGCCAGTGACGACGCTTGGCATTATACCTAAAAAAATCAAATCAAATAACATATACATAAGAAACCAAACAAGATTTACAATAATAATACAACGTTGTTGTTGTTGTTGTTGAGAGAAAGAAATTAACCTGATGGTGTTGTCGGTTCTCATACGGATCCAATAAGGAATGGGTCTGTTCTGCCTCATCTTCTTCGCGAGCTTCTTCTTGATGACGAATGTCTTGTGTGAAGGCTGCAATTAGAGATTAATCAAAAATTGAATCGAGAATAGTGGAATTAAGAGTGGGAATTTGATGTTGAGGAGTTTCGATTTGATTTACCATTTTCGCAGCTGCTTCTTCTTCTTCCTTCTTCGGCTGCGCTGGAGATGAAATGCTGAACCAACGGCGATACCAAACCCTAATGGCTAACTCAACCTCTTTTTATAGCTCTCGTTTTTTTTATTTTTTTTTATTTTAGAGGCTTAACTCTCATTATTTATTTTTGACCAAAATTATTTAATTTTTTTTTTTAGGGATTAATTTTTTCTAATATGTTTTTGTAATTTATTTCCAAATTGCAAATATGTCATTCATTTTAGGGGTTATTTTTGTCTTTATCCCCAACATTTTTTAATTTTAGGTTTTTTATCCCTACAAATAAATATCTTATCACTTTTGGGCATTTGGATCCTTTACTACACTAACATGTAATTAGGGCCGGACATAAATGTGTAAATTGGCTCAATCCGGCCGACCCAAAAGGCCCGTTAACCCATGTCGGTTAAAGCGGATAAATCGGGTCACTCGGGTAACCAATCTATGGATGGATGTGGTTGGTGGAAAATGAACCAGCGAAAACCGACTCGAGCCACTCCTAAACTAGTATTGGGCTACCTGTATCCAAGTTAAGAAGGCATGTAACAATAGCCCAGACTTAACTCCACAAAACAAGAAAACCACTTAGAGAAACTCTAGCGTCGTTCCAGTTCTAATATTGTTTCTCTCTATCAGTTTCTCTCTTGTTCTCTTACGCTTCAGATCTGAGAAGAAGATTCAAACACCAAACCCTAAAAAAAACCTGACTTCTAATTTAAAAAAATCCCTTATTTTCTTCTGCAGCATGTTCGATCCAAAAACCATGGTCCTCTTTTTGTTCCTTTTTGTCACATAAACTCGATTCTTCACACTTTTGTGATGCTTAAAACTTTGGTTCGTGTTGTTTCATCATTGGGTTTCAGAAATTCGTTTCCCTTTTCGTCACCGGGTGAAATTTAATTTCCCGAATTTTTATTCTCTATTTCATGGGTTTTGATGTTATAAATGTGTTTCATCTCATCTAATACTTGTTATAACTATGTGCTATGTACTAATATCAACAATCTTCTAACTGTTCAACACCCACTGAAGGTTAGGGTTTTGTTTTCAGTTTTTTTTACTTTGAATCTTTATAATATTATGTGTTTTACTACTGACTTTTTTTTTTTTTGTACGTGGTTTGAAAAGATGGAGGCAGTAACCGGAGAAGCTTTGGCTGGAGTAGCTTTGATTGGGAAACCTTTGGACACTTGTAAGTTTTATGGTAATTTTAATTTTCTAATGGAAATGTATGAAGTTGTTTGCTTGTATGGTGTGTTTATATCTATGTAATTTAAGAAATTATACGAAGATTGGATCTATCTTTTGTTTGGTACGTTTATTTGCATTGTGTTTATTAGGCCTTCATTATTTGTAACCGTTGGACACTTGATCACGTATTCATTAGGTTCCATAAGCCTTCATGTTCATTAAGCCTTCAATGTGGTTTAATTTAGTCCTATGAAGATTGTATGTTTATTTGCATTATGTTTACTACTATTAGAATTCTACGTTATGTTTATTTTAAAAATCACATTCTCTTTTTTTACATTATTACAAAGATTTACATAGTACCTTGTTCTATAAAGAATAAAAAGTTTCACATTCATTTTCTTTACATTACAAACATTTACATAGTACTATATTGATTTTTTTTTTATAATTCTTGATAATGTTTGATCTCCCTATATAATATATGCTTTTATTTTATCAGTTTTGAATTTGCTTTGATTTATTTATCTACTATAAGTGTATGTGCATGTCCTGCATTAATTTAAATCATACTTAAATTGTATGTATGATACCCATGTGTAAAAATTATAAAGTTTGAATATGTTTGTATGCCTTTATTTTATCAGTTTTGAATTTGCTCCGATATGCATGTGTGAAAATTATAAAGTTTGGATATGTTTGTTTGTTTGTATGTATGTGTTTCATCTGCAAGTATGTGTGTGTGTGAAATGTATGTACAGTGTGTATATGTGTATGTTCAGCACTAGTGTATTTTCCAACTATAAAACTATGTGCATTTTAAGAGTTAAAAGCTTAGACAAATATAACTAATAACAAATCTAAAACACTTGAATTTTAATAATTTTTTCAATGATGGAGAATCAAATTGATCACAGTCATCATCAAACACAACCAACAGCTGTTGTGCCTAATGATGCACTTCCTCCCCTTCCTGCTGCTAGGAAAAGAAGGAGAGCTAATGTCAAATCACAGGGTGAAACCATTGGTAAGAAAGTTGAGGAGGTGTTAAAGGAGTTGGGAATTAGGAGCGTGTTTGGATTGCTTTTTGTTTGTAATCTAGATTGCTTTATCCATATTACAAACACAATAAGCAATTCAGATTACAAACACAACACAAAGTATGTCGAACACGAATGAGAAAGATCCCTGAATCGAACACAATCTAACGGTTCCAAATTGAACAACGTCAAAACTCAAATACGAAAGAAATATTCATGGTATCCATACTGTTAAAAAAATCCAAAAAATGATAAACTCCTTTACTCACTTTCCTAGTAAAAATTAAAAACCTTTGTTAAATTCACCACCCTCATTACCATCAACGTATCGACCTCATCAGAATCCTCTCTCATGAGTTTATGCAATCACCAAACCTTTTTATTATTATTCTTCCGTAGTTATGTTTTCACTACGATTCACCGGTTGTGGAGGATCCATCACACTTCCATCCTGCATGAACAACAACAACAACATCTATAACCATAATTTCTCAACCATAGCACAAAATCTTCACCACCCTTACTATCAAACGCAATAAGAACAACAAATTTCATCAATTTTCATCAACCCTTCTTCCCAAGTCACACAAAGCCAGACATTAAACCTCATCGTAAAACGTACTTTCGCTGAATTTCAATCTCAAAACCAAAACATCCACAACGACAACAACCTTAACCTTTGCAATTACAATTACATCAACAACACCAAAAACAATAACAACACAATCCATTCCAACCTATTAATTCGTTCTGTCAAACCTAGGAATTTCCAACATAGTTCTCTTATGTCACCGATTTCTCCAATGGATTTCACAAGTTCACCACTTGAATTCATAAGCCCTTCTTTTTCTCAAGTTCACCAATTGAGATTGAAATTCAACGTAGGTACGATTTCCGATGAGGTTTGATGTTTGACTTTGTGTGATTTGGGAAGAAGAGCTAATGAAGATTTATGGAATTTGTTGTTCTTGTTGGGTTTGATAGTAAGGGTGGTGAAGATTGTGTGCTATTGTTAAGAAATTATGGTTATAGATGTTGCTGTTGTTCATGCTGGATGGAAGCATGATAGATCTATCAGAGAAACTAGTTGATCTACCATAGAAATTGGAGGATCCTCTACCGCTGGTGAATCCCGGTGAAAACATAACTAAGGATAAAATAAGCAAAAGTTTTGGTAATTGCATAAACTCATGAGACAGAGAGATATGATTCTTATGAGGTCGATATGTTGATGGTAATGAGTGTGGTGAATTTAATGAAGGTTTTATATTTTTATTAGGAAAGTGAGTAAAGGAGTTTCTCATTTTTTTTTTAGATTTTTTTGAATGGTATGGATAACGTGAATACTTCTTTCATGTTTGAGTTTTGATGTTGTTCAATTTGGAGCCTTTAGATTGTGTTTGATTCAGGGATCTTTCTATGATTGTGTTAAATAAGCAATTCAGATTACAAACGCATCCAACCCATTTAACACAATAAGCAACTTTTCTTTATCTTGCCCAACCTATATCAAATACATGTTTTCTATTTGCAAACAGGTCACCTAATAAGGGACGAAGGGAGTAATAATTACAAAACCTTTTTCTATATTTTGTTTTTTGTTACTTCTATTTTATTCTTTTAAAAAATATATTTAAAAATAAATAAATAAATCATTTTAATTTTATGAATGTGAATCAATTGAGTTTCTCCTCAAGTTGGGTCATTAACGGTGATAAATGTTTTAAACAACAGTCGCGGTCGCGTTAATGGGTTGTCTCAACCATTAGACAAAAAAAAAACTCTGCTTTAGGCCTCAATTTTTTTTTTTTTTTTATAACTTGTGTGCGCGCGCGCGTGCGTGCATGCGTGCGAGAAGAGGAGGAGGGCTAATAACACTAATAATGAGATAGCAATGACTATTTTTTAACTTTGCGATTTTCAGAAAAAGTGTTGATTTTTTTAATCACAGTTAAAAATAATAAAATTTTATCTAAGATCGGCAATGTCTCAACAAAGATTATATGAGTTGACATTAATATCCATCGAAATAGAATTGTTAAACAAAACTGATTATGATAACTTAATAAGCAATTTTACATCTGAAAAAGATTGAAAAATAAATTTCACATAAAATATATTTAGGACCAATTTGAAGACCAAATTATCCCTTAATATTTTCTTTATAAGGACCAATTTGCCCGTACGTCATTGGTGTAAAACATGATCAATGTAATTGAATATATGTTGAAAACTTGATAGAACAACTAACACGTTTCAATTTAGTTTTGTCAAACACTAAATTTTTTGTTTTCCTAAGGCACGAAACTAGGTTAATTTTCACGAGAAATGACTATACTCTAATTCTATCTAAAGCAAACCACAATATATATTTTTATCTTTCTGTTTATTCTTGTCATATTCCCAAAAAAACACTCACCTAACACCAAAAGCAAGATGACTAAATTCTAATAGGCCTAAAACAAGACAACAGAAGAGGAAAAGGAAATCAAATCGGGGAAGAAGAAAAGGAAAGTCTGATGGAGTGATGATGATGAAACGCGTGGTATCGGAGAGAAAGAGAATAAGGAATTTTTGTTTTTAGTGGGGTGATACTTAGTAGTACTAATGGGTTATAATTTTTTTTAGGCCCATACCTTGGGGGGGGCCCGGCTCCATTGAGCTCCTTGCACACCCCAAGGTCCGGCCCTAACTGGATGGAACCAAAAATGTTGTAGTATCACTATCTCTCTTGCGAATATCACTCCAAGCTTTCAAAAAAGCCTTTGCAATTGAAAATTAAAAACCCCACAAATTTCATTAAATACGACAAAAATAAACAGAAAGATAAAATTGAAAAACACCCTTTCTTATTTTCCAATCACTTTCATCACACAATTACAATTCATTCATCCTACTACTATTCCAATAACTACCTTTAACTACGCATTAGAAACCTTCCAACAAATCCCACCATACTCATCATACTCACATAAGATTCTGAATCCTTCAAGCTTAACCCATGTTTCATCCTCATAAGCCTCCTCCTCCTCTTCATTATTGAAACCCTCTGTGCCTACTTCTACTCATGTTTCCTCCTCCTCCTGGTTATTCAAACCCTCTGAACTACCTTCAATATGTATTTGAACATTATTTGAGATTGTAACATTTGATGTTGTTTCCTTCTTCTTGACAAGCTTATATATCTTGCACAAGATGTACCACATCTCCAATAAAATAATGTGATCAAGCTTACCAGACTTGTGCCTGGATCAAGCTTGACCAACATTGTTAATAATGTGATGAATGATGATGATGATGATGATGATGATGATGATGATTACGATGATGATGATGATGAAAATGTTTGAAAGGGATCGAAATTAATGGGGTTAAAGAGATTGAAAGGGATCATGATTAATGGGGTCAAAGAGATCGGAATGAAAGAACTTAATTAAGTATTTGGGTGTGAAAGCGATTGTAATTAAATTAGAAGATTCCCCCACTGCCTATAAATACACAAAAACATAAAATGAAGTTTTATATTGTTCTTATGTGCGCAATCACGATCCTTATGTCAGTGGCTACTGCAAGCAATCTCCTCTTATGTGAGGAGGGTTGTTTCTCCAATGAACCTTCATGTACCTGCTTCCCTCCACAACCACCTGTGGTTACACCTCCTTCTTCTTGACCAGCTTACATGTCTTGCACAAGATGTACAACATCTCCAATAATGTGATCAAGCTTACCAGGCTTGTGCCTAGATCAAGCTTGACCAACATTGTTAAGAATGTAGGAGTTGCACATTTACTATGAGCTGATGTTTGTGGTGGTGGTGATGGTGGAAGTGGAAGAACCACATGACAATTGTAACGCCCTATTTCTATTAAAGCGATAATACACGCGAATAATATAAATATTCAAGAAATAGACGCTACGTCTTCGCATCAAGATTCAAACAACATGCATATATAAAATTCATCAACAGTCGCAACGGATATAAGTCATACATCACTAAGTATACATGTCATAAGAACAACATACTTCCATGAATAAAATCTCCAAAACCCAACAAATGGGCAAAATTTTCATTACATAAATCTAGAAAAATCATAAAGACAGACATCCTAGATCAAAGCCTACTCTAAGACTCCAAAGACCGATGACGGAGATAACTCTCGCTATCCAAGTACTCACCAAGCAAAACTACTCTTGCACTTCGTCTACCCATTCATACAAATAGGTAGGCGGTCAAAACCACTGGGGTTAGCTTCACATCAATCATAATCAACATAAACAGTGCAGAGTATATTTACACACACATAGACAAATCTCATCTCATTACTATTACCAAAATAATTATCATCAAATATATTCATCAAGTGTATAAGCACAAGCAAATAAGACACGCAATTAGAGCCTAGTCCAAATATTCACAATCATCAACAAAATCCACCAATGTACATATACACCAATCCACATAATCACAACATTCACCAAATTTCACCAATGCACCAATTCACCAAGTCACATATTCAATTATGACACGACTCGTCAACCATTCAAATGCATGCAATGTTCTAGACTCTTCTAGATGCATGTGGTACCAAATCACCTCAAGGTCGTCACATTCGATGCAACAAAAACATCGTATGTAAGATTTCACACTCGTCTTACATTTTGGATATAAACACCCGTCACCATCAGTCATGTATGCATGAACATATGACTCGACACAATGCATATGTTCACACAAACAATTCACCACATCATCACCAATCATTTAGCATATATGTATTCACCAACAATTCACCATCACTTGACATATATGCAATCACCAACAACATTCATAATTCAATTAACATATATGTATTCACAAACAACATCTCAATCAATCAACATATATGCATTCACTAACATCAACTTCTTCACATAGTTCAACACTAACATACAACTTCTCACGATCCAAGTAAAGAAGAAAATACATAATATTAAGATAAATATCATTTTCAACACCTAGCAATCATTCATACATCTTTATGTAATCATACAAAGCTATTCACAAAAGATTTGCAAAGTAATCGACTTTAAAGACCATTTTCGACAAAGTTCGTATCAAGTCGCAAAAACAACCAACATTGACATTTTTTAAAACAAAGTAACTTATCCAAGTTTGAAAACATACAAATCAATCTCAATCAATCATACAAGCATGAACGTAGGCCACTTTCAAACTATTAACATTAGTTCAAAAATTAGCCTAAGTTCGTATGGACAAACCCAGAGTTCACATATTCCACAATCCCACCCGAAAATCAAGTTTGATATGATTATGACTTTATACCAACTTTACATATCTTGTCTAAGTTCATATGAACTGTAGACCAAGCTTGCAATCCTTTTTGTTCATAAAATTCCATTTTTCGATAGTTTCCGAAAAACCGAAACGACACAAATACAAGTTTCAAGCCATTTAGAAAATCAAAGTTTCAATAAAGCCAAGTTTGTTCCAGTTGGAAAGTAAGTAAAAACAGCAAAAGCACACTTCAAAACGATCACATAGGACCCCCACACGACTGCCCCCACGCACCCGGACACGGAACAACGTTTCCGTTGTCCTGTCCTGGGCGCCTGGCGCCAGAGGTGCAGCGCCTAGCGCTAGCTCTCTGTAAGTGGGCACCTAGCGCCCTACCACAGGCGCAACGCTCCGTAAACACGCATTTTCGCGTGTTTCGGCCTCGGGTCATCGCCATTTTCGCTCAAAAATCGAAGGGTTAAGTCCCCCATTCATAAAAAATGATCCAAGGCATGACCCGAGACTCTAACACATCGAATACACTCGTTTCGCGACAATTGAACAAGTTTTATAAATTGTTTTAAAAGCATTTTTCTAAACAACAAGTTTTGAACAACAACCAAAATTCAATTTTTTTCAACAACAACAACTTCAATCATAATTCATACCCAAACCATGATATGAGATTATCAACAACAACCACAACTTTTATTCATGTATACAATCACAATTCAACAACAACGTGTCATAATTTATCAATTGAGCATAATTCATCAAGTGTGTGTATATATATATATATATATATCATGAACATGCAAATTCATCATCAACAATTCAATTATCAACAAATTAACATACTCAAACATATCACTACAACATGAGCACGAATTTCAACGGTTAAGTTCACAATAATCACTTATTCAAATAAGCACTTATGCATAGAAATAGAGAAGAAATTAAACTAGGAGATTATGAATGAAATCTAACCCCCTTACCTTAATTCTTCACAATTCTAAGCTAGTGTTTCACTTTAGCTCCAATCCCTTGAGTTTCTACCCTCCTCTTGCTTCCCAAAGTCTTGTCTCTTCAAAACCCATCTCTAGCTCTTTCTCTCTCTACCTCTCTCCAATTCTTATGAAATGAATGTGAACCCTATTTTTCTACCAAGACTAGAGCTTAAATAGTGTCCACACTAATGGGCGTAACCCTTAAGAGTCTATTGGGCTCAAAACTCATATAAACTAACTCACAAAGTTTCTATTCACTAACGGTTAAAAGTTATCAAATATTTACTAGTTCAAAAATAATTACCATCACCGAATAGTAACTTAGTAAAAATAAATGGTTTTCACTTGAAACACTAAAAATAACCCTCAGCATGAAATTACTAATTTACCCTTGCTCACAAAATGACCAAAATACCTCTGAGTCTAAAATGACTATAATGCCCGTCTAACACCGAAATCCACTAATCCTAACCCATAATACACACAGAGGCAATTAATCACATATAAGCACATATAAACACATGTAAATAAATAATAAAATAAATCTAGCGAAAAAACGGGCTGTTACAACTCTCCCCCCTGAAAGAATTTTTGCCCGCAAAAATTACCTAAAGGAAACAACTCCGGATACGAAACCTTCATCCTACTCTCCGACTCCCACGTAGCACTCTCACCAGTCGGTCCAACCCAAATTACCTTCACCAAAACGATCTCTTTGCCACGCAAACGCTTCACCTCGCGATCCTCAATCCTAACTGGCCAAGTCTCAACGGTCAAATTATCCCTTATTTCCAAATCATCCACTTGAATCACATGAGACGCATCATACACATACTTCCGCAACTATGACACATGAAACACATCATGAAGATTCGACAAAGACGGTGGTAACACAATATGATACGCTACAACCCCAACCTTCTTAATAATCTCAAACGGTCCAACAAAATGAGGAGTCAACTTCCGACACTTCAAAGCACGACCAACACCGGTTACAGGATTCACTCTCAAAAACACATGATCACCAACCTGAAACTCAATGTGCTTTCTCCTCTTATCATGATAACTTTTCTGTCGACTCTGAGACGCTCTCATCTTCTCTTGAATCATCTTAACCTTTTCTGTAGTCTCTTTCACAACCTCCGGTCCTAACAAAGCATTTTCACCTGACTCATACCAACACAACGGCGTTCTACACCTCCGACCATACAAAGCCTCAAACGGTGTCGTACCGATACTACAGTGAAAACTGTTGTTGTAAGTAAACTCCATCAACGGTAAACATTCGACCCAACTGACACCTTGCTCCAAAACACAAGCTCTTAACAAATCTTCCAAACTTTGAATAGTCCTCTACGTCTGCCCATCGGTCTGAGGATGATAAGTAGAACTCAACCTCAACTTGGTTCCCAAAGCATCTTGCAAACTCTCCCAAAACATAGAAGTAAACCTCGGATCCTGATCTGACACAATACTAGAAGGAATACCATGCAACCTGACAATCTGCTCAATGTAGATCTCAGCCAACTTCGCCACAGACATACCGGTCTTGATAGGAACAAAATGTGCCGACTTCGACAACCGATCGACAGTCACCCAAATCGAATCAAAACCTTTTACAGTCTTTGGCAACGCTCCAACAAGTCCATAGAGATACTATCCCATTTCCACTCTAGTACAAACAACGGTTGCATCAAACCCGACGACTTCTGATGTTCAATCTTCGACTTCTGACAAATCAAACAAGTCTATATAGATACTATCATATTTCCACTATGGTACAAACAACGGTTGCATCAAACCCGACGGCTTCTGATGTTCAATCTTCGACTTCTGAAAAATCAAACAAGCATAAACAAACTCTGCAATCTTCTTTTTCATTCCAGGCCACCAAAACAACCTCTTCAAATCCTAATACATCTTCATCGCTCTTGGATGAATACTCAAACTACTTCTATGACCTTCGTCCAAAATCTGTCTCTTAAGCTCAAGCACATCCGGTATACAAACCCGATCACAAAACATCAATACACCGTTCTCATCCAATCTAAAGTCGCCACCTTTACCTTGATTAACCAACACCACTCGGTCCACAAGTTCCAAATCTTCCTTCTGACCATTCTTAATCTCTTCCAAAATATTACTTATCAGCTTCAACATCCCTGACCTCACACCATCCGGCGTCAGCTCACTAACCAAACTCAAGTCTCGAAACTGTTCAATCAAGTCTAACTCTTTAACCATCAAAGCAAACATATGCAAAGTCTTCCTATTCAAGGTATCAACAACAACATTAGCCTTTCCGGGATGATAACTCAACTGAAAGTCGAAATCCTTAAGATACTCCAACCATCTTCTTTGCCTCATATTCTACTCTTTCTGATCAAACAAGTACTTCAAACTCTTGTGGTCACTGAACACTTCAAACTTAGAACCATACAGGTAATGCCTCCAAATCTTCAATGCATACACAACTGCCGCCAATTCCAAATCATGAGTCAGATAGTTCTTCTCATGCACTTTCAACTGCCTCGACGCATAAGCCACAACCTGACGATTCTGCATTAACACACCACCAAGACCCATCTTAGAAGCATCACAATACACAACAAACGATTCCTTCGAATTTGGCGAAATTAACACTGGAGCTGAAGTCAACCTCTTCTTCAACTCTTGGAAACTCTTCTCACACTTAGCATCCCAAACATAAGCTTGTCCCTTCCTAGTCAACTGCGTCAATGGCAACGCCAACTTAGAGAATCCCTCAATAAACTTCCGATAATAACCTGGCTATCCAAGAAAGCTTCTAATCTCTAAAACAGACTTAGGTGATTCCCACTGCAACACTACATCAACCTACGACGGATCCACGACAATACTACCCTTTGAAATCACGTGACCAAGGAAACTCACTTCCTGCAACCAAAACTCACACTTCGACAACTTAGCACATAACTGATTCTCCTTCAAGACGCGCAACACAACCCTCAAATGCTCAGCATGCTCCTCCTATGACTTCAAATACACCAAAATATCATCTATAAACACCACCACAAAACGGTCTAAGAAGGGATGAAATATTATATTCGTATATTCCATGAAGACACCTGGAGCATTGGATACTCCAAATGGCATCACAGAATACTCATAGTGTTCATACCTTGTTCGGAATGCGGTTTTGGATATATCTTCCGCCTTCACTCTAATATGATGATATCTTGATCTCAAATCAATCTTACTGAACACTTCCGCACCAACCAACTGATCCATCAAATCATCAATCCTTCGAAGTGGATACCGATTCTTAATCGTCACCTTATTCAACTGACGATAATCCACACACAACCTCATGCTTCCATCCTTCTTCTTAACCAACAACACTGGAGCACCCCATGGAGAAACACTCGGCCTAATGAACTGCTTCTCAAGCAACTCTTCCAATTGCTTCTTCAACTCACCCAACTCTGATGAAGACATCCGATACGGCGCAATCTAAATAGGACTCATTCCTAGTACCAAATCAATCGCAAACTCAACTTCTCTCTCTGGCGGTAACTCGGTAATGTCGTCCGGAAAAACTTATGGAAACTCTTGCACTACCGGCCACTCACTAATTCTTTTCTCACTACTTTCCTTCAATGATGCAAATATCATGGACACACAAGCTTCACCGTCCAAAGACTTCTTCACTTTCTCTGCGGTCAAGAACTTCCCACCTAACTCATTTACTGGCTTCGAAAATGTTATACTCTTGGTTAAGCAGTTAATGCTAACACCAAAAGACAACATCCAATCCATACCAAAAATCACATCCATATGCTTCAACGGAAGACACACAAGATCCAACTCAAAATCAACATTACCAAAATTAACAGGACACTTAGCACACACCAAGGAAGTAGTCACCAAACCACTAGCTGGGGTGTCGATGACTATCCGTCGCAACAACGAAGTTACAACCAAATTCAAACGCTCTACACAACTAGCCGAGATAAAAGAATGAGTATCACCCGTATCAATAATTGCAATCAAAGGAGTACTATTGATAAAACACATACCTCGGATAAGATTATCCGGCTGCTCCACCTCTTCTACATTCAATGCAAACACCTTTCCTGTCGCCTTCTTATGAAATGAATGTGAACCCTATTTTTATACAAAGACTAGAGCTTAAATAGTGTCCACACTAATGGGCTTAACCTTTAAGAGTCTATTGGGCTCAAAACTCTTATAAACTAACTCATAAAGTTTCTATCCACTAACGGTTAAAAGTTATCGAATAATTACCAGTTCAAAACTAATTACCATCACCGAATTGTAACTTAGTAAAAATAAATGGTCCTCACTTGAAACACTAAAAATAACCCTCAACATGAAATTACTAATTTACCCTTGCTCACAAAATGACTAAAACACCCCTGAGTCTAAAATGACTATAATACCCTTCTAACACTGAAATCCATTAATCCTAACCCAAAATAAACACAGAGGCAATTAAGCACATATAAACACATGTAAGTAAATAATAAAATAAATCTATCGAAAAAAACGGGCTGTTACAATATGCACACTTCTTCATTAGACATGTCTTTAAGGACCCTTACTTTTACTTGACATGCTATGGCTTGCTTAGAATCTCTATCTCTTTCATAGTTGTTTTAGAGTCCATAAAAAATGTTGTGCTGAAATTTCGTGAAAAAAGCAGCATGACCCACACGTGGTGTTTAAATCGTAACTCAAGTTCTAGAGGGAATAATGGACTCATACCAATGGGTAATTAAAGCTAAATTAGTTTTGAACCGGTAATTATTCTGTAACTTTTAACCGTAAGTGGTTAGAAACTTTGGGAGTTAGTTTATAAGAGTTTTGAGCCCATTACACTTTTAAGGGTTAAGCCCATTAGTGTGAACACTATTTAAGCTCTAGTCTTTGTAGAAAAATAGGGTTCACATTCATTTTATAAGATTTTGAGAAGAGGTAGAGAGAGAGAAGAACAAGAAGAGGGTAGAGAATCAAGGGATTGAAGCTAAAGTGAAGCACTAGCTTAAATTTGTGAAGATTTGAGGTAAGGGGGTTAGATTTCATTCATAATCTCTTAGTTTAATTTCTTCTCTAATTCCATGCATAAGTGCTTATTTGAGATAAGTGATTATTGTGAGATTAATTGTTGAAATTCGTGCTCTTGTTTTAGTGATATGTTTTAGTATGTGAATTTGTTGATAATTGAATTGTTGATGATGAAATTGCATGTTCATGATATGTATAAATGGGTATATTGTGAATTGTGCTCAAATGGATGAATTATGTTAGGTTGTTGTTGATTTGTGACTGAATATATGTTTAATTGATGTTGTTGCTGTTATGAGATGTTGATGATTCATATCTTGGGTGTTCATAATTTCAGATTTGTAGTATGAATATAGTTGTGATTTGAACTTAACTTTTGAAAAATGTCCAAGAACACCGATTTTTCCGAAACTCGTTTTTCCTAAGGAAAGGGGGTAGGGTTAAGGTTATATACTGAATATATGATTTCTTAAAATAGTTGTGATTGGTTTCATTGAGTTTCAACTTGGTTTGCTTTGAAAATGGAATTCCTTTGGAAAAGTGATAAAGAGAGACAAACTTTGTGATTTTAATAATTTTATCATAGTTGGCCAGTGAAACGTGTTGGAACAAAGGGTGTTTCTCAAAATCACCTCTTAAGTTTTGATAACAACAAGGTATTAAAAATCATCAGTTGGATATGCTAAACAATTTGTTCAAGCGTACAGGATCAATAATCAAAGTGCTATTCATAAAGATTCTGATTGAACAAGTTCAAGAGCAAAGGAATTTTTATTTGAAGCTTAGAAGCGTCTGGAAGAATGCATCTGAAGAAATGCGTCTGAAGAAGTGCATCTGAGGAAACGAGTCTGAAGAAGAGCTCTTGAAGACACGTCATCAGAAGCAAGGACATCAGAAGCATATCTCGTCAGAAGCAACTTCACCAGAGTTGACAAAGGACAATGTACGAAGTGTACGACCACTAACTCTGCAACCACCATCTCTGCAATCTTTGCCTCTACATCAAGACGAGGATAACAATAACATTGCTGCACACGTTGTTCCTTTTGTAATGGAATGGATTTGAAATTAGTTCTTCATAGGACAACTATCAAATCAGGCAAAAGATCAAGCGTGAAGAATCAAAGCTTCAAAGCAAGACAAGTTGATGTAATGGCTAAATTCTCAACGTCTCTCAACTCCTCTATAAATAAGGATGAAGACTTAGATAACATATACAACTAGACATATACAAGGCCAATACTCTGTGCAAAACGTCGTAAACAAAACATCAATAACTTAGAGAATTCTTTCAATTGTTCCTATCTTAGAATTCTTAAGTATCTAGAAAAACAGAGTCTGTTCTGTTTTGTATTGTGAAAAACAAAGTCTGTTATGTTTCGTATTGTATTCTGAGCAACTTGTAATTTGACATTACATTTTAGTGGAACTCTCCTTGGAAGTGCAAGGAGGACAGGACTACTTCCGATTTGTGGAAGGAACCTGTATAATTGCTTGTGTTCTTTCTTCCTCTGTTCTTTACATTTATCCGCTGCACAAAGACTCTGAACTCACTCAGACTTTGAACTACTTCAGACTCTGAACCTGAGAACAGTTCTTCGAAACGTAAAAGAAGAAATTTTCAAAAACACAATTCAACCCCCCTTCTTGTGGTTTTTCTCACCTTTAGTTAGTATCAGAGCTTTGGCTCTGTAATTAGCACTTAACCGTGTTACAGTAAGATCGGAGAAAAACATGTCTGGGGAAGAAGCTTCTAGCTCTGGCGCTGGCTCTGGTTCTTGTGGAGCTGCTATTCAATATGACTACAACAGCAACATCAGCAAACATGAAAGATCTGCAAATCACAACAAACCTCCCATGTTTAATGGTGACCCAGAAATGTTCTCTTGGTGGAAAACCAAGATGTATAGTCACATTATAGGAATGGATGAGGAG
>Ga0228711_1002925_pt1 | contig 26491 bp, 14 predicted proteins | sample MedpolnodulmetaG_2_FD_177996 | JGI IMG/M metagenome (GOLD analysis project Ga0228711, IMG submission 177996) | Root nodule microbial communities from Medicago polymorpha collected in Santa Monica, California, United States - brown nodules | ecosystem: Host-associated > Plants > Roots > Nodule... | reverse complement strand
ACTCGTAACTGAAATGGACCAGCACAAACCGACCCGTCCCTGCCGCCGCCACCGATACAACCACCAGCAATTCAAAAGTAAGGCTTCTCCATTAGGCCCTCCCGGTCCCATCGGAATCCTCGCCGCCTTGCCGGAAAATGAAGAATCTTTCGACACCAGAAACGTCCATGAAGCTCCGGTCTCGGTTTCTCTATCCACATCCGTGTCCTCCAATTCATCATCATCATCAAGACCTATTCTTATTATCCATAGACTGTCGCCAGACCGAACTCCATCATGGTCATCTCCGGTATCGATTGAATTCTACCATTCCATGCCGATTGACATTCCGATTAGACCGAAACCTCAAAACCTTTCATATTAATTAAGACAAACCTAGTCATCCTAAAAAACTACATTGCCATTATGCTATTGACTCAGCTACGCGCCTCCGTCTATCTGACACCGATTTGTAACGTCCACTCCAGCCAACAATCATCTGAGCAAATGTACTATATAGGCACGTATCATCGTTCACTTCGCTTAGTACTATATATGTTTTACAATTTTCCCTATGTAATTTCCATCCTTTTATAAAGAATATTTTTGTTGTTTTGACTATGAATCTTTGGTTTATTGTGTGTATGATCATTCACTTCACTTCTCTTTTTCTCTATGCATGCTCTTCTCTAATCTCTACTATGAAAATTATTGCTGGAGAAGCATAAAATGAAAAAGGCTTCATTATTCTTTCATCGCTGCATGAGAGGTCGAATTTTCCAGGAAAGTTTCTAAAAAATAGGTAATCAATACTTCTACTCCAGCCTATTTGTTTTGTAAGTTACAAAATGGAATAATACAACAAATCATTTAATCATAAAATTGTGGAAAACTAATCACGGTCCAACTAAGAGCTTTTTTATTATTTTTTGTATCCACCTTTATAATTTTTTATTTTTGCAAAAATTTCATAAAGTCCTTTTTAATCTTATACATCCATAAAGTACTTTGAAATCTTAAAATTCTGTGTTATAAATCCATTAAAATCCAAAGTTCAAATCCTTGTAATTAAAAAGTCTTTAAAAAATCCTAAAAGTCATTACAATCATACAAAGTCTTTTAAAATTGTCAATACTTTTTTTTTCTTCCAAAAATAATCTTTTAAAATCCTAATCTAGTACACTTGTATTGTAGGTCTTTACATCCAGATCACATTTGTTGTAACATGCTCGCGCCGGTCTAAATTATAAGTAAATTTTCACTTTTTAAATTAATTGAATAAATGTTGTATATGATCCATATTATAGACCATATATATATTTTTTGTTAAATATATATTATTTATTTAATGAACTTGAAAGTGAAAAAGTTGTTTAAAATTGAGAGGGAAGAAGTATACTATAAGAAAGGTTCTCTTAAATTTTAATTTGTTGACACAACCAATAAGCTTTTTACCGGACACTTGTTTGTGTTTTCAAAAGGACTTGTGCATTTTCAGCTCAATTTTGATACTTAAAGATCTGCTCTGCCTCTTTCTGCCTTTGGTATTGATATTGTTGGAACGGTTTCAATTCCTAACACATTGATCAGCATTCAGCCCTACCATAGTACCATTGATGATAGTGGCCTCGCTTTGAAGAAAGGATTTGCTTCTTAAGGATTATAATAATTGGTAGAATATGCAAACATTGAGGATTATAATATTGTCTCAACTTCTTGTTATTTTATAACAACTAGTCGAGATACCCGTGCCACAACACGGGTAGCGCGGCGAATATTAATTAGTTGATATAAATGTAATTAGTTGGATAGATATGATACTAAGTTAAAACATATATGAAAAGGGTAATACTTTATAGATGTATATGCAGAACAAATTACATATGAATAACTTTATAATGGCAGTAACTAATTTTAACTATTGTCACATATATTTTTGTTAATATATGTTCATTTGCATACAACTCTTGTTAAACTTCATAAACATGGGTATAATGACATATAATTCATATTATCACACGCGCGTGCGCACACATACACACATATAGCAAGCCTACTCCCACTTGTTTATTACTAAAAGACCAATTATATATGTTGAAAATCTATTTTAAGCGGAGGTTATATTTGTAAATTTGATTTGAAAATTTGATTTGAAAAATAAATAACTCTCCTTCATGCAATCATTTGGTTGAACCTTCTCTGATGAAAAGCCATGGTCACTATGTACTCCTGGTCCTCTGAATGATATCATTTCAAAACTTATGGCACAATTAAATGGAGAACGATTTTATATATCCAATTTAAGGCGAAGATTACATTCTCAAAGGATCTGAGATTCTCAATTGAAGAAGCAGTTTCATGTTTTTTTCTGTGAGTACGGATCCTCTCCTTCAAACATGTTTACAGCTTCCCTCAATCATGTATATCAACCCTTTGATACATCGTACAACTTGCAGATGAGAGAACATGAACAAAAGTTACCACAATAATTATCACTCACTCTAAATCTCCAATTTCACCCAACATGGAAATCAGACTCTCTTCCTTTTCGCCGATTCATCTCCACTCAAAATTCATCGTCTCCAAGAACAAGAAACAACCCAATCAACCCCTCATATTTCTTATACTCAGACCCGGTTCCTCTTCACATATTAATCTACACTATCAACCCCATTGCTGACAAATAACCCTTAATGGTAATACCTTAATTGTCCCAAAAGTTAAAGAAAAATTCTCACTTTTCATATACCCTAGAACAATAAAACTGAAGAGAGACATTGCAACAGTAGTTACTAAAACAATAAAACTGACAACCTAAGAAAAAAGATTACTGACATAGAAACAAAATTTCACAAACAAGCAAAATCCAATCAAGAGAAATGGAACCCAAGGAAAGTTGGGAATTAGAAGGAGCTTGAAGAAAAAAAATCACTTAAATGAACACATGAAAGTTGGGATTTTTTGCGTACATGTCGAGAAAGCTGCAAAACAAAGAAATTTATTGGTAAGATCCAAGGATTCATCTTATATGCATAATAAAATTTGTTTAATTTTGAAAAGAACCAAAATATGGAAGAAAAAAAACAATTTCTTATTCGGTATAGAAGTCTTTTTCCTCTTGGGAGGGGAACAACAGCTGGAAACAGCTGCTAATACCCCGTAAGCTGAGGAGCGAAAGCAGAGAAATTCTTTCTCTTCCAAACAATTTTGTTGTGCTACCGTTAATGGTTGTGCTTTTATCTTGCTGCCGTTAGATTAATTTAATGGATATGATGTAGTGTTGAGGGGATTGAGACAAAAACAAGATTGAGAGGATCCAGATCCGTTTTTTGTAAATTAAAAAAATAAAATAAAACTCACAAAATTATATTTTAAGTGAAATTGACAAAACTATCATTTAATTTCTAATGACTTAAAATAGTGGCAGTTTTATTTCAATGTCTAATGATTATTTTCTCTCACACAATTTTCAATGCAACTTTAAGTTTGTTTTTTTCTTATAAAATAAGGGCAGTTTAGTAAAAGTGTTATGTCTAATGATTATTTCATTCTATTCCTTAATATGTTTGCAATTGGCTAAAGCGACACTCATTTTAAAACGGAGGGAGTAGTAAAAAACATTAAAAACAAATCCATAAAAATCTTCTTCTATTGTTGATTTTTATGATTTAATTTTCAATAAATCATAAAACTATGTTGTTGATTAATGAAGAAAAAAATGTTCTTTTTCGATATTAAATCCTTCAAAACCATTATGTTTGCTTAATCAAAATATGAAAATTAGTTTGAATTTAAAGGAAATGAAAGGAAGTTAGCAACACTACCATTGTTTGAAGAAAAATGGTCATCATGATTGTATTTCTTTTGTAACATGTTAAATCTACAAAATAAAAATGCAGGAAACCAAATATTGGTAGAAAATATGAGTTAGTGACGATAAATTGAATAAATGATTAGATGAGAGAGTAAGGACGAGAAAGAGGAAAGATGAAAAAAGAAGAAAATGAGTAAATGATAGAAAGATGAAATTGTAAAGAAAAAGAAGAGAGGGAAATTTTGAGTGAAATTTGAATTTGAAATTCAAATTAGTCAAAAGTTCTCAAGTTAAAAAGTTGAAAATCTGAAAAGTTACTTTTGGTTGTTAAAATATCGAATATGCCCTTTAACATATAAGTTGAAATGAGGTTAGATCAGGGATATTGTAAGTCAAATTTTTTGAAAAAGGTGTTTTTATCAGTGGATAAGTCCAAAATAGACTTAACTTTGTGAAAAAAAAACTTTGGTGAAAAAAGGGGCATGGGTAGTTAAGTATTTTTGGCAGTAACTTGCTATCATATATTGTAAGTAGATAGATAGATAGATAGATTCAAGGTGGCATTTAGGGTGGGTGAAGCAAAGAGTTTCCCACTATGGGAAAATTACTTTTTGACCACTAGATCAAATAGAGAGCAGAGTTTTATCATGAACCCTCAACACCATATCTAACCACCCATCTTATACAAACTCATTTCCCTACTTTCTCCCCACCAGGTACCTCATCGCAAAAACCCTTTTCATAATTAGAAAATCCATTGTACAGAGATACACATTTTAGCATGGTTCATACATTGAAAACCATTTTCATAAATAGACATGAAGAAATCCATAAGCCACCTCTATGTTCAGAGGTGCAAGCGAAATGCGGCAAGATCTAAAAAATTGTATTGTAAATTTATATTTTTGGTTGATTTGAATTTCTTTCTTTTTTTTTTTAGATTCAACCAGGTTTATAATTTATTTGTTAATTTCTTAACTTTAGGTATTCCTATAAAACAATGATGGTTCATGACTTCAAGAACAACTAATTAAATTTAGATACTCGCACTACAGAACTTAATTCACATATTGTGAGGGTTACTTTTGTTTGCATAATAATGTTGAGCATGATAATTCCAACGAAACAGGGTTTTCACCTTATTGTCCGCGGTGGTGGAGGACCGAAGGTAACAGTCGGAGTTGGGGATGGAAAGAGGAGGTCTGCTGAGGTGGTGGGGGAAACGGGAAAGTTGTTGTAGAAGATGAGTGGTTAGATATAGTGTTGAGAGTCCACGATAAAAATGTGTTCTTTACTTGATCTAAGGGTCAAAATTAACTTTTCCATAATGGGAAACTCTTTGCCTCACCCACCCTAAATGCCACCTAGATTCAATGATTGCTTTTGAAAAGGTTGTGAGATATGAAATGGAATAGGAGATATAATATATAATTAAAATATTTATAACTTGACTTTTTGACTTATTTTTTAGACAAATATGCAGCGAGTGTTGAATTTTATTTTTGTAATACAATTATTCTTGAGTATTTTTTTGGTTGAATTAATTTTAGGGATTTTTTTATAAATAACACAACAAAATATATTAATGATGTGACACAATCCTATAGTTTATTGTGTAATCTAACTTTACATAGAGTCGGTGTATCATAATTAAACTCAATATTATAATTTTTTGTTGAAAGAAACTCCACAACACAACAAAATGTTAGCAGGCCACTAACAATTTTATTATATTATATATATTTTTTTTGATTTTAATTATATTTCTTTTTTTCTTTCAAAAATAAAATATATTTTTTACTTTTATGATAATTAATTATACAATTTGTGATTTTTTTCCATGCAGGTTGAATTTGTGATTTTTATTATTTTTTAATGTTATTTTTCATAATAGTAATAGAATAAAGGGTTAATAGGTCTTTACCCCCTGTAATATAGGTCATTTCTGGTTTTTCCCCCTGTAAATTTTATTTTTTGATTTACCCTCCTGTGAAATATTTTTGTTTTGATTTACCCCCTTAATAGGCCAAACAAAAACCAATTTTATTATTTTTTTTCAAGAAGAGGTTGAATTTCATGTATACTTAGACATAGTTAAACAATCATCAATTGATGCTACATTACATGTAAAATTTGTTGTAAATGTTAAGAAGACATGTCATATTACGTATATTTAGACATTTTATTGATTGCAAACTATCAATTTTCAGCCTTTACGGTTAAAAAAAATTGTTAAAAGAAAAATTATGAAATTGAAAATAAAAAAAAAAAACTTTAAAATAAACAAAATCAACAAAGTAATCATCGCCCATTAATTACTCAATCTTCCCAATAAAACTACGTTACATTTTTACGCCGCCTCAACCTACCTTTCTCTTTCACATCAATCAATAAACAAATAAAAAGAGCAACAGGATTAAAAAAAACCTCAAACCCTAACTCTCAAATGGATCTTCACAAACCGACCCGATTCCGAACCCGCAAATTCCTCCCTACCAAGGCGGAGCGTTTCCTCGGCGTCCAACCTCACGCGCCGCCGTCGTTTAATAATTCATCATCCCTCGAACTCAACGAAGACGACGTCGTTTTCGATATCGACTATTCGCACCCCTCTTCTTCTTCACCTTCTATTCCCACCCCCATCTCCAACCATAATCGCCACCACTACAATCACCACCAATTCCAACGCAAATCTTCCCCCTTAGGCCCTCCCGATTCCTTCGGTCTCCTCGCCGTCTTGCCGGAAAACGAAGAATCTCCCGATGCCGGTGACTATTCCAACCTTCTCAATGATGCTCCCGTCTCGGCTTCATCTTCCTCAAATTCATCTCCCTCATCCAAACCTATGCTCATCGTTCAACGCCCTCCCGACCGAACACCGTCATGGTCCTCACCGGCATCAGATAAGTTCTACCATTCAGCACCGATGAACGTTCCAATGATGTCTTCCGCAATGGCGAATCGCGCAAGGCGGTACGCAGAAGAAGATGCACGGGCTTTAAATGAGGAAGAGGAATTTCGAAGCACGATGCCACCACATGAGTATCTTTCAAGGCAATTGGATTTTTCGCCGATGCATTCGTGTTCGTTGTTTGAAGGTGTTGGTAGAACCCTAAAAGGAAGAGATATGCGTCAAGTTAGGAATGCTGTTTTGAGCCAAACAGGTTTCTTTGATTGAAAGCTACTGAATTTTGTATTTTTTTTTTGTTTTTATTCTCAACCTATGAATTTTGGTTGGGAAATTGCATATGCATAGAAACCCTAATCAATGGATATGAAATTGAAGACTTGGTCAATAATTTTGCTTAGCATTTTTTATGATAGAAGTGAATTATTTCAATTTTATTACTTGTTTGTTGATGCTTGTTATAATAGAAATTGTTGTGGTTTTTGGAGAATTTATGTGAATTATAGAAATTCATGTTGAAAAAGGTAAACTTAGTCCTTATGACATTGGAACTGGGCATAGTAGCTTTGCTTTTGGATATTTTGTAGGAAAAATTAATCTTTACATGTTTTCTGGATGATTTAGGAACTGGGCGTTATTTATAAATACTTTCCAAACACGATATATAAGATACAATTTCCTTTTTTTAAATCATTTTTTCTATCTCCTTGGGAGAACATCAACACTAATGCAGGTTGTATTGTATACAGTGTCGTTTTTGTGTGTTTAAATAACGCAACTCATATATTAAATAGTTGAGGATAAAAAAAATTGGTGTCTAAATCTTATTGACACAAGTCAATTTGATTGTGTTGGCTATTTATAGGATAGGGAATGGCAACAAACATAAGCCTGTGTATTCATTTTGTGTAGGTTAGGAATGACATAGATCATAGATGGAGATTGGATTGTAGAAGATAAGTAAACCTTGAACCTTTCAAATCCTTTTAATGTCCTTTTTTAGTATCTTGATGATCCATACTTTTAAGTTTAAATGTGTTGAACTCTGTTCCATTTAGACTTACGTAGCTTGAAAAATGGAAACACATTACCTTGGACTTTTCAAGATAGGGAGCTTTTTATCTTCCAGACTCGTTTAGTTCATATACTTACATACTCAATATCGGCGACTTTCAAAAGCTAATGAGCCTGCGTGCCTTCTAATGGTTCATCATGCGCATTGGACTGATCAAATTGGATAACCAATAGTTGAGTCCGGAGAACCTAGCTTCGGTTCAGCTGACAAAAAGGCTCAAACATAATATTATTATGTCATGCAATCATAATGTCAGAGAGAACGTACGTCATGCAAAAATACTACCCTATAAATTCAGAAATTGATAATAAGTTTAGCACACTAAGGTTCCTCCGTGAACCTTGTTAAACAGTCATACTGACATCGAGGATTTTCCTCAATTAAACCACTAAGGTCAAGCTAACAAGAAATATTTATTATCATACTCTTGATAATAGGTACGAATTTGAATGTACCAACCCGAGTTCAATTTTTGGGAGACATTTTAAACATATTCTTTGTCCCCTCAAACCAACAAATTTTTTTTCTCTTTATTTCTTTTGTGAATTGTGGTATATTGAGTACGGAAAATTACGTGAGAGAGATAGAACAGAAAAAATGGAGAAAGAAAATTGTGTGTGTGAGAGAGAGAGAGAATAATTCATCTCCAACAAAAAATGCACACATACCGTCACAAATTGCTGTCCGCACGAATTAGTATTACTGTTCATTTATCTAAATATAAGTTTGAAAAACATGTTATGTGAGAATTATCAACACACATACTCAATCATCAAAGTTATTTGTTGTGTCGTCTACTATTGGAGTCTAGCACAAGTGGTTGGTGTGCACTTTGTGTGAGTATTGTAAACCCCGGGGTACCGAGTTTGATTCCTACAGATAAAAAAAATCTGCTGTGTCTTTTTCCAATCCACAAATTTAGCTTTTTTACTGGCTATATCTTCAATATATGAATTCAACTTAATCTTTGCCCATTCTCAGCATTTTTCATCAATTAAAATGATGGCAGACATTATTCACCCAAAAAAAAATGAAGGCAGACATATTTACTAGTGTTCGGATCCTTGTTCTGTAGTTAACTCTTGAACTATATACACAGATGATGTTTTACTCCTGTAATAGGTTTATGTGTGCTAGATTTTATTTGATTTACGCACCCTGTTTTCTTGTGTTCGGGAGTCATTTTTTCCTCCACTTTCTTTTTTATCATCTGTTTGATATTTGTTTTAAAACATGGAAGGCTTCTCTCTGACTGTCCCTTATCTTTAGGGGGTATACACACTTTCATACAGCATGCAAATGAAGTAGCATGCACAGCAGAGATGCCAGAAGAAAGTGTAATAGCTTAGTGAAAGATTCATAAATTTTTCTTAGACTTCTTATTGTTGAAAATGTAATGACTTTTGGTTCTAATCTGTTGTGCTTCTGGGCAGAAGGCAGAAAAAAAGTGGTTGCATAATGCAATGCAATTGCTTTCATTTTGATTTGTGTGCCTTTTAATTGTTAGTATCTTTTTGCTTTTTCTCTCATAACTCAAATAGTAACAAATAGTTGAAAATTCAACCCCAAACGACATAACCACTATGACACCAATCACAAAAACAAACAGAACCTTAATAGTGAAATGATTGTTCTTCCGATTTTGAACAGAACCCTTTCATCCCATGACAGGTTGCTCACAGTATACAAGAAGTTAAAAGTTGGAATGTAAGAAAGGAGAGAAGGCTGAACGGTGCATCAGTACATGGCAGTTGTTTGTAGCCTTGAATTATCTATTCAAAAGTGGTTACAAGTTGCAACAAGCGGATATAATAGTGGAATCTGAATGTCTTCCGTCTTCATTGGGCATTTTGGTTCTCATTTATGGTTTAGAAATTGGGACTTAAGCTCTTCAATTTTATATTAGTGTTGTATTATTATAACAAGGGCTTATGTGTAGTTTCTTTCTTTGAGCTGGGGTTGTTCTGTTGAAGGTCAATTCTGGATGTGTGGTATGGGGAAGGTGATGCGCCTGTTCTGAGCCCTGTTTAATTTCCCAGCAATGTTGATGTAAAACTGATATTTTTCCTTTCAATCTAGCTTTAGGAAGTTATTGATTGCATTGCCTTAACCATTCCTAGAAGTTGAGGAGTATGAGTGTCGGTTCGTAGGGTGTGTGAGTGTCAAGTTCGATTCTTCCGGATAAAAATGGCTAGTGTGTGATAACTAGTGATGCTAGAGCTAGGTTAATGAATAAAAGCTTGTTAGAAAAACTTGGTGTTTCAATGATAGGCATCTCACAACCAAAGAAGTTTTGGAAGATTTCCATCAAAAGATGATCTTCAAAAGATTATATCAAAATATTACTATTAGAAGTGTATCAACGTCTTGTGTTACAAACGTTACAAATGTGGTCCTTCAATATTAAGTGACGATATTGATCTTACATTTGACTTGGCACACGAGAGATCAATCAAAACAAAAATAAAACGAAGGATCAAGTTAAGCCTAGGATTTTTTATTCGTTCGAAAGGATCATTTTTCCCCAAATTCTCCATGACTTTCACCTTGTTACAAACTCGACATCCATCATTTTCTGTGTCAATATGTGCTCATCAATCAAATCTCAAATATGTATTTTAATTAGAACCCCTTTCATGATATCTTAACACTTTTTTCTCTATCGTCTAATCATGAAAGATGCAATAATGACTTGATTAGTTGATTACCAAAAATAGAGGAATTGGTAATCAATGCAAGTGCAGATGAATCAGTACCGACCCAACATATGTTGAGACTTAAATCGAAATAGTATCTATTTATCATTAGAACCACTGTGACGGCATAGTTAGTAACACATGTGAAACATTTTTTTTTTGAAAGAACATGTGAAACATGATTATTTTTTTTGTGGTGGCCGGTATTTGAACTTTAGACCTTGCATATACTATACATTGTCTTTACCAACTGAATTAAGCTCACGAGGACATGTGAAAAATGATATAGTATAATATTAAATGATGTCTAATTTGAGCATAGCAATATAACAAAAAAGTTATATTATTTGAACAACAATTTGTAAGACAACTTATGGTATAACCATAAATTTACAAAGAAAATGAAGTATTGAGACAAAAATAAAAACAATAGAGAGAAAGTAAAAATATTTCTCATAAAGAAATGGTTGTTTAAATATCTTTCTCATGAAGAAATTAGAGGCATAAAACTTTAGTTTCATGGACTTTTAGGGTTGGGTGAATGTGTTGAAAAGGTGAAAACTCAATTTTTCTAAAATTACATATCGGTTTATACAATGCAAAGAAATCCCAGATCATCATCAATTTGAAAACGAAATCACTAGAAAAGAAAGACTCAATTTGGTCTTTTCGATTATTACTCTATTTAAAATTAAAGTGCATGAATAATATAATTCATATTCTAATATTTTCTTTTAAAGAGTCTAAATTAATAAATTGTTTAAAAAAAAGAGAGTCTAAATTAATAAAAAAATTACAAGCTAAATTAATAATTTGTTGTTAGTATTGGAATAATAATTTTTTTCTCATCGTCCGTTGAATCTAAAGTTTCTAACTTCTTTATTCTTAATTCAAATAAGTTGAACTATCAAATTAAGTAAATAGACTTTTAACTCCCAATCATAACCCTGGTAATTTTTTTTTGTGGTGTCTGGGATTCGAGCCCTAAACCTTGCATATATTATGTATTATCTCTACCAACTGAGTTAAACTCTGGTAATTGATTCACCACGTAAGCATTACCTTCATCAATTTTATTTCGTAGACTATCATAAAATAAATGTAATGGTTACTTTTTCGGTGGTTCCTTCCTCCTTCGAAGCATGATGTAAACCCTTCACATTTTGCGCCTAATTTTAATTAATACATTGCCATTTTTGGTCGTAACACTCTTCAGTCATTTTCTTTGGGGACAAGGACAATACAATATGGCAATAATCTGTCAAGCCTTCATTTCTACGACATCATTTCGACTTTCCAAATCATATTTAAAAATCGAAACTAAATTGTAAAATAATTTATTTAAACTTCAAATATTAATTACTTTAAATACATTTGAAATATATCGGAGGTTTTTGGCCTATATAATCGTTTTTCATCTGTAAGAATCAAACTTGGTACCTAAGAATTTACAATACTCATGCACCTAAGAATTTAGGGAGTTTAATTTTGAGGGGGTGTTTATCTTTGGGGGTGAGTAGTGACAATGATTGGTATTGAATATCGTTTTTACAGTGATTGCTTTCGTGAAAATGTCTCTTTTAGGTGGGACGTGTATTTTAGTGGGTGTTGTCTTTATAAGTGTTTTAAGGTGTTTATTTTCAGGCATTCCGCCTATATACAATGTCTTTTGTTTATATTCTCAGTTTCACTTGTCTCTATTCGTCTTAAGTAGAAATCTGGTTGATTAATAAAATTTGTTGTTTAAAAAAAAAAAATACTCATACACCCTAAGTACAAACCACTTGCACTAGATGCCTGGAAAAATACATAGTAGTCGCTAAGAAATGGTTTGGTTTTTTGTGACCGAGGTTAAAACCTCAAACCTTCATATATTATGGATTGTCTCTACCAGCTGAGTTAAGCTCACAAGGACAATTACTAATAAATGATTAAAATAAAATAAAAGACATTTTTTTAAAATAAAATAGAAAACATATTGCCTATTTTAGAAGAAGCATATTTAGTTACTATTAAGGCTCGTTTATTACGAATTAAAATAAAAGTTATTTTGATAACGAATAATTTAGAGATTATTTTTTAGAGATTTTATAAAAAAAACCAGAATCTATTTTGCATTTGTTTATCGTAGTAAAAATTACCTTTTTAAATAAATAATTTAGTCCCTCAAAAAAAAAAATTAGTTTGTTTGTATACATCTATATAAAAAGGGATTTTTTGTTACACAATTAGTTCAATCTTTTGACATTTTTTTTTCTCTTCGCTCTAAAAAAAATCTATTTTTTTAGAAGATGCTCTCAACAGCTTCTCATTTGAATTAGAAGATGCAATACTCTTAAAAATGATTATTTTATTTAAAAATATGATTTTTTTTTTCTTAAAAAAACTATAACAAACATATGCTTCATATTAATTCTAAAACAATGGTTGATCCACTTTTTGGTAGGGTGAAAAAAAAACACAAAACTGAACTGAACTGCTGAACTGGACCAAAAAAACAGAATCATTACTAACAATTCTTGAATTAAACTGAAACAATTTGGTTCGGTTCAGTTTTGTTCATGATTTGTTAGTTTAGTTCGAAACAATTCGGTTCGATTTTAAAAACTTTTAAAATTTGATTAGGTTTGGTTTTTTATATTTTTTTCTTCCAATAATAACAATTCTGTTCGGTCTGTAACAATTCAGTTTAGTTTAAAACAGTCGTTCGGTTTAAAATGTAAACATTTCAATTCAGTTCAGTTTTAAAACAGTGGTTCGTTTTCATCCCAATTCAATCCATGTCTACCCCTACTTTTTGGTTAGGCCGAGCCAAACAACGTTCCATTTAATACTGTAGCGGTGGAGTAGCTATCTATGACTTAGTTGAGGTGATACATTTTGTTAATGAACATTTTATTCTGATGCACGTGGAGGTTAATTTCTATCTTAAAATAGCTTTTCATTAGACGTAGAATGAATGCTTCTTTCCCTTGCATTTGCATTATATAGGAGAAAAGAGATTGTTAGTGCTTCTAATTTATTTATCCATATTTAGAAGACATTCAAAACATGCCATCCTTTTTTGAAAGAAAAACATTTCATCATATATTTTCTGAAGAGATGTTGTGAACAATCATCGTATTTGAATACATCATCTTTCACTACATCATATAACACCTCATTTTATCTTTATCTTTTTCTTTTTATCACCTCATTAATCAATCATATCGCTATTTCTTATCTATTTCCCTCTCAAGATTTATACACATATATGAGCGTACACCTAAGTATTTTTCTACTGTGAACATGCAGCTTAAAAATGCATGGCTCTAGCAAGGTCAAGCTATTAACTTATATAACATATATGCTCGTATGATCCAACTAGAATTATTTGGTAGCAATAAATTTCTCACGAGATTGTAACTCTCTTTTTATTTGTCTATAGTTTTTTCATATACTACTTTAAGGGCCCGTTTGGATTACCTTATTTTAGAGCTTATATTAAACAGCTTATGCAAATAAATAAGTTTTTATGTATTATTTATAAGTTTTTAAGGTTGTTTATGAAAAAATAGTTTATGAAGATACGATTTTCGCTAGTGAGAACTTATACATTAAAATAAAAGCTTATTTATTTACATAAGCTATTTTTCATAAGCTCAAAATAAGCTCAAACCAAACGAGACCTTAAATAGTGATGAACTTATGACTAGAAACCTATTTTCCCCCTCCTTTTTACTCTCATCATTTTAACTAAGAAATATTTTGTCATTTTTTATTTGTATATAATTCAACGGTTAATTTTCGATTTTGATTACCAATTGTGGCGGCAGAGTCTTTTAGCTTGCTTAATGACTGTTTTTTTTAGCTTGTTCTTCTTTTTCTTTCTTTTTTCAGTTTGCCGTTGCGTTTTTGTACAATGTGTATAAACTTTGATTGTGTCTAGGCCTTTTGGCACTCCCTATACTAAAGCGTCTAGCTGTGTTTAATATATCATTTTGACTATTTTTTTTAAAAACAATAGATATTTAATTTACTAACATTCAATCTTATTTTTAGGGAAACCAACTTTATTATATGCTCCTCCTACATGTAAATGAGAAAATTCGGTGGTCACTATTCTTCCAATTCCGCTGTCTCTCTTGTCCTTTTAAGAAAATATTTAAAAAGTTAGGAAATTTATTATTTCATCTAAAACAAACAAATTTGGAGGACATGTGATTTGTTTCCATCTAATAATTATTTCGATGTACAAGTAATTGTTATCATGATTTTGCAGCAAATGAGTAAGCTCACTACAATTGTGTGGATGCTATGCTTGGTGGTACGAAAAGTGTTCAAAACAAAAGGGAGCCTAATTATAAGCCACCCCCGTTATTGGTATTGGAAATTGTTTCACGTGAAAGTATTCAATTAAAATGAAAAATATTGTTTGTTCAAAATAATAACTATATACTTACAATAAAAATCAGGTTGCATATTCAATGTTATGGACCACGTGTTTGTTCAATTAAAAGAAATATAATACTCCCTCTGGTCTTAAATATAAGAAAAAAATTCTTTTTTTAGGTTCATTGAATAATTAATGTATCTGCTTTACAATGTAGATCAAATACATTAACTACTCAATGAACCTAAAAAAAGAATCTTTTCTTATATTTAAGATCGGATGGAGTAATGTATAAGGCATCATTCCTTACATGATCATGTTTGGCATGATGTTGGATCATTCATCCCCACACATGGTGGCAATCACTACAGTTTTTTTTTCTTCCTATTTTGAAAAAGAGATAACATGTATTGTTACGATTTAAGATACGTTGTTCTATGGACATAATTCAGTTGATAAATATTCGTTTATAGGAGTAACCCACAACGTCCACTTATTCACACTTAAAAAGTATGATATTTTTGATAAAAAAATATGATATTTTAGCCATTCGACAATTTGAATTAAAATTAATATAAACTACTATCAAATACCTTATAAAAAGTATGAAATTTGTCTATTTTAATGGATTTTTATTATCCTTTTACTCACATGTAGTATTAAAATTTACTTTAGAAGTCACTTACTATTAAAATTTATTAGACCGACCTTAAATTTGTCTCCCCTATTATTGGGTATTTTTTTTCTTCCATATAGTTAAGTTTAGATTGAGTACAATGAATCAACACTGGCTGAGTCAAGTGACATGCAGACTACCTTGTTTACTTCTCTTAAACAAAACTTTAGAGTCCCGTAACGTGAGTGAAAAAATATAGACGATGAATTGGTCCACTCGTGTCCAAACAAGGTCCAATATTGTGACATTTTAATACCGTGATCATGACTAATGACCTACTACTTACGGTTCATTAATAGCAACAATGGAATGTGGTACTTCTTTAGTACTTCCATGTAATTTTTGTTATTCTTCCTTTTTGACACCCATAACACGTAAATTCCTTGTTAATTAACGCCTCTTATGCATGCATTCTCACTACAAAGATATAGGCTCATTTGAAAGCGACTTTTTCCTACTTTTTAGTGAACAGAAGCAAAGTTAACTGATACCATTAATAAATAATGTTCAATACAATAAAGATAAAACTAAAAAATATGGCGACTAGCTCAAAAACAGGTTGCCACTAGCTAAAGTATGAGCAACTATGTTTGTTTGTCACCTAACAAACTTCACCTTGAAGTTGGAATGTAAAGATAACTGAGAAATAATGCGAGAAACAACATAAAATTCAGAATCACCACGACACTTAGAAGAGATTGCTTGTACAAGTGTATATGAATCTGACTCAAACACAACCCCTATGTTAATTTTAGATTAAGGCAAAAGGTTTTTTTATTTTTGGTTACTTAACTTACAAATATTAGTTACTTTGATCTTTTAAGTTACAAATTTTTGACACTTTAATATTTGTAGCTTAAGAGACTAAAATGAAACGAAAACACTTTAAAAACCAAAGTGTATATAACATTTTTTGTAAAACAAAATTAAACATATATAACATATGTAGCTTAAGAGACCAAAATAAAAAATAAAAAAAATTAAAGAACCCAAGTGAATCCTAAAAATAGTTTAAGAGATCAAAAATGTAATTTAGCTTAAAATTAAATAACCTATGTTGCATTTGTTATTATTGTCCTAATTTATTTTTCTGTCTGATTTTTTGATGTAAACAAAAAGACAAACACCACCTAAAAACTCACACACATAAAAAAGAGATTACAAGTTCAAATCCAGATAAACATAATTAACAATCTCGACATTATCGGTTGAGTTATGTCTTCCATATATTCCTCTCTTTTTTTTTTCTTTTTAAATACTAGAGTTTTGTACTTAGAAAATCCTATGTTGCATGAAGTAATTTTTTTCCTGTAGATAGAAAAAACATGAAGTTTCATCTTAACATTTATTTTAAGTCTCATTATATATGTTACGTTGGGCTGGCACTTATTACCACTTTCCATACAGTCACGGATCATCGTATTTTAGTTTTGAAAAGTACCACTTTTAATTCGTTTCGTACCGACTTAATTCACGTGATGCATGATGCATCAATATGTGGACACCAACGTAAAAATTTTGCTACAATATGTACATGAGACAACTATAAAATGTTTGTTCAAGTAAATTCTCACATAACTAAACTCTACATGCAAAAACTTAACTATAGTTAAGTGGACACCAACAACTAATAGCAGCTTACATTTAATATGATTTTATGTCACTATATATAACCACCATCTTCTCTTCAACATTCTCTAACTTAGTTATCTGTCACCTATTGCTATTTCTTGCTTTCACATCGTTTAATATGGCATTTGTTCATGTTATCACAACACTTCTTTTTGCATTAGCTCTTGCTAGAATTAACCATTCTGAATGCCAAATGGTAAAGGGCAAAGTTTCTTGCAATGATTGTGCTCAGGAATATGATTTCTCTGGTTTGTCTCAAATCCTATCACATTATTTAATTTACTTGATTTCAGATTATATTTATGTTTTATTTTATTTTAACTAACTCAATTTCTTAGCTTATTAATATATCCTGAGCAATTCTAGGTAAGTATACCTAATGGCACCAATGATAAAAATTCCGTGCGGTCATAACTGCAATTGTGCAAGTAATTTTGTACAATATTAAATATTGCCACATAATTAACTGTAACAGTGATTATAATTAAGCTTTAAAACCTTAGGTAAATTCTTCAAAATAATATCATATAATTCATGTATCAAAATCTTTTCTGTTTCACAAAGAAATGGAGGACTCTATAATGACATAGAGAGACGAATTAATGAGTTGTTTCTTGTTCAATGGGATCCATATTGGTGGATCCACAAAACTCAATATTAATATGTGTTTTCTCTCTCAAATGAAATTCTATTTCTTTTAAAAAAGAGATAGGATCTTGATCCATAATTCAAATCTATTAGGACAGCCCACAACAAATCTAAAGATCCAAGATCAACTTTAAAATGACACACTTTAGTCTTGTCAAATTTTAAGTTGTTTACCAAAAAAATCTCCTTTTACATGTTGTTTTACAATTTTAATAAAAAAATTCAATTCTTAATATTGTAGATTTTTTTTAGAGCAATTGTTAATATTATAGATAGATATATAGAAAACTACATAATATATTATTGTAATGTCTAAGTATCAATCACATTTTTTAATTCAATACTAAAATTAAAATCTTAAACTACTCTAAAAAATGGGACAAAGTTAATATTTATTTAATAATGTTAGGAACACACTCTCTAATATACATATCTTAACACACTCTTATATGTTGAAATTCATATTGATCCCACAAAATTACGTGGATTCCATATGATTTTTTACCAACAGAAGAGACTAGAGAGTGTGTTGGTACATATGTTTTAGAGAGTATGATGCTAGCACTTCTCGAATTTTTTATCTATAGAACATACATCCACACATTGAATCTACAACTCTACCATGGTTTCAGGAATTAAGGTCTCAATGAAGTGTGAAGGAGTGAAAAACATGGCAATGGCAACTACAGAAAATGATGGCTCTTTCATGGTTGATCTTTCCACAAGCCATGCAAAACTTCCTTATGATAATTGTCATGCAAAACTTCTTGGTGGGCCAAATAACCTTTATGCTTCAAGAAGAAACCAATTCTCCCAAATTGTGAAGGGTAAAGAGGAAAATAGCTACACACTATCCACTCCTCTCAGTTTCTTCACTTCTTGCCCCCAAAACAAAGAATGCAAAACTGAGAAAAATGAGTTTGGTTCATCAAAAAGCATCAATTTTCCACTGCCTCCAGAGTGGGGTTTGGCACCAAGTAGTTATTATCTTCCTTTCTTTCCCATCATTGGAATACCATGATTATATGTTCCATTAATTACATTATTATATGGTTTTGTTGTCACCTGGAAGAATGGAGGACATAGTGGTAAAAAATAATAATGTATGTTTAAGAAGTTTGTGAAGGAAGTTCATTTCTTTATTTTATTTAATTCTTAGGTTCAAAAGCAGATAAGTATATCTTGCTGTTTTGTCCAGTATTTATGTTGAACTATTATGATATGTAAAAGCTTTATTTTGAATATGTAATGACTTGAGTTAATCCATATGAACCATACATATCCTAACTAATTTTGTAATGTGATTAAATTTTTATACATGAAGAATCGTAGCAAATGAGTCTTCGGTAGTAAAATGGCCACTCTTTGGTCTAGTAGTCTAGTTAATGAAGCTCACACATTTTAAATGTGGAGAAGTAAGATGTCTGATGTTTGAATCTCGGCTTCTGCATATATTATATAATGCCCCTAACAACCTTTCTTTTTGTAAAGAATACCACAAAAAATTGAGTTTATCTACTAACATAATATTTGTGAGACTGTTATATAGAAAATCAATTTATAATTTGTTCATATGTTGTTTTTCAGCTTATTTCTATAAGTTCTTCAAAATAACTCATGAAAACAACTTATAATATGTGAAAACAATTTGATTTTATTTTACATTTTGTTATAAAAATAACTTATACATGCATAAATAGTTATATGGTAGTCTCCACGAGCTTACCTCAGTTGGTAGCGACATTGGATAATATATACATGGGTTGGGGTTCGAACCTCAGACACTCTACTTATTCATCTTTAAGAGGTGAATTTCTAGTCATTAAACTACTTGATAACAAAAAAAACAATTATATGATAGATGTTTATGCTATAAGAACTTAATTTCCTTGTTTATTAAAATAAGGTCTAATTTTATTTTAATTTTTGGTAAAATGTCACTAATCAATTTACTATTATATATGAAAGGGTTAATTGATAAAATTGACCTATAATATATGGGAATTTTGAAAAATGACCATGTAAAATAAAAAACATATATTTTAACCATGTAATTTGAAATTCTTATTATTTATGACCCTGTAATATGCGCGAAGTCCAGATAAGCGACCTAGAGATTGAGCGTTAAAATATGACTTTACACAAGCATTAGAAATTTTCGACTAGGAATGAATTAATTATGAATTTTTAAAACTCCAAAAACTCAAAAAACAAATCAACGAAAATCTCAACCTAAAAATCGAATTTTGAGTTGATTGTTTGCATATAACAACCTTTTAATTTATTTTTATTTTTCAACCAAAATGTGTAAAATTGAAATTTTGTTTCGAGTAAGAGTATACTCATGCGTCAAATTTCGTTCCCTAATGTTGTAGATATGGTTTAAACATCATAAGAGCTTTCACCATGAAATTTTGGGGTTATTAAATGAGAGACAAATTAGTTATGAATTGTTAAGAAATACAAAATTATGGAAATAAAAGTTCATATTTAATATGTCCTTTGTGGATTTTATTTTTTTATTTTTTTTGTGTAAAACCATATTTTAACATCTTAAACATGTCTGCTTTGTAAAAAAAAAAACATCTTAAAGATGTTTGGAAAAATTCAACATCTAGATCATTGTTTTGGACTACGCGTATAATTATAAAGTAAAAAAATAAGAAGAACCTCAAATTATAAAGTTAGAATATGTGTTTTTATTTTATTTTATAGAGTTATTTTTTATACATTGTGTATATTACAGGGTCAGTTAAAACGATAAACGCTATATGAAATTCCAAACATTAACTTTAACATGAAAAATCATGCCATAGTTTTATTTCAATAAAATCACATGAATCCTTTTTAGGTTTTATGACACCAAATAAAAAGTTTCACAATAATCAAATGAAGAGCATTTACAAAATACTACATTATTTTTCGCAATTTAAATGAGAACATAGGTATTTGAAACATGAAAGAGTATTAAGAAGGTATGAAAGAGAACACTATACAAGTATCCTCTATATATATATATTTGAGAAGGTTTAAAATGAACAATACACATGACATATCAAAATCAAATTTTTTTTAAAAAAGTTACATGTGGCAATGTAAGGTTGAATCATAAAAGTCATAGTCCAATTACACCATTTAAGACAAACATTTTTTTAATGACACCATTTATGACATACTAAAGTAATAAAGTATAACCAACAATCAAATAAAAATCTTCAACAACAAAATTTTGAAAAAGAATTTAAATAAATAATTATATAAAATGACATAATTTCAAAATTAAAAAACTAGAATTATAATTTATTAAATCTGCAAAAATAGATTTTTTTATTTATTTATAAGATATATTTTGCATTGATTGAAAAATTACAATCTCAAATGACTACGTTGCTTCTTGCATATGAATTTTTTTTTGTCAAAATAAAAAACTAAAAAATGAGAGAAATATAAACAAAAACATAGAGAGAAAGCATTTTTCAATAATAATAAATATCTTTGAAATAAACAAGAGACAATCATTTTTCAATAAACTATATGTTTGTCATTGATAAATAGAAAAAAATATGGGACAAACTTTTATCAAGAAAATGAAATACAACACTTGGGATGGGGACCAAAGACCTGACCCAGTAAACCACAAAAGCAAAACACAACAATTTAGTACAAAAATGGTAATAAAAGAGAACATTCTAAAACAACGATTACCACGTACAATCCAGCGATCGTTTGCCAACACAGAAATGACCCAAGTTCCCAACAACTATCTTCAAAGTATCAGAAGACCATAAGGGCCTTTTCAAGTCAAAGCAACCAATAACGAACCGAATCCACAATGTCGCAGTGGTCTTGAAACTTCAGTCGCAGTCCAGATCAAGGGATGAACAAATGAAATAAATCTACCACTGTCCACCAACGATGCAAAAAGCAACCATAATGGATAAAATATTTTAGGTATGATGAACGACTACTACCGTCAACACGGAGCATCTATCCAACTAGCCCTTTCGGGCAACATCAGGATAAAATCAGTCATGTTGAATCGAGATATGCATCCAACAGAACAACGCCAGAACTATAGAACCCACATCTTCATTTCCACGAAACAAAACGAAAAAAACACCAATAAACAAAAATGAAAAAAAAAACAGCAAAAGTCAGACCGAGACTAACTCATAATCGCATCAACACCATAGCTCTACAAGACAACGACGACGTTGAACGAAACTAGTGACCACGATAGAATCAACACACACACCAAGACTCTAAAAGGACAATCGCTGATGCGCTTCATCGACGACGATCTGAAACCAATAAATATATTTTTTCATTTATACATAAAAACACATGATATATATTTACCACTGATAAACATAAAAACATGTGACACATATTTGTCATCATTGCGGCAAAAAAAAATACTAACATATTATTTTAAACAAAAAAATACTGACATATTTAAAAATTCACGGTGCATTGCACGGGTTAACACACTAGTTTATATTCAAAGACAATTAAGATTAAACTAGTTTGGGTAATCAAATTAAACTAAAAGTAACTACACAAGTAAGATTAAACACCACATCTTGTTTTAAAGTTGGGTCATCTCACTTACTTTTTTACTCAACTTCAACTTTTACATCAAATGTAAAACTTTAACTCACGTTATAAGGCAAATAACAAATTCTCACTCTTTCTAATTAGTCACAAACATTTTGCTAAAAAAGTTCATATGCAAAATATGGGAAGTATACAAAATTGAGGAATTTGATTTGTTTGGATTTAAATTTGAATTTACTGCACTCAACAATCCACATATTCCTGCAGTTAGCACATTGATAATTGTTGAGTCTCAATTTTGAATAATCCATATTTCAAGATCGATATTTCATTTTTTTAAAAATCAAAATATGCATCAAAATCTCAATTATTCGATCTCGATCTAACGGTTACGGACATATTAACTAAGTGGATTCCTAGAGTTGGCCAGGAAATCCAGAAGATGACATATTAACGATGATATAAATGTATGCCCAAAATGAGGGAACACATTTTGGGGGGCAAAACAAAATGACGATTTCTTTCTTCGTAACCGCGTTGAAGTTTCTAAGCCATCCCCACCTCAAACAATCTTTTCCCATTTCACACGGAGAATCTCTCTTATCACATCTTTAACTAATATAAAGACATCCACATAGGTCATAAAACTATATATACATATATTATCTTAGCTCATTCTAAATAATTAATGTACAAACAGTAATTATATAGACACAAATTATATTATCAACCACAAACAATATGGAGGATTCCCCACCTGGTTTTCGTTTCTACCCAACAGAAGAAGAGCTAGTTGGCTTCTATCTACACCACCATCTGGAAGGACAAAAGCATGAAGACATAAACAAAATCATACCTATCATTGATATCAATGGCAAAGAGCCATGGAACCTTCCAAGTACGTAACACAATTTTTTTACGTAACTCATTCATTTCTTCATTATATATATCACTTTTATAATTTTGATTTTCTCAAAATTATTCTCATTCAAAATATACTTCAATATCTCACAACACTAGAAATATAAAATTAGCCATGAAGAAAATATTTATCTCAAATTCTTTAGTTACTTAATTTAGTGATAAAATTATAAACGGATTTTATATTTGACATGCATACTCTATCTATAAGTAGTGTCATGGTAAGTTAATATTTTTCATAGAAACAATACAATAGTTATCCTTTTTTATATACAAATAATTGTTTGAGCTTAATAAGTACATGTCAATGATTCCCTAAAAAAAGTACATGTCTAAGATTGACACTGTCATTCATGTAGATATTTTCTAAGATATTATAACAAATGTGAGAGTAATTAATATCTTACTAAAATATGATTGATGACAATGTAAATAAACTCTTGCTTGTAATCAGCATTTGCAGGGGAGAGATGTCGTGGAGACACAGAGCAATGGTTTTTCTTTTCACCAAGACAAGAGAGAGAGTTGAGAGGTGGAAGACCAAATAGAACAACATCTTGTGGGTATTGGAAAGCTACGGGTTCTCCTAGCTATGTTTACTCTTCTAACAACAAAGTCATTGGAATAAGGAAAACCATGGTGTTTTACATAGGAAAAGCTCCATCTGGAAGGAAAACCAAATGGAAGATGCATGAATATAAAGCCATTGAACAATCTGACCCATCCAATACAAATCCTCCAAAGGTATATTTGGAAAAAATAGAACTCGTTAACATGATTAATACTAATACTAATCATGCTAATAAGTTCTTATTTTTCCCTTCCTTTTTGGATCGTGTTTGAGGTTTGCATCAGTTATGTTTAACCGTGATTTTCAAATAATATGTCACATATTGTAGTGTGATTGCACCTTAAAATATTTATCATAAATTTATAAACTTAAAAAGAGATCCACGACAACAATCAAGATTGTATACAATGCTACTAAATGCGATTAAAGCCATATCGATCAAATTTGACTACGATTTTATACAATATACCGTAAATTTTGACGCGGTCTTAATATTATCACGATATAATAGCTTAGTCATAAATTCACATATTATCATAACTTTAATTTTTAATAATTAATTTTGGTGTGTTGTAGCTGCGGCACGAATTCAGCTTGTGTCGCGTTTATGTGATATCGGGAAGCTTTAGTTCATTTGATCGAAGACCATTAGAGAGGCCAGCGGCGGAGTTACAAAATGCTGCTTCAACAAGTGCTCAACAAGTGGTGGCAGAGCTCGATGGAGGGATAGAGAGAGACCATGATGCTTCTCTTAATATTGGAGGGTCAAGTGGCACAAATTGGAATGATGTACCAAATAATGGGGTAGATGAACCTGAACCTATTTGGGAATGGGAACAACTAAATTGGATCTAACCTTTTAAGTCAAAACATGCATAGACCTTGCAAGACCTCTTCATGTGGATGTGGTTGGTAAACAAAGACCAAGACAATCATTTAAATGTTAGGCATAGTTAAATCCTAAACCAGGAATCTGTTTACAATAGTAAAAAGTAATATCTTGTCTTTTTTCTTTTTTGAGTCGAAAAAAATCTTGTCATTCTTTTAGAATTAATTATTATATCTGTATTTTCAGATGTACTATTGAAATAATACAAAAACAATACGATTTTTTTTCCCGGTTGAACGATATGTTCTCTTTTTTACTATATTTATGTTTTTTTTTAAGGAAGACTATTTTTATGTTATAGTATGAAGTTTTCACATGATGATTAATTTTTGTGGAAAACTATGTAAGGCATAGAATATAGTAGATTCTCCTCTCCAAAACACATTTTCTCCAAACATTAATAGATTCTCCTCTCCAAAACACATTTTCTCCAAAACACATTCTCTCCAAAACCAATTACTTTATCACTTTCTATATATGTTTTATTACAAAGTGTAATGTTTTGAATATTTCTCCATCTCAAGTGTAATGTGTCTTTTGTAGGAAGTTTATTATTCAACGGTAGTTTATTTTAAACGCAAACATGACAACTTTGAGAAGATCAAGATGGACCTCTCATGCATGAATTTTGTGGCATCCACCCAAATAGACACTTTCAGATTCTTTCCATCACAAATTATTTGTTTATCGAAATAAATATTTGTTAACTTCTTTTTAACAATACTCTCATTTAACTAAATATCTCACCGGACTACAGGGGTGATAACAGGCTAAACATAAGAGAGACTCACATCTTAGTCTATATTAAGTTCAAATTAGATATTTTTTAAATAGATGATGTTAAGGCATTTTTAGAAATCTATTTAACTAAATGACACTACAATCCATAAAAAATATTCAAAACACATAAATATTTCTTTCTTTTTTTAGGGGAAAGGGTAGGCATTTGTCAATAGGTGGTAGGGTGGTCCTTACCAATTTTATCTTGAACAGTTCACCGCTTTTCTACTTCTCATTTTTCAAAGCTCCAAAAAATGTGATAAGTGAATTTATCAAAATAATACAGAGAAGATTCTTCTGGGGTGGGCGCTTCAAATAACGACGTTAATGTTGCAGATTATTCCGGTTATTGGCTGGAAAACAAATGCTTATGGTTGTGGAATAATTGGAACATGCCGTAAATAACAACTTTAATCTTGCAGATGAGATTTATTAATCCAATAGCTGAAATTAGCTTTTATTTGATGGGAGACTTGTCTCACTTGTGTATTATAAAATTAACCTCAAAACAATACTTATTGTTCAAAACATTTTTTATAACGTGGGATCAAAGGATATCCAATGGACGGGATTCATGTTAAAAACTGAATAGAAATATATTTTTATTGGTAAATCTACCACGGTTGCGCAGATGTTTTCTAGAGGATGGGAGGATGGCGGAGAGGGCTGGAGATGGAGGAGGCGGTTGTGGGTGTGGGAGGAGGAAATGCTAGGGAAGTGTATTATTTTACTTCGTAATGTTTGTTTGCAGATTAATGTGAAAGATACTTGGAAATGGCATATGGATACCTCTGCCGGTTATACAGTTCGTAGTGCTTACCAGTTATTGACTACTCAGGACACCTGTCAGGTGGAAGGTGCTGATGCCCTAGTTTGGCATAAACATGTTCCGCTCAAGGTCTCAATTTTCGCTTGGAGGTTGGTAAAGAATAGGCTACCTACACGGGCAAACTTGGTGCATCGTGGTATCCTG
>Ga0228711_1002922_pt1 | contig 26495 bp, 17 predicted proteins | sample MedpolnodulmetaG_2_FD_177996 | JGI IMG/M metagenome (GOLD analysis project Ga0228711, IMG submission 177996) | Root nodule microbial communities from Medicago polymorpha collected in Santa Monica, California, United States - brown nodules | ecosystem: Host-associated > Plants > Roots > Nodule... | reverse complement strand
CTTTTTTTTTTTTTTTTTTTTTTATATTTGAATTCATTTCCTTAAATTTAATAAGTTGACCAGAAAAAGGTTTAGAATTGTTGATTTGTCAGAATATGATAACACAAGAAAAAGTTTAGAGATCACGTTTTATATTTTTCAGGATTAATGTTTACTATAACCCTCGATCTCAGGGAGTCAATAAGGCATTACTCGTGGGCATGTGGCTAGAATTTTTTAATACCGTTAATTGGGTTAAGAAATGTGTGTATCTGCTACCTATCCTCGTCAGCCTATGAATCCAACAGTATATTTCAATATAAACACTTTTCTGATATTAGACTAGTCTTATTCAGGATTCTTCTAGCACCACACAAAAAGATTACCTGCAATCCTCTCAGTATAGAAGCCCACCACGAGTGATGATAAAATATTGTCCGTTCAGTAAGGGGCAGTTGCCTGTGATTAGATTGTTGTCGATTCATTCATTTTTGTAGGTTTGTGTGCCATGCCATGTTAATGAGAATTAGTTTTCAGATGTGTCCTATGTTCTCAAGTTTATAATTTGCTTTTACCAAGATAATTTACTACACAGGTTGCCTATTCTCTCAAAGAATCTTAGTTTGACAAATCAACAACATGAATAAGTCCTATGTCCTATGTTATAGTTTGCAAAAAGAATCTTAGTTTTTGACAGGTTGCCTATTCTCTCAAGTGATTTTCAATGGGCTCGAATCCTTTGTGGTGAAAATATTTCACAGCATGAATAAATCAAAAACAACAAAATGATTGTTATATTATTTTTTTCTGTATTTAATACTAATTGACTAATAATAACAATCTGATATTGTTACATTTTTAATCGAATGGATTGCCTCTACTTGCATCTAGCATTACTTTTTTCATGGAACTAAATAGAGTAGTGTTAGAATCCAGATTCAAATACAGTCTCCATTAGACCTCATATATCTCAAGTTGGAATTAATCAAGCACTGAATTAGCAAAATCATATACTTGAAATAACCAAACAAGCTTGCACGGCATAAAAACATAATACTATAGCACAAACTGTTTATATTTGGAGTACAAATGCTGCAAAGCATAACATCACACAGAAAAGACATCCAAAGCTTTAGAAAAAATACAAGTGATGACTCTTCTCTAACATGTTAAGAAGTTCATTTAAATTCTGAACTTCTCAACTATCACTGTCTTGCTGTTGTCTGTCTGTCTTGTATTACTCACTGTATATAAGTTGTAAAGCGGATAAGAAAGAGGATGAGCACTCTTTTCTTGTCTCTTCACTCCTTTCTGCACCGCTCCTTCCATCTTATATAATCTATCTATTTTTTTTTATCTATTCTAATGAAACGCAAAATACACAAGAAAAGAAAAGGATTCGACACCAAGAGAAGATTTTCACATTTCGTATTACACAAGAAAGCAATAAACCATTCGCGTCCGACTTTTTAAACCAAATCGATCATTCTCAGGCCAATGAGTAGTTCGCAACTGAGACATCTGCTGGAGTGGTAGAATGGATGTAGACAAACTCAAGGCTTTTACCTGCTGACAACGAGTTGATCCATGCTGGGAATGTATATGAATCACCAAACTTTGTGAGTCCCCAGATTGGACCATAAAGCTTGGATATAGAAAGATTGAGAGACTTGAGATTCTTGGTTGATTTGTTAGTCACAATTGTTGAGTATCTATAATAAGTTCTTCCATTTGCAACCCAAGAGCTGGTCATTTTCTGCTGAATGGAAATTGGGCCTGACCATGAAGCTGAAAAAGAGAAGTTCCCCACTTAGATTTTGATCTTAACATGTCATTTTGGTCTCTAATTGAGTAAGTATTTCTCAGAACTAAATAAACCATATGCTACTATATACCAAACAGTACCTGGGGATGGAGTTGTTTTTGGTTTGGTGAATGAATGTTGCTTGGTAACAACAGGCTTACGAACTGGAACAGCAACTGTAAGGAAGAAATTATACCGCAATTACTTTACTATCACCAAAAGATTTATTTATAGCAGGAGGTGCAGAAATTTCACGATAATGATGCCAATACCTGGAAGGAGCTGGTTATAGCCACCATGACCACCACTGAGTCGTGCAAGAACACCTATAAGAGGAGCATTGTTGTAGGTTGCTGGTTCTGTTTGTTCATAGTTCTTTCTTTCATCAGCAAAGTCATCATATGCATCAGGTCCACCAACAATAGCACCGGTTAGTACATTGGTGTTGCTCTTTTTGCTGCTAAACCAAGTAGCATAACCTCCATTACAGCTGACAAATTTTGGATTAGCCTTGATTGACACAATGGATGAACCTCTGTGGTGAACTCTCTGAGGGAAATTGTTTCCATATCCAACCATGTAACTTGTAGCTCTTGGGTTGTCTCCAAGAATGTAGTCCACCTGAAGATTAATTTTAAACACAAAATTGATGAGCTCCCTTGAAATATGTAGCACCAACACTTCATATTAAATGTGAGTCTTGTATCATACTTGTTGCGGTGTCAATGTGTTGTGTCTAGTGTTTGCGCATCATAGACCTTAAATAATTATAATGATTGGAATGGAACATCAAAGTTGAATTAAATGAGATGGAATTAATTACCTGAGACTTTGCAAAAGAGAGAAGCTGGGAAGAAGGGACATTTCCAGAAGCACATTTCAAGTTTCTACCAGAAGAGGCAAGGTAATCAGAATAGACAGTGGCTAAAAAGGAGGAACTTGTGGCAAATTGCAGGTTGTTCCATCTTTGACGGTATATTAGGCCACCAGGTGTCTTCTGAATATTGCGAGTACCCTTTCCAATGCATGAACACATGAAATACTCAGACCTTTGCAGATATTTTTCAAACACAGGTGCATGAACGCCTGCTTTCCCTTGCATCAGGAACTACACATGAAGAAACAGTAGAAAACTGTTTAGCCACAAATGTTTGATAATACATACTAGCCATTAGTCAATATGTGTTTGAACATTATGCGTCATTGTCAATAAATGGATTCGATCATATCAATATTTTGAAAAAATTGATGTTACCTTAGCAACTAAAGTCTGAACACCAGGATACTTAACATCCCAACTAAATTCAGTCATTTGCCAACCAGTTCCACCCATGGAGTCACCATTTCGACCAAGGTAATCCAAGTAATATTGGTTGTTAGATGCTTGATACAACCATGCAGCAGCCCAAAGCAATTCATCCTGTGCGCACAATTACCGACATTCAATTATTATTATTCAAGCAATAATTGAATTTTTGTATTGGTCCACAAATGAACCAGAAACACTTACATTGTAGCCACTGATGGATCTATAGTACTTCTGTGCAACTGTGATGCTGCTGTCATATTTGCCTCTGTATTTATCCGCAAAATCAAACAACTGCAATAATTTATCAAAACCAGACACAAATCAGTTTACTGTTCCATGTGCAAACTGGAAACAAAATAGAGTTAAACAAGTTCAATTATCTTCATTAATTAAATAATTTAATTAATATTAAGCTCCTCTAATGGTAAATATATTAATTATGTAGAATTTGGTATACTCATTTATTATGTTAGAACTAAAATACCCGAAAACTGAGTAAATTCGATTCAGATCTAGAGCGACAGTAAAATAGAATTTTAGAAGCATATATGATCTTTCTTCATTACTCATCCAAGTCTCTAACTATAGCCATAAATGAATAATTAAATGCAACATGTGTCTTCACCTATCAGAAACAATGACAGAAACAGGAACAGCATTGAGCTAGTGTAAAAGGTTGTAATAGAGGCACATGACAGCGAAAAAATAGGTCCAATATTAATGTGAGTAAGCAATATCCATATTGATGGTTGCGGAAGTAACGACCCAGTTGTGGTAGTGTAAATAAATGAGAGATACCGAACAAATGGGATAAGTGTAATTTCGACCCAAAAAGGAAAAGAAAAAAAAAAATGGCAGCACCGACAGTGTATCCACGTGTCATGACAAAATGGTAAATAACGAAGTTTCGTTTTTTGTGTGATGTAAATCTCTTCAAGGGGAAGGTTGGGATCTAATTCCACACAGATATCAATATGTACGGTCAAAAGCGTTTACCATTACAACAAAAGTGTCCCTTCACTAGGCATGAAAACCCGGTCTTTCTTTTTTTCTCTTTTCATTTCTTTAGATATGAAAATTTACAATTTGCTTTGGACCACAACTTTATTATTTTTATCATTATTATGGGTTAGAAATATATAGAGGAGAAATGGTAAAATGAGGATTTTACCTCTTTTACACTTGTTTAGTTGTTTTAAGAAAAAACCTAAATTGAGTGAACTCATGCTCAATAAAGTGGGAATGAAGAAGACAAAAGAAAAGGTGGGAAACAAAATTCCACAAGTGTACAAAACGTATTTTTATGGGTCCCTAAAAATATTATCTCCATCCTCCTACTTTTTTAGTGAGCAAATATTAGGTATACTTGAGGAGATTTTAATGTTTACAAACAAATTCAAAAAGATAAAAAATATACTACTTGTATTCTTAAATTTAATTTTCTTAATAAAAATAAACAAAAATCTTTGGATCACCAATATCTCATCTACTTCCAAAAATAACGATAAGTTTTTTTTTTATAAAAATCTTTAGAGACTTTGTTTATGTTTATTGAATCCATAAATTAAATGCAGTTCTACCGACCCATGCAGCCCAATTTGGTGGCAATAACGTCTCTGACAGAAGAGTCATAAATAAAAGTGTAGTACCAGTAACTGCCTGCCTATTAGTATTAGTTTCAAGTTCAACCGTTTCACCAATATTTGCCGCTATGAGTAACAAGAAACTACTCACACACACCATGTTTCATCTTTTATTTATCTATTTTACTTCTTTTTTTTAGTTTTCACATTTCATTTTCACATAACCAAAACCTACTACTAGTACTTGTCAACCAAAAACAAATAAATAATTAAACAATAATAATAATAAATAAATAATATGGACAGTGTTGAGTGGTGTGAGAGTGAAACCTCATAAGCATGACGGAGGAGTTCTCTGGAATAAGCAGGGTTAGAGCGACGGAAGACAATGGAAGCAGCAGCCATAGCGGCGGCGGTTTCTCCGGCGAGATCCGACCCGGGATTACTTGGATCAACCTTATAAGCGCGACGGTCAGTGGTCATATCCTCCGGTCTTTGCCAACACTTATGGTCAGTGTTACCATCTCCTACCTATTTGTCAAAATGCCCAAAACAATAACATCATTTTTTATTAACATAATGATAAATAATTAATTAATAACATTATTATAAACTTCCAAATTCAACTTTAACTCCTTGGAAAATAAAAAGACACTTGACTAACCCATGAATACAATATTATATATTTCTTTTTGAAAAAGAAAAGTTGATTGAGCAAAAAACTAGAAAACAAAAGATCAAAAAACAGAGTAAGAAGTGTGAAGTGACTACCTCTCCATAGAGAAGATTAGGTTGAGGATGAGCTTTGATGAAATAATCAGTACCCCATTTCACAGCTTCCATGGCATGACCAAGTTCACCACTACTAGCCATTTGTTTGCCATATTCAATGATACTCCATGACATCATTGTAACAGTAAACGCCATTGGCAACCCAAATTTGACATTATCCCCTGCATCATAGTAACCACCCACTAGATCTACCTGAATATTTCAACAACTAAAATGAGAAACTGTAAAAAAGAAATATATATGAATGAATTTGAAAAAAGAAACTTGTACTTACCCCACTTGCTTTACCGTCTTGAAGACCAGAATGAGATCTCCATGAAACTCTTTGGTTATGAGGAAGATAACCAGATCTCTGAGCTTCAAAGAACATAATGCTCTTGCTTAGAGCTTGACCATAGTCATGGCCACTGGCAAAGGATAGTGGTGGAAGTAGAAGAAAAAACAGAGGAAGCATAGAAATGAGTTGTGTTAGCTTTTCCATGAAAAATGTGTTGAATGTAGTTAGGTGAAAAGAAAAAATGGCAATGCAGAAGTGTTTTGAGAAAGTGAACTGAAACTTCGTATAATCCCGCTAATTAAGGAGAGAATCCTTGCGGAAAAAGAGAAGTTTCAGAAAAGAGAGAGAGAAGAGAAGAGAAGAGTACAGGGATTGGAAACTGAGGAACTCGAGGGTCTATATATTAAGGGGAAGAGTGTGAAAAGGAAGGTATCAAGAACACACAAAGATAATATTTCTATTAAAAAATTGAAAATAAATAAATTACATTAAATAATTTAATGGTAAGTAGTAATTTGTTTCTATTTTATTTTTTATTTTGGATTTTGAAGTGGCTATAAACGACTCTGATGAGGAAGGAACAATGTCATGTGGCCTTACAGCAAGGAGTCGGTGAGGTTTTAAATTATTTGGCCGAATTGGAATTACTGCTGCTTATGGTTAAATTAGAAGATTAAATTTGTTTGACTTATGGTATGGAGATTGAGCAAGAATGGTACTTTTATATGTGAATGTGATTGTTTGTTACTATGGTAATTTTTGCCTCAGGAAATTGGACGGTTTTTGGCATTTTTCTGTTAAAAGAAATATTTATATTTTTCATAAAAAATACTCCATTTATTAGAAATAAAAACCAATTTTTACAACTATAGTACTTTAGATGTAATAATAGCTTTATATCTTATTGAGGTCCCCAGGGACCAGTGCCAATACCCATATCAACGGACGAACCCACTACTGAAGATTTGTTTGGTCTTTTCCCCCCCTAATCGGCGTGGTAGAAACAAAGGAAAACTATGAATTACCCATTCCCACACGACACAACCGAGACCATGAGATTGAGATGATTACCCATTTTCCACGTACCTTTGTCACTAAAAACCTCACCATTTCTAACTACGATTGTGCATTTTTTTTTACCATAAAATTGAGTTGAAGAGTTTCTCTTAAAAAGTAGCTGACTTTGACGGACAGTCTCAACTCTCAACATTAGTTGATGAGACTGTTCAATTTCTAAAATAAAACTGAGTCTGAATTAACTGAAATTGAAAGAGTAACGGCCTCACGTTTTTCATCCTAAAAACAAAAACATGCTGGCTAACATGCATGTGGCAGTCATTGGCCATCTCAGTAAATTAGCACGTGTATTTTAGTAATAAAAAAACATATTTGAGGCAAATTCTTCTTATTCATTTATTTATTTGGAAGAAGGGAAATTCTTAATTTTGGTGCCTCTTATAATGTAATTCAAGTTGTCCATGTGAGCATAACTCAGTTGACAGGGACAATGCATTATTATTTGCAAGTGGCGGGTTTAAACTTCAGACACCCCATTTATTCATCGTGAATTATAACCACTAGGCTACTTGGAGAAAAAAAATAATGTAATTCAAGTTGGTTAATTTGTGATAAGTCTTTTTTTTTTGGTAGAGTTTGTGATAAGTCTTTTATTAAAATAATTTGTGAATAGAATTAATAAGAGACGGTTATAACTAAGTGGCAGTTAGTTATCCATGTCAATATGTCAAAAAATACAAGTTTATAGTTTGAATAAGATTTTTTTTTAAGTATATAGTTTGAATAAGATCAACTTTTCATTCTCAACAAATACCATGAATATAAAAAAAACAAAAAAAAAACTATTTTTCCAAGTTTTTTTTTCTTCATATTGAATGTTCAATAGTTCTCAGTTTTAACAAGTGTCATTAAATTTTGATCGTCCATTCTTCCTCGTTATGTTCTTAACCTAAAAACGAGTGAAGCAATAATGGGCTTAAGGGTAGAAACATTCTAGCAAGGACAATTATTAAACACAAAGGGTAGAAATTGGAAACGATGAAGCGTATTGATAAAAGACCTTCTTGGTTTTCAGGATGTGTTCGAAAGAGTCTAAAACAACTACTTAGGCTCTCTGCTGGGTGTGTTGGAGGAGTTATTTGGAATAGGCAGGGTTAGAACCAGTGACGGAGCCAGGATTAATGTAAAGTTCGGGTAAAAAAAAATTGCAACACATTTATAGGGGACATGAGAAATTGCAAGCAAATAATCAAAAAATCTAAAGAAATTGCCCAATTTATAGGGGTTTATATAAGAAATTCATAGGGATTTACATAAGAAATTGCAAAAAAATCGTGTCGGAGCCGGGGTGAGTGCCCGGCGTTGCCGGGCCATAGAACCGCCCATGGTTAGAGCAACAGAAGACAATGGATGCAACAGCCATAGCGGTGACAAGACATTAATAAAAAAAAAAAAAAAACTATTGGTGCTATAGGGACATTAATTAAGAAAACCAAATATAATATTAACATTCTGAAACTTGTGTATTTAAAGTTGGCTTAAATATTTAAATCGTCCCTGTAATTTGGCATGTTTTCTGTTTATGTCTCTGTATTTTTTTTTTTCTAAAACAACTCCTGTAAGTTAATAACTTTTTGCTTTCTCGTCAAACTTTGTTACAAAAACGCCTTGTTGGCTAACATTGTGTGACATGGCGGGTGTTGACTTGGCTAAACACACTTATATGGACAGACAAGTGAACCCCGACTATATTACATGGACCAGAACCAAAAATAAAAAGTTAAAATTCATGAAGTTAAAGAATTTGAAATAAAAAACCCTTGTTGTTTCCATCTTTTATATATATATATATTATACACCATATTTTTCTTCTTATGCACCCCTAAATCATGTTCCTCAGTTTTGTAGAAGTTGTGGAATTCAATTGGAGAAAGAGACTTAATGGTTGATGAATACATTGTTAACATAGCATGTGATTCCACTAGCGAAGAAGAAGAAGAAGAAGAAGAAAATGGTAGAGAGAGGAAGAAGATGAAAACAACAAGGGTTTTTTATTTCAAAATTTGTAACTTCGTGATTTTTAATTTTGTCCACCTTTTCGTTTTTGGTTCTGGTCCTTGTAATATAATCATATATCATCCGAAAGGTCATCTAAATTTTAAATTTTCTTATTAAGGTGTTTTTAATTTCGTCTCTATGTACCTTTTCATTTTTGGTTTTGGTCCCTGTAATATAGTTAAGGATCACATGTGAGTTCACATAAGCGTGTTTAGCCAAGTCGACACCCCCCACGTCACATGTTAGCCAACAAGATGTTTTTGCAACAGAGTTTGAAGAGAGGAACGAAAAACAAAAAGTTATTAATTTACAAGGGTTGTTTTAAAAAGAAAAAAAAAATCAAGAACAAAAATAAAAACACGCTATTACAAAGACGTTTTAGCTATTTAAGTCTTCAAAATTTTAAAAATGTAAAAATTAATATTTCCAATAAAACTATTTCTTTTTTTTAATTTTTCTTACGAGTGTCCCGAACATAATTAACAAGATCCATAAAAAAAAATAACAACAAACAAAGATATCGAAGCAATTGTACACCCAAAGGAACTGTAACTAACAGAGATACACAGCGCCACAGCGGTGCGGTGCGGGTTAATAGGGTTCACATAGTTATTGTGGTACCTCCTGGAACATCATTGCAGACAATCCTAACCCGACAACTCGACAAACAACACTCATGGCTATTTAATTTTGACGTCTGAAACCAATTCTCTATTGGCACCGACAGTATCCCAAGTGAAAATTACCACAAATCAAAATTAGTATGAAAATAAAGGAATATTTTATACTCTCACTAAAAGTATACTATAGTTTTTACATTTTGGAGTATCAGTATTCCAGTACTTGTTAAAGAAGGAATACAGTCTATTTTGTGCAAAAATGAAAAGTGTACGTGGTATATAAGTATAAACTTAAATGTGTATTCATTCTGTTCCTTTTTAATTGTCTTTTTAGAGTGATTTTTTGTTCCTATTTAACTGTCTTTTTTATATTTTTGGGGTACGATTTGTCAATTATACGTTTTGTCAATTACTTTTATTTTTTCAATAAAACTAATTAATGTTATCTATTTGGAAAACTAAAATTTGTTTTTTTAAACAAAGTTTGTTTGCTTTTTTAAAAACAAAGTTTGTTTCTTGTTATCTTCAAATTTAAACAAAATTTTGTTCCAAATAATGGTTCCAATAGGAGTTAAAATTCTATAAATAAGATAAGTAACAATTGTTAAAAATTTCAAGTGGACTCTAGCATTAGTTGAAGTCATAGTTGAAGCCTTAACTTTGATTAAAGGAGTTGGAAGAAAGTTAATTTTTTTCTTAACTTTTGATTAATGTGAAGTTGAAATAATTTTTATATTGACTTAAAATAATTAAAACGATGTGCACAATATTTAGAAAATTGACAATTGTTTGTTATGAGAGAGAAAGAGCAAAAAAATAGGAATTTGTTGGAGAAAAAGATAATAACTACAATTGTTTGTTAAGAGAGAAAGATAACATATTAAATTTATTGAAAATATAAAGTGTGTGCAAAAAAATATGAATTTATTGGTGGATTAATATGAAGGTAATGGAAAGAAAATGTGCAAAAATACACATCGCTATTTTGGTGCTAATTTTCTAAAAATACATTTAAAAAGGAATGGAAGGAGTACTATATATTTCTCGGTTGAGTTAAAATTAATTTCAACAATTACTATTTTGAGTTGAATTTTATACATTAACAACATATCACTTTCCTTCCCCTAAAAAAAACAAATCACTTTTCTTAAAAAAAATAAAAAAAAGGTAACAACACATCATAGTACGTGAGAATATTATTACGCTGGTAGTAATATACTAATATGTGAGAAACATTTTAAATTTCTACTATTACACTCTTAACTTGGTTTATCACTATTTTTTATATAAAAAAGAACGTGGTTTACCACTATTGTTTTACTTGAATGACATAACACTCAGAAGTAAGATAAGACGTTAAGAAAGAATCCTTAAATATCGAACTGAATAAACTGATTAATTAACATGATAAAGTTACAGCGTGAGAGAGAATGGGAAAGAGAGGTTGTGGTCAAAACTCAACACAAAAGACTGTCCCAATTGTCAGAGCGCTTTATTCTCAACCGCAATCAACGGCCTCCGCCGAAAATAAGATAAAATCTCTTTTTCACACTCTTCTTCTATTCTATTCCCTCTATCACTTTTTTTCTTTTCCTTACGAGTATACTACTACTAATATTTTTTGCTTTTAAGAAAGTTGCAATTGCAATAAACATAAAAAATAGAACAGAAAAAGAGATTGACACGTGGTATACAAGGTCAAGGAGGCAAATTTCCGGGTTGACTGACTGGCTCCGGTTGTGTGACGTTCACCAGCGACATTTTCCACAGTTGAGTATCCATTGTCCAATGTTTTGCAATTCAAAATTTGGGAGCGAGAGGGACTGCATTTTTTTTAAGTGTTATTTCAACAATTAGTTGATAATTTAGAGGAAAAGTAATACGAATATGAGAAAGAAAACTGTTATCAAAGTGAGAATGCTTACGATTTTTATTTTTTATTTTTTTTACACAGGGAATGCTTACAATGTCCTAAGCACTTATTAAGCACTTGCATTTTCTGGTTACTATTACAAGGAAAAATATTTTTTTTTTATTTATTCAATTAATGAATCTAAAATGCATATTTTTGTTTATAATAGTGTCCGGATGGTGTAAATGATACTCCATCCGTTTCTAAATATAAACAAAATTCACTTTTTAAATTCATTCATTTAATGATGTATGTGGTCCATATTGTTGTTTAAATAAAAACGGAGGGAGTAAGATTTAATGAAAAATTGTGTATTTATTACATCAGAAATTAAAGTCTTTGACATTTTTAATTTTTTTTTTTTAAGAATCCTTAAAAAATATCCAAGGAGCACTCTTTAACAAAATTCAATAAAGAAATTCACTAGCATAAATTTTGTACAAATTATTACTTTTTGTCTTAACAATAATTATACAATTTTTTGTTGTAAAGTTACTTATTATAATATTTTATTTAAATTCCCAAAGACACCGATTATCATTCTTCTTTTTTTGTCTAAATTGATTTGATTTTGGTTTATAATTAAGGGTCTAACTTAGACTGGGAATGTCAATGGATACTCATGGGTACAAATAGTATGATACTCGTGTCCGTCTTGTACCCTTGTGGGTACCCACTATGCGGCCCACTATGCGGGTATCCGTGAGTATTAAGGTATTCATGGATACCCGTGGGTTTTTTAATTAATTTATTTTTTTTACAAATAAAAAAAAATTAATTACCAAAAAACTTCAACTTATAAACATAATCTATTCAAAATTTCATAAGTCATACATAATCTTTAGAAAATTCATGATTCTTACATAATTCATATGATATGTTTTTTGATGTGAATAAACTAGAAACGGTGGACTTAATAAGATGAATTAAAAAAAATCAAAAATAAAAATAGGTTATTAATGAAGAATCTTAGGTGGATGGTAAAATTTCATTCAATAAGGTAACAATTTTAAGTAATAAGATAAGATATATAAGGATATTTAAATAATTTACTTAATTTATTATCGAGTATGGGTACCCGTGGGTACAGGTAGTATGATACTCGTCCCCGCTCCGTTGAATAAATATGATACTCGTGCCCGCCCCGTACCCTTGTGGGTACCCACTATCCGGGTATCCGCGTGTATTGAGGTATCCATGGGTATTCATGAGTACCCGTGGTTTTTTGATTAATTTATTTTTTTTACAAATAATAACTTTTTTTTAATTACCAAAAAACTTCAACTTATAAACATAATCTATTCAAAATTTCATAAATCATACATAATCCACAGAAAATTCATGATTCTTACATAATCCATATGGTATGTTTTTTATGTGAATGAAGTAGAAACGGTGAACTTAATAAGATGAATTTAAAAAAATCAAAAATAAAAATAGGTTATTAATGAAGAATATTAGGTGAATGGTAAAATTTCCTTCAATAAGGTAACTGATAAGTGTCAAAAATGAGTTAAATAGACTATATATTTTAGGCACTTTGATTACTTGGTTTGCAAGTTATCCTGCGAAAAGCTCACAAATACTGAAGAATCATTCGATTATGCTTTTCACATCTAATGCCAACTCTTTGTAGGAAAACGCACGCCTGGACACTTTAGAGACAAGAAAACATGAAGAAATGCAATGGTCAACTCGCCACGGCGAGCTCAAAGGCGAGCTGAGGCAGAAAGTTGAAGTTACTCGCCTCCAACTCGCAATGGCGAGTAGTAAAAGTAAGCAAAGGCAGGAAGGCATAGTTACTCGCCTCCCATGCGCCATGGCGAGTGCAGGGCGAGCACAACTCGCCATGGCGAGCATTTACTCGGGAGGCGAGTTAAGGCGGCCTAACCCCGCAAAGCTGACGTGGCAGAAACCACTGGGGAAGAAAGCTCAACTCGCCATGGCGAGCACATCTACTCGCGAGGCGAGTTGAGACAGAAAAAATATAAAAGGGCTTCATTCACATCAGAGCAAAAGAGATCATAGAATCATACCAGATTATTAGAGACCACTTTAGGAGAGAAACAAGGGAAAGACCAGAGAGACTCTAAAGAGCAAGGAGCACAAGGATTGAAGGAAGACACAAGATCATTGAAACATCATGGCTTGGTTCCATTTCATCTTTTCTTTTCTTTTCTTTTGTTGGGATTAAATGTAGTTAACTCTATTAGTATGTATTCCTTTTGATTGAGATTTTGTGTGTATCTAATTTGTCTTATGATATTGATATTATTCGTGCTTCCTATGTGTTGATCTTATGGATTTGAATTGTGATTGAAAAATACCTTTTGAATCTAGGTTAGAATAATCTTCTATCAATACTTTTGTTCTAGACATGGAACTTAGGTTGGTAATCACTTTGAGTATTGGAACTTAAAGCTTTTGTATCATTGTATAGTGCGAGACATCGACGATATAACGATACAATCGACTATTGGACCGTTTAATAGTGTGAGACATCGACAATTAAACGATCCAATAGAAATCACGATATCATTTGGACAAGAATGATGTTGTTGAGCAATACGTGATAATATCGATTGATAGTTAGAATCAGCAACCCAAATCCGAGAATACGTACAAGTAGGTTGATGAAGTTTAATCCCAGCACAATCATTTCCCTGTTAACTCTCATACCGTTTACAATTACATAGTTTATATTTCATGAAACAAAACCATCGGAAAACCCTAGCTCAGAACGACACCGATTGATGAACGGCTTAGAATATCGCACCAGTCCTTGTGTAGACGATAACATAAATACTTACTTTTAATACTACATCAATGACCACAAAAAGTGTCGATACACTATGGACCATAAAGAGTGATGGTGCATTATGGACAACAAAAAACATTGTTTTACTGTAATAAAATTATATTATATGCATGTCAAGTTCTTTGATTTGAAGGTCATGCCTTTATCTCTTTTGGACGACACAATGGACCATCTTGCATGTAATATCTACATGAGAGAGTAAAGTTCTCTCTTATCAAGAGAAAAATCTCATAATTTTAGTTGTGATGAGTTTAAAAGCGAAAGATCACATTTTATTCTCTCGTGTAAAAATCACACGAGAGAGATTCAATATATCTCAAAGGACTAGGATTGTTCCCTGCAATCACGTGTTTGTGTGTGTGACTTGTGACATTGGTTCCCCTTGCTCATTCTTCAAAAGGTAAATACAAATACTACGTGACTCTTGCTACATTTAACTTGAAAATGGTTTTTAATCTTTTTTTTTTTTGAAATTATATAAGATCTTTAACTTGACTCCTAAGAGGTGCTTATCTAGCTGCAATGTATAAGTCCAAAAAATGCTAAGTGTATCTATTCATTAATCAATTCATTTTTAAGTAGGCCTTTGACCATAACCAACAATCCATTCACTTTTATATATACACAATAAGATATACACGAATCAAAGGGAAAATAAAAGTAAAAAATGAGACATAAAAAATATCACATAAATCACCATAGCTGAAGCTATGTTGTACATATATACCTATACCTATAACACCATTCAACAACTTTATGTTTCATGGTAGCGGTGAAGTGTAAATTAAACTATAATTATCTCTAATCAATGTTAGTTGTCAATGATTACTGGCATCTTTAGGATATACCTGAAACAGGTAAAAAAGAGTAGCAATTAGATTTTGGTTCACAAATCACTATTTCAATTTAAAGAAAAAAGAAAAATCATCTCTCAAAAGATAATTACCGTGGCATTCCTTGACGAACATGAGGACTTAATTAATATATGAATAGCTGATGAAGCTGTTAGATGCAAAATCTATACTTTTATATATATTCCTCTAATCTAATATGTTAGTTCCACAGTGAGTGACTGATCATTTGATTCTCTCTTCTTGTAGAATCTTAGGATACCTCGGATACCCATTTGTGCAAGCTGAAATCTGCAAAGAAATCAAAAGTATAACATGGTTAATTTCCTAGTCATTTTCAATATTTTTTTAGATAAACATATAAATGTAGCATGAAAAGAACATGGGAATAATTTGTTAAGATCTTTATAATTATTAAGTGGGATAAGCCTATTATTAATTGTTGCTAGTGGGTAGCCTCCAACTTGCAGGGTCCCAATTGCGTTGGCAATATTGGCCATTATCTTTACGCAAAAAATAAAATATTAAGCCTATACAAGATTTAACATTAACACCATATCTTCGCATGTGGCATAAGATCAGTGTACCTAGATGTTTGTAAATTATTATGTATAGTCAAAATTTGGTCACCAATTTAGGACGTGTTCCCACTTGCACATATTCTTTGAACAAAAAGTCTTGAATAACAAAGAAAAAGATTTACATGTGAGAGTGAGACCAAGTCTTGATTTTATCAAAATCAGGTGTTTCTAGACAAGAATAGTACTTTATGAAAATTAAAAATTTGGATTAAAAATTGGAGGGTTGAGACTATTTGGAAGAGTAAATTCAATGGGAAAAGTTTACTTTTAGACTAGTATATGAATATGATGTGGAGTCCAATATCCTCTTATGGCCATGTATTATACCCTACCCAACTATACAACCACCTCAGATATGCTGTATTCAAAAGTCAACAAATTAATATGTTGCCAAAGCTGAAAAATTAAATAGGCAATTTGAAATTTGCTTTCAAGCATCCAAGTGGAATTGTCATCAAAGTATTGTCAATACCTTCCAGAAGACAAAGGAAATTCAACCCCTATTTTGTTCTAATATCAATATGGAAGGAACTTAATGAAGTTTCCTTGATTTTAAATGGTACTTACGATAGGTGGGACCTTGTTACCTCACCAAAATTCTCATTAGTTCCTATCGTGAAAGCCACCATACTCCAAGTCATTAAAGCAAACTGGAAACTACTTGGATTTTTCATTAAAAGATTCTTACATTCTAAAAGATGAAATTATCATTTAGATTCTTATATTTTTTTAATGCATTTAGATTCTTATATTTTTTTAATTAATTAAAATTGAAAATAATATTAATTAATTATAAATAATTATCTATAGTTTCAGAATAATTATAGCTACTTACTAAATTATGATATATTTCTTAAATATGCAAGTATACTATTTGAAGTTCAAATAAATTATTTTAATATATGAAAAAAATACTAGCAAATTTTAATAATTATAAAAAATAACTTATTTAAGAAGTTTTTAAAACACAAACATTTTTGTTTTTATCTATTAAGACATACCATAATGTTTATTTTTTACTAAGACGTTCCAAAATGTTTTTTTTTTTGAAAGAAGACGTTCCAAAATGTTGAAAATATCAATGCTTTTCATATTATTATAATATCAATTAAAGGGTTCACGCGGTAAAGTAGTGTCCACATTTGCACACAAATTTACGTTTCATTTCAAACAAATAGTATATTGATCAAATTTATTTTGTCTTATATCAAACAAATAGTATATTGATCAAAGGTAAAAAAAAAAACAGTAAATATTGAATGAAATACAAGGCTTTTTATCAATTGTAAATCATCAATAATTGAATAATTTGAAAATTTTATCATCATCCACCAAAGCACAATAATTCTAAAAATTTATGTAAGAAGGCAAGTGGTTGGTAAATGAATTGAAGGGAACACTTACAGATTCAATGTCAATCTTGTAAACCAAAAGCTTTCTTCTCTCTCTACAACTTGTTCTATAGGCCACGACAACATGTCCCACAGCCAACGCACAAGAACACACAAACAAAGCAATTTCTGATCCTCCAACATAGCCACTTCCATTTCCAAACACATAAACAGCTTTAAACGAAACAAATAAAAGAGACAAAACTGAACACATCGTTGTTATACACAAATAAGGTCCTCTTGATCGTGAAAGTCTTGGTCCATCACATAAACTATAAACACCTACATCAAAAAATAAAACATACCCTTTAATCAAAATCCAAAAGGGTCATTGAAAATAAATAAAAAATTGTAAATTTTTGTTTGTACTTACAGAAAATGATGAAGGATCTTATTATTGAAACAAGGGGTATATCAATGAGAGAGTAACGAAAATCATAGTTGTTGAAATGAGAAGAGAGTGTTGTTAAGGAAAGAGAAACAGGTGAAAGTGTTGAGAGAAGAGCTGAAGGAAGAAGAGCATCAGCAATAACCAATAGAACTGGGGCAGAAAATAGAAGAAGTGAAAGAATCATAGTGATTAAGAAAAACAAAGTTTTCACCACTCTTAATATTCTTTTAGATTTCTCTTCTTTAGATGAAAAACCCATTTCAGCTCCTTTGAATAATAATTTGCTTCCAATTCTCATGATGATGATTTATTATAGCAAAATAAAGAAATAAAGGAAAAACAGCTATATATTGTTGTTGTGTGATTGCTTACAAGGGTTAAGAGGGAGAAGAAAAAGAGAAAGAGGAAGGTGCAGGCCAAGGTGCAACAAAATTGACTAGAATTGTCTACTCTTTTGAGTGATGACAAATGTTTGAGACTTTATGTTTAGAAGTTTGTATGGGTCATATAGAGGTTGGTTGCCTCCAACTTGGTTGATATATACATTCTCTTTCTAATCTAACGGCAATACCTAAAAGCTTAAAAGACAATTAACTACTATGTTAGTTTTTTTAAAATATTTATTTTATTTGGTGAGGATTATTCTCTATGAAGGTAACATCAACATTGACTTCTAGATCTTTGACACGTATTGTATGCGTTGTTTAGTTAATGCTTTATGAGATTATGCACGTCATTTTTTTTTAAATAATAGAAATGGGCTACCCCCCAACAAAAACAACTAAAAACTGCTGGGGGAATATATCATCTATCATTGAAGTATTAGACGGTATATATCATTAGAAATGAAGGTTGGGTATAATAAAAAAAATAATAGTAGTAACACTTTAACTATCTAGCGAGACACCAAATATTGATAGAGTGTCTATAATCTCATTTAGTACTATACAAAGGGTGAGATTAGATAAATAGGCCTTCATGTGGAGCATAATAGTAAATTTCTCTAAGGGTAGGTATGATGATTGTGGACAAAAAGTGAAGAGGTAAATAATTAAGAAAAAAATGTGAGACTTGAAGAAAGATAAGAGAAATAAGGGAGATTTGATATATCATTTGGTATATAAAAAAACGAAATAGATAAAAAGGAATGTCAATGATTTTTTAAAGTATGAGAATACCTTGAATAAATAGCACTCAATAGTGAGCAATTAACGACATCTAATTAACAAAATTCAAAAAATAAATACATACGTCTTTCATGTTTTGAAGAGGTTGCAAAGAGCCGTGGGTCTCATTTTTTCTCTCCTCTCTCTTTTCTAAACTAATCATGAGAAGTATTTATTTCTTCCCGAATTTTCACTTACCCTACTTTTTCTTCTGTATGTCTCTTAAACCAATCATGCCCTAACCAACAAGAAGTACGGATGAGTTTCATTACATCTTCCATTTGAAAATTGGGCCACTACTTGTGAGACTTATTCCACTTGAATTTTAGGGAGTCACATACTGCGACTCAACTTAAAACTCAAGAGAATCGTAATGTCTTGGAATTTCTTATATGATCAGTTAATGAGATCACAATTTCACAAGTCTCTTATGTATTTTTTGCCATCACTCACACTCTTTCTAAACTTTTCTCCATAAGATCACTTGTCACACAAGTGTTACAAATCAAGCTCACTCAACTTAAATTTATTATGTTAAGCTGCCAAAAAGAATATGCATCTTGTCAAAATGAGGGATGCTTAATAATTCATTTAAATCATCCTCGATTATATTGTTCTAGGCTTGCATAGTCTTCAACTAACACCCTAGGTTTGGAGTTAGGTTTTAGATGAACAACATGACACGAGGCGAAACCTGTAATATCTAAATAAGACTCCAATACCTAACAACACGAAGTTCACTTGTGTCAATTAAACGAGTCATGGTTAACCATATATGCGATCTTCGTTGAATGAGAGCCCACAACCTCAAGATACTAAGTAATCATATCTCTTTTGACTAAGAAAAGTATAACAATATCGATAATAGAATAATTCATAGGGTTAGAGAGCATATCTTGGATCATCGGCTCATTTCAAGACTTGAAATGGTTATGCAATAAGTCTTTGACAAAGATTTGATCATGTTATTTACATGCATTTCGTCATTGTATGTTATTAACTTGAGTGTCGTGGTTTAATTTATTCGCAAATTTTTCATTTATGTTTTTAGTGATGTTGAATATATGTTTGTATTCAATATACTCTGTCAATTTGAATGAATGAGTTAATACTATTTATATTTTTGCCAAAGAAAAAAACCAATTCCCTTTTAATGTAATTTTAAAAAATTAATATATTAAATAAGATAAAATGTTTGAGAGCACCCCTTTGCGGCTTTGGCTAAAAAAACCTACCATGAGCCACTATTTTTTTGCGCCTCATGCACCCTGGGAGCAAATTACTTGCATGTATTTTTTAGGGGTAGTAGCATTATAGTATAATAATGTATTGATTTCAATCAATATGGTTCATTGAGAGGGTCAGAGAGTAGGTGATTACAATATTTCTGCCAATCAACTAATCAAGCGGGTATGGTGGAACCGAAAGGTCGTTAGCATGTGATCACATGCTGTATTTTTGTCTTTTGAGCAATGCATGTTTTTTATATGAAAATGTACATGTATTATACATTAATCATGAATTCTGTTTTGTTCTGCGTATGGTATGGTATAGAAAATATTATATACTAGAAACTAAACTATTTATCACTGTAAGGCGACGATGATACTGTTATTTGATATTATTTTCTTGGACGTAATAGTATAGTACTGTTATTTTATTCTTGCTGCCTACTAATAACTAATCGTATCCTCACCAACATATATATTTTTGGAGCTTCCAATTAATCAATTTAGCATGTATTGAGGATCTTATTGGTTAGCATTGGATTCCCTTTTACAATACCCACGCAAATTCGTTTAATTTCATTTTATCGTTGCACCTAGTGATTGTTTTTTTCTTTAATTAGTTGAAATCGGATTTAGTACTCAGGGGTTTACAACACTCACCCATCAACCATGTTAGACATGATTGGTTAAAGAAAAGTGTTTTTAACCCTTGGAATTCATGAGAAAATATAAGAGCCACAATTTTTATGACTCTTAGATTAAATAAAGAAGAGGATGTTCTATACAAACATCATCTGAATTTACCGTGAAGCCAATTGCTATTAGTTTTAATAGTGTGCATTGATAATCAATCACATATACTTCAGTGGAGATGCAACAATTATTCTAAATTTATATATATTAAGTTTCATAAACCTATGAAATGGTTCCTTAAGTTTTCACCACTTATGTAGTGACATGTTTGATTCTAAAAATTGAAGTTTATGTTTGGTTTCAATTTTAAATGCAAAAAAATGATTTTAGGAATGTTTAATTGATTTTGGCATGTTTGATTGTGTCCAATGTCCAATGAAAATTAATTTTACATCTAAATTGATTCTAATTTAAAGTTAAAATTTGTAACCTTTGACTAAAATTGTGAGTTTTATACTCAAATTTATTATTCAACTCACTTTTAAATCACTTAAAAAAAACTAAAATTAATTTTAAAAATCAATTATTGTCGCTACAGAACTAAACACACTTAACCAAGTGTCTCGAATAAGGATCCATATAATATAACTAAAAGCTAAATCAATAATTTGTTTATAAATAACGAACCATGGCATATATACCTAAAAATTAAATTGTTGTAAATAAGAAACATACACATTAAAAAATCATTTTGTTTTGGTATAGTAGGGGTCACTTGAAAGTGTCTTAAAAATTAAGTGCAATTAAAAAATAAAAGTGGACCGCTTAGTAATTGAGTTTAATGGTGGTCTCGTTGACCGTTCAAAACAATTTTACATGCGTAATCAATCAAAACATTTAGAATTGCCACATAAATTAATGTTTTTAATTGATGTGACAATTCTAAATATTTTAATTAGTTATGTTTGTAAAATTGTTTTGTACTGTCAACCTACTACCATTAAACTTTTATTGAATTTGCTTATGAGTCAGGGCATTTCCTAGTGTTCGAGCAATCACGATAAAATGAACAAATTTTAGGGATGAAAGTGTAAGTAAATTGTGAAACTTCAAAATACAAACCAAAAATAACTTCTACTTCATTTTACAATATTTGAAACTAATTCGTCACTGCTTATGACATTTTGTATAAAATTATCTGGATTAAAAAATAGGTGCAGAGCATGTGGAACTGATTGAGAAAGGATACACTTCAGCCCCAAAATAAGACACAGGCAAAGCAATTTGCTCGTGGACTTACTGTGCAGTGAGCAGCCCTGCTTTACATATGCCAAATTCTAAGTCAAATTAGGGAAAATGAATATTAAAACATAAGTTTATTTTCTTACGGAAACATATATCATTGTTTGTTATTATTGTCTTAGTTGTAGCTGATATTCAATTTGTTTTTGCTGATCCTCATGAGTAAACTAATGTTACGAGATGTTATCGATTCGAGAGATTAATGTCTGCATTTACGCGCGCAAATATCTGATTTACATAAAATAAACTAATGTAACAATGTGATATATATAACTGTTGAGAGCTTGCGGTCAAGCATGCCAAATATTGCTGACTCTAGCCGCCACACTACACGGACAGTTCATGAATCTTGTATATATACATACTGTGATGCTGATGCATGAAGACTGAAGCGTGCTTCAGGAGAGTGCACATTTTTGTATTAAATTAACTTCTTTTTTCAAGGCAAATATATTATACATGTATGTCTTTTTTTCTTTTTTGAAGGGATGTCCTTTTTTTTCCTTTGTTGAGCATGTTAATGAACTAAATACTTGAATTTCATGCATTTAGTTTTTTAATAGGTTAAAAAAACTAAATTTTTGTTTTTATATTTTTAACATGTACCTAAAAAATGTTAGCAAGATCCATTTTTTATGATTTCTATTTGATATCAAAATTTTGATGTTGAATACGACATCCTTTAATTTGTGTGTAACTTTTAAAAGACGTATAAATTGTAAAAGATAAAAAAATAGATATAATTTTTCATGATATCTATATTTTGATGTTTAAATAACGCAACTCATTTTTTTATATTGTCACTTTGGCAACCTTCCTTTATTGTTGTTTGACCCGATATAGAATTAGAATTATAGTGCAGTTAGCCAGTTACTCTTATTATTGTTTGACTTTCACATAGTAGACTTAATTTGGTATAGTATAGTATTAATAAAGTACTAAAGGATTAGACCTACGTATTTGGTTTTGCAAATATCGTGGGACTTTATATAATAAAATATGAAAAAGCAATATGATATTTTGTCGATTTCAAAATAAACGTTTGTTGATCGAAATCCAATGCTACTTCTAGGGTCGGCTCAAACAAGAACTTAAGGTCTCGAAATTTTGGGTCAAAAAACCTCAATTTTTTTGTTAGTTATAAATATATATGACAAATAATTGTGAACATTTGCATAATTTAATCAGTTATTGGAAATTCATTAAATACTATTAGTCATGGGTTCAATAACTCCACAATTTTTTTTAAAAATATTTATAAGTATTTTGTTTAAAAAAAAATATTTTTTAAAAGACCTCATTATAAATTTGACTTTAAACCTCTTAATATATTGAGCCGATCCCTAATTACTTCTATCACACACAAAAAATAACCAATGTTTTATTTATAGAACTTTATTTTCTGATACAGATTTTTTTCTTCTTCTTCTCATAATTATAGAGAGATATTTTGTTGTGTGACTTAAAACTTATGAATACATCATCTTATTTAGGCACATCAAGGTAGTTATTTTAATTTTTTTTTGGTTTAAAGGTAGTTATTAATTGAGTCAACAAAAAAAAGGTAGTTATGAATTAATAATAATGCGACAACGCTGGAAAGGACAATACAATAGAGAAAACAAAATGCTGAAACATCATTTCTGCTGGCACAAAACCTAACTTCCTTTTGTATCAAAAGTATTTTAGCTTTATCAAAGCTTTTTAATTCATAGCTGACCAAACAAATCGTCATTTCTCTAATCCTTATCCAAGAGTCGTTGTGTGTTATAAACTTTGTGTTTCCTTGATATTTTCTTAGACCTACATGGAGTTATCAACTTTACACCAAATTAACGCATATAAAATCTATGTATAAACACTTTACAAGCTTTGCTGACAAGGGTTGAAGACTCTCTATCTGTCTTACAATCTTTAATTTTGTGAAAAACACAAAGCTTTAGTTAGCTATGAATTGAAAAAGGATTATGCATGTGACATCATATATGGAGACAAGGTTGAAACATTCTTTTTTACGGTGACAAGGTTGAAGCCTTAGTGTAAAGGAATAATCGGGATATCCTCCACATCCTAAGAGAAAATCATTTCGAAGAGTAAACGTCATAATTTTATGATTTTTTTTTTCTTTACAAAATCAACATAACAAAAAACACTTGTGTATGTTTTGTTTTAGTTTTGGAGGCATTTTAGAGGGCTCTGTCTATGGTGGGAGACTTGAATAGGTCTCTTACCATAGAAAACAATGGTTTTTTTTTTTTGTTCTTTCAAAATGAATATGAATCATTGGATAAGAGTTTGATCAAAATGCTTACTATACACCTCCAACGCTCAATTACTTTCTTTTATTTTAAGAGTTGGATTAATTATATTTTTCATATCATTATTTTGATTATTTATTTTATTTATATATTCAAATATTAAAAACAATTAAAAAAATTGATATCATCACCCTCATATTCGATACTCATGTTCATCATCCTCAACACCGGAAACAACTGTTTTCCTTCTTCTTACCCATAAGCATCATCCTTCTCCTTCATCTTACCATTTTGTTTTTCCTCACTTATTTTTTCTTCTTCTCTTTGTTCTTCTTATGTGTAGGAATCAAATCTGAAAAAACACCCAAATCCAGAAGAAAAAAAAAAACAAACCCCAAATCCGGATTACGTTTACTCTTTAAATCAAAACCAAATCTAAAAAAGGGTGTTATAGATTTTGAATCGAGATAAATTTGACGGTAAAGGGTGACTTTTTTTAGGGGAAGTGAAACCGTATGGGAGATTCGGTAGTAAGAAAACCATAAGAATAATTATTTGAAGATATTGAGTTGGATTTGAAAAGAGGAATATGAAAAGAGAGATCAAAAGGTGTTTGACGAGGGAGGGTTGCAAGGGTGAAGTGAACCTACTTTGAATATGGTAGATATGAATCTATGAAAATAATGACATAAATTAATTGTGGCTATAAATAAATAAAAGAAAGATTTTAAGTTTTTTCAATTGGATTTGATTGGGGTAGGTATTGATGATAGTGGCTGTTTAAATCTGGAATTGTAAGGGGAAAGAATAAAGAAGAAATTGATGATGATTAAGGATTTTCTGGTGTTAACGAAGATGATTATGGATGAAATGGAATTAATGTTTATTATTGCATTTAAGCCTTTAAAATAAAAGAAAGCAATTGAGTGATTGGAGGTGTATAGTAAGCATTTTGATCAAACTCTTATTTATTGGTTCATATTCATTTTAAAAGATAAAAAAAAACCATGTTTCCTACGGTAGGAGACCTATTCAAGTCTCTCACCATAGACGGAGCCATTTTAGAGATGTAGAATAAATTTTGACATGTTTGGACGTTTCATAGGTATGATTGGTTTTGCCTCTTAAGTTAAGTCAAACACAACTATAATTTGTAGCTTTTAAGTTCTAAATTGATTTTTAGCCTTGTATTTATTTTTCAACCCAATTTTATATGAAATCCGGTTTACTCGACTAAATCCATATAAAAAAAGGTAATATTGAGAACTAGAGAAAATATTTTAATTTTTCTTTCTAATTAATTTTACCAAATGTACTTGCAGTGAGTACAATAATATAATCTAGGGTTTAGACTGTTCATGTAATTTCTTGAGAATGATCCAAAGAGAGGTATTTATAGCCTTTTGTGGGCTTGTTTCAATGTGACTTAAGCCCCAAGCAAGCTGGACTTTAGATGTTTTTACTTGTTTCCAAATGCTTCTAGAAGCTGGCTAAGGCGGCGCCTTTGAAAATGCGCTTCTAGTCCTCACGAGCCCTTCTGGAGGGCGCCCAAACCTTTGTAGAGGATTTTTAGGCCCTTGAGAATATATTAACGATCCACTCAAGTTGTTAAACTAATAAACCAAAAGAGTCTTCTTAAAAGTTACTAACCGTTATTTGTTTATGAAATAAATTGCTAATTTCAGCATTTCGATGGATTCTCTAGATTTTCATATTCTAGATAATCCCCCTAGTGAGCTTCAGAGTCTTTTGTTTGATGATATTTTCGGAGTTTGCATGCCTAGGAACGTCGGTTTAATTTCTTAGTTTTCTTTCTCTTTGGACTTTGCCCCTCTTTTGTAACAAAAAAAAAAATCCAATTAGGTATTAGGTATGATATTGAATACTACTGTTAGTACAATGAAAAGTGACGATAAAACTGGTAATTTCGTGCCATGTACAAGGATATGATTGATCCTTGTAATTTAAGCTAATAATGATGAACATTGAAGTATAATGACACTAATCTTTCCGGGAAAATATCCATTGGATTTGAATGCAACAGCTAGTGACGTAACTTGATAATAATATTTAATGTGTAGACACATAATGAAAGATCACAAAAAAATACAAAATATGCATTACCTCCTAAAAATTGAACCTTTGTGGGTTGCGTGGCTGTCGTATTATTAAGGGATAGATATGATCCTTAACACGGATACTACGCGGAGAAGTTAGAGAATTATTAGGACAGACGTAATTGCTTCATATGCTAAAAATATGAATAATACAATTTTCTAGAAATGGATGTGTAAGATATATGACATTAACATAGACATAAATAACATGAGACTAGGGCCATGTTTTATATTTATTTAAGGTGAACTATATTTTTATTTAAGTTTGAATAATTTAAAATATAAAACGATTAATTTAAATTTGTGATGGCTTTTACATGTCTTTTTTTTGGTTACATGAGAGAAAAAAAAAAGAAAAGAAAAAAGCAAAAGAAAAACAACTACGTCCTAATAAAGGACACTCCTGT
>Ga0228711_1002921_pt1 | contig 26496 bp, 14 predicted proteins | sample MedpolnodulmetaG_2_FD_177996 | JGI IMG/M metagenome (GOLD analysis project Ga0228711, IMG submission 177996) | Root nodule microbial communities from Medicago polymorpha collected in Santa Monica, California, United States - brown nodules | ecosystem: Host-associated > Plants > Roots > Nodule... | reverse complement strand
AAAAAAAAAAAAAAAAAAAAAAAAAAAAAAAGTTTAAAAGCCCAGAGCCCAAAGCTGAATATGTTTTAAAAATGATAAATAATAAACTAATTAACGGAAGAAAAAGAAACCCTAATACTACAAGCTACAATACGTAAGACAAAAAGGGATGGGGGCGGCAGGAATTAGACGGCGTGAGATCATACTTGCGGTGAGTGCATAAGATAATGGTTGAATGAGGTATTCTTCTTCCTTCTCGATTAGTCTTATTCTTTTAATCTTATTCTTTTGAAGTGAAGATGGTTGATAGGGTTTGAACTTTGAAGTATCTAGTTTTATTTTATTTGTTTCTTATTTTTTATGAAGGTAAGTTTGATGCATCATCATAAAGAGCTAGCACCATGCAAAAGTGTTTTGATAGACTCATAATCAAAGTGTCTATCCAACTTTTCTGGAACCTTTTTCATTAGATGCCGCAACCTGCAACCACTGCCCATTTTTTCATTGATCTACAAGGGTTGGTGATTATGGCATTTGGTGCATGTTCACTATACGTTCTCATATTGTGAATAATCACTACAAAGTTTTAGTATCCTCATGTGATAAAAAGTGCAACCCAATAAAACAAAACAAAACAGATTGACATGATGATTTAGTTTAACAAAAGGAGCAAATTGTATGTCATATTTGTTTGTTAAACAAGTTAAAGGTTATGACTTAACCGAAATATTCATAACTAGCATTACATCTCACATCGGCCAAACATACATTTCGCTATTGACATTTACCATCCACATCTATTACATAATAAAACTGACTATTGGTTTTTTGCATTCTAACAAAATAGTTTTGAATATCTTCAACATCTCATATCCCAAGTTGATGTCGCCTTACTTTATCTATATAGTTTCTGCAATCTTTTTCTCTAAATTAAGATTATCATACGCATTTGCTTCAACAACTATAGATAAAAAAATGTTTACTAACTTAATTCCAGCTTGATCGTTAAGCTCTAACCCAAATCCTATCACAAAAGCATAATGTAAGGCTAGAGTAAATGTGTATGTCTTTAGATAGAAAGATTACAATTTCAAGAGTTGCTATCAAGCATAATCATGAATTAAGCCCAACCAAATCAAGATATTTTAGATGCAACAAGAATTCTAACCCTTGTATAAAAAGGAGGTTAGAGCTTAATGATTAAGTTGCGGTTAATGTAAGCATACATTTTTTTGGCAATTGTTGTTGAAGCGAATGGATATGATAAACTTACATTTGGAGAAAAAGATTGTAGAAATTATATAGACAAAGTAAGACGACATCGGCTTGACACAATAGATGTTGAAGCTATTCAAAACTATTTTGTTAAAATGCAAAAGGGAAATAGTCAATTTTATTATGTAATGGATGTAGATGACAAAAGTCATTTGTGAAATGTATTTTGGACAAATGTAAGATGTAGGGCAGCTCATGAGTATTTTGGTGAATTCATAACTTTTTTGACACCACTTATTTAACAAATAAACATGACATGCCTTTTGCCCCCTTTTGTTGGAGTAGTAAATCATGGTCAATTAGTTTAGTTAGGTTGTGCCCTATTGTTGAATGAGGATACTAAAATCTTTTCTTTTTCATTCACAACATGGTTAGAATGTATGCATGAGTGTGCACCAAATGCCATAATTACTGTCCAAGATAGAGCAATGAAGAATGCAATTGAAGTTGTCTTCTTGAAAGCTCACCATCGGTGGTGTTTGTGGCATTTAATGAAAAAGGTTCCAGAAAAAATGTGTAGACTCTGATTATGAGTCAATCTAATTACTTTTACACGATGGTGTATGTGATTCATCAAGCATAACTGATTTCATGGAGAAGTGGACAGTCATTGTGAATTACTTTTGTCTCTCTACATTTTGGTTGCTTTTGTCATTTTCTTTGATCGAGTCGAAATGGTGTTGCTCTGTGATGAGGCTTGATTTTGTGATCTGCTAGTGCTAGTCAACTTAGCTTCTGTTTCATGCATGTTTCAGTGGTTTTAGCAGGTATGTGTGAGTGGCCTTGAGTTTTGGTGTATATAAGAGTATTTTTATTAGGTTGTGTTCTTTTAATCTTCCTGCTTTATGTAGTGTTGTTGTATGTTTGAGCTTAATCTCCGGTATGCATTCTGCTTTGAGTGAGTTGTTCTAATAGAATTTGCCGTTTCAAATAAAAATTATAAATCATGTTTAAAGTTGATTTTGTAAATACATTAAAAAAATTTGAGTGTCTCCAAAATTCCTATACAAAACCAGAAGCTAAGTTCACACCTGCGATCTTCTCTGCATCATAATGAATTCATCAACTTGCCCTCCATTTTTTATCCCTGTTTGGTCAAAATGACTTCGCAAGGTTCAAATAGTAGTTCAATAACAATTCTAATGTGCATTGTCAATGCACAACAATTCAAAGATAAGGAAACTCAGATTTTAGAACATGAAAAATAAATTTGAACCAACCCTAAATTTGATGGCTTTTCCAATGGGCTACAGAGTCCATAAGCATCCCAAAATAGTACAAGAAATTTTAGAACATGAATTCTTGAAGCATGAAGCATATATCAAAGAAGTCACCATTAATCTTAGCCATAACCTCTGTCCTCTAATCACCATTGATCTTAATCAAAGAAGTCACCATTAATCTTACCCTATAGTTTAAGGTTAAGTGCTTGCAACTCTTGTATCTCTTTAAAAGAAACACTTTTGATAATGGATTGAATATAACTCTCTCCTTCAAACGTAGGTTAAATTTGTGTCGAATTGGATGATCACTTTATTTTTATAATTGCTATGTATTTTTCTCGACGCATCAAATATTGGTCGCCGATTTTTTTTTGGATACATTAGCACTCCAACTTTAACCAAAGTCATACTTTTTTTATATAAAGAAGGATTCATACTCTTTTTTTGACACCAATGTCATACTCACTCTTTAATAACAAAAATAAAATCATTACCACAGTAACTAGAAAAATAATCAATTAATATTTATTTTTAAAATATTTAGAAGTATTTAATGTAATTCTATGTTCCTTAGTTAATGATTTTAGGACACATCTTGTCTAGATTCCAAATTTAAAAAAGAAAATTGTTATGGGGGCCGGCAGATCTGCACCATTGGGAGATTGGGTAGCGTATTAGAAGTATCAATCCAAGGTCAAACTTTACTACTTTAAAATTCTTAGAATAATAAATATATATGTTCAATATTTTTTTTTTAAGGATTTGTTCAATATGATTCTTATCATCTAACTCTAACTTCTCTTTAAACTTTCTTTCTCTTTCATTGGTCCACGAGGGGTGGCTTTAGGTCGTTTTTTGACCAAAAATCACCTCTCTACATCTTTTTTTCCTCTTTTCTTTCAATCTAAATAAGTGGTTTTCACAGATATCAAGTTTTTCCTTATGTGTTTTTGTGGTTTCGTCGTCTAATCGCGGTGTTGTGTTGTTAGTCGTCTTGTGTGGTGTTTGATTTCGCGTCTTGTCGCGGTGTTCATTTAGTTCTTATTGAAAGATCGACGTCAGTCAATTACAAGTTCAATCAATGATTTGAGCGTCAACATTGTAGAATCGAAAGCATGATAATTTCGGTGACTTAGATTTTATCATATTATTTGTAGGCATTTTGTTGTTGTATGCTATTAACTTTTGTGGTGTGAGTTTGTTCGCAGATTCATCATTTACGTTTTTAACGATGTTTGTATTTGATGTGATGTACTTTATCAATTTGAATGAATGAATATCATTTTCTATAAATAAATAAATAAAATGTTTCTTATCATCTATTTTACTGGCATAATTTTACATGTTATTTTAGTAGCTTTATTTTCGTTATTTTTTATTTATTATATTGAAATCTATTCAAATTAAATTTTTATTTACCCTTATTATTTTCTGAATCACTCGTACTCACGGTAACAGGTAACAATCCTCAAAAGGACAATGTACCGACGTTTCATTTGTGCAGTACAAAAGTACAATATATTCTTTCTCATTTTCTAACCACAAATTCCAAAACAAGATGACAAAAAATATCTCACGAATATTTCCTCTATGATTTTCCATATCTTGAATCCTATAGGTCAATGCAAGTCCACAAAATTTTGCAAAGACAAGTTTTAATAATTAACCGACCTTCGTGAATGAAACAATTCAAAAGGTACCATAAACAGTTGATAAAGTTCATTTAAGACTTCGAGATTTTATAGACAGTGACATGAAAAATCCATTTAGTGAGGTTCACTTTGCAACATATGTAACATGAATAGAGTTTAACTTCCAACTTTCCAATTAAAACATGAGTAGTTAATTGTATTGCTGGTGGAGGACGTGACAATTGACAAAAACATAGAAAAGTCACGATAAATCTATAGCACTAATATTTGATATTGAAGTCGTCATCAATATTTAATACCCGTTGGTGCCTGTTACTACGATACATGTAATTACATTCAATTATTTTAATTTTTTTAAATTAATATTAATATTTACATGTCAAAGTTGTATATGATATCTTTTTTTCAATATTGATGTTGATGGTTGATAGGGCATAATCATTCTTAGCATGTTATATATACAATCCATTTGGCATCATAATATAAAGGATACTTATAATAGTGTTCTCTCCTTAGTCCAATTCCTTTCTACACACATGACTATAAGATCAAGAAACACTTTATTAGTATACATATAGGCATAAACCCTTTATTACTATGACGAAAAGGGCAACTATGGCTACCCTTACACCAAATAAATCTTGTCTTTATGGTATTAGATCTATTAGCTTACCAACAAGATCACATCCAAGCACAATTGGAATTCAAGAGGAGCTAAACAAGTTTAAATCATATGAGGCAATGTTATCATCATCATCTTCCTCAAAAGTTGAAACAATTTGCTTTGGTCTATATGTCCTTGTAAACGTTTACAAGTGCATGGAAGATGTTTTGAAATTGGCAATAACCCAACACGCATTATTTTCTCACAAAAATGAGAAATGGGTTGATGAGTTAGTAGAATGCCCGGTTAGATTTTTAGACATATTAGGAGAAACTAGAGATGTTATCATGTTGATGAAAGGAAATTTTCAAGAACTTCAATCAGCACTTAGAAGGAGAAAATTTGGAGAATGTGTAATTGAAAGTTATGTATCTTCATATTGGAGTTTAAGAAGAAGCATGAAGAAATCATGCACAAAATCTTTGTTTTTATTGAAGCAAATAGATGAATCATTTGGTGGGTGTTTTCCTTTAGATGTTAATCAACACATTTCTTCAATTGTGAGAGTTTTTAGAGAGGTAAGTTTGATCACAAGCTCTATTTTTCAATCACTAGTGGAATTTCTTGCTTCACCAATTTTCAAGTCTAAGGTTAACAAGTGGAAATTTGTTTCAAGAGTACTCATGAGGAAAGGTGTGTTTGATTGCAATTATCAAGAGGAAAATATTAATGAATTGGAAAAAGTGGATTTGGCACTTTGTAGATTAATGGTTATTGATAACACAAGCATAGATTTTGATGAGGTTGAGAAGATTCAATGTGTACATAAAGAGATTGAAGCTATTGTGGTTGTCATTGAAGGGTTTGAAAATGGATTGGATTGTTTGTTTAAGCACCTTATTAATACTCGTGTGTCTTTTCTTAATATTCTTTCTCCCTAAGGTTGAATATAATAGTTTAGAATTTAATTCCAATGAGGTCATATCCGTGTAATTCAGGGAATTGTATCATACTTATTGTAGTTACAATATTCACAACTGTATGTGTGAATTGTTGAGTCAGTTTTAGCTTAACAATTCTACTCCTTAAATTTTAAGAATTTCTTGGAAGCATTGATTAAGGAAACAAATATAATAACATCACGTTGAAATTTATGCAATCAATTCATTAAAAGTTAAAAAATATTACTTTTAATTTAAAATGTTCTTTTTTGGGGTTCCTTAACTAGTACCCGCGACATCGGTTAATATGACCCATAAATAAAATCGTCTTTTCTGAGTTTAAATGATTGATTGATTATTAAGGTGGTTAAGAAAATTTACGTGCTTTTAAATGACTGATTATTGAATGTCATGCCCATTGCCCAACTAACTTGTAGAGTATGAGAGTTTTCATCATAAATTTATTGAGATAACTATGATGGTTATTGTAGCAAGTGTCAAGTAGTTGGTAAGAAAGAAGAGTAGTTTGCTAGAATTTGACATGACTGTGTGACTATGTTCTTCTATATGTATCTCGTCAGTTAACTGCAAACAATGTTTTCAACTACCACCTAGGAATAACGTAACTAAAATTATAAATAGTGAAGTTGGGAAGCGGTGGCACAAAAAGACTTATGCATTTAATGAATATGAATATGGGATTTTGTGTGTGTGTGTGAACGGTCTTTTTTTTTTTTGAAACGGTCTTAAACAAGAGAAGAAGAAAAATTGGTATACGCCCTTTATATTTTGTACTACATTTGGTATTGCATGTCAATCCTTTTTAACATTGAGAAATGATATTTGAACAACCATTTTTTAATAACTTTTGAGACAATTCACTCTCACGCTCTTATTGTATTTTCATTTTCTAGCTCCCTCTTTCTCTCTCTCTATTGTCATTGTCCAATCAAAAAAGAGTAAAAAAGGTTGTCAAAGTTGTTTAAAATTGGTTGTATAAATATCATTCATCTTTAACATTGGTCATCATTCCGGTCAGGGCATTAAATAGATGATTGAGTGTCTATGTAATGATATTCAAAAGAAAATGTTGATAGACACCTTTTAAATATTGTACATGATATTCATGCAATCGAGTCTTATTGAATGTCAATTCTCTCTTATCATTGGTTATACATCATGTGTGGCCATGTAGGGTCGGATCAGATGCTAAATGGGTGGTCGGGTGTCTACATATGGTGGTTGAGTGTCTATATACTGATATTCAAAAGAAAATGTTTATAGACACCATTTAGATATTATACATGATACTCAAGCAGTCGAGTCTTATCGAATGTCAACTCTCTCTTATCATTAGTTATACATCATGCGGGGCCATGTAGGGCCTGATCAGATGCTAAATGGGTGGCTGGGTGTCTACATATGATAATCGACTTAAAATGAATTAATATCTTTGTTTTTTCATATGCTGAGATGAGAGTTTTTTTTCTTCTTTTGATTGTCCAAGGCTGAAGTGATTGAATAGTGAGGCTCTACCCTCCCTCGTATTGCTGAAAAGTCCCTCACTAATCAGAAGCTATAGTTTGATAGCATAATTTTTACCCTAAAATCCTATCAAAAGCTACATTCTAGTGATTTTGAGCATTATGGAGGCGGAAATAGAATTTCTCGCGATTGAATGTCTAATCCATCGAAGGTATCATTTTGGGCTTGACCCAATTACTTCTACACTATAACTGGCCTTATGAATTTACTAATATTTTACTTTTTTTGACGTATTTTTACTAATAATTGATCAATAATTCATACAAAACGTCAAAAAAATAAAATTTAATTATATACTTTTACTGCATCAGGAATAGCTTAATTTGACTAATAATAGTGTGCTAGATTACAATAACTTTTTAATTTTCATGCATTACATTTACACATACATCAAATCAAATTTACCATTTCAATATTTTTATATTACGTCGTGTTTAAATAGTGTAATCTTTTTTATTTTTGACGAAATAGTGTAATCTTTTTTAAACACTGTAAAAATTTCTTTTGCATTTTAAATACATTCAAATTATAGTCATGGATTGACTGAATTTTGTAATATTAGATTAGATGTAATTTGACATCATTGGAATTTTAGCCCATCATAGCTTCATTTAGCCTTTATTTGGTTTGAGAGAAAAGGAGGAGAGAGAGATAGAAAAGAGAGAAAGAGAAGAGAAGTTTGAGATTTCTCTTGTTTGAAAAGAAGAGAAATTGAGAAGAGAGAAGAATAAATGATGGGTCTCATACTTTTGGAGTTAAGATCCTCTCCATTTATAAAAGTAAATGGAAGATGCAATTTGGAGAGACATAGACACAAAAAATAGGTGGTGGGTCCTATCATTAAATGAGTCCCACCATCATTAATTATTTTTTAAATTTTATGTGTCTTTATGTCTCTAAATGGAGAAAATGGAGAGGGAAAGAAATGGAGAAGATCTTGACTCATACTTTTGTCTTCTCTTCAAAAATGAGAATAAAGACCCAAGTAAAAGATGCGGTTAGTAACAAACTTTTTCAACATAAGTTAAAAATATATGTAATTCAACGTTTTACTTTCTCTGATACAGTTAGTAACATAAAAACTCATGTTAGGTGGTTCAAACTATAAACAAGTCTTTCTACTTTACCCACCTTCGAATAGAATTGATTTTCTTTTCCAACAAATCTTTTATTTCAATGAAACATGTCTTCAAAACTGACAAAATTGAAAAATAAAATTGTGTTTTTGATGACATATGTATAATGGGATCAATTCTTTTTTCATACTCTTTGCTTCTCGTGCACCCTTCAAATTTCCAAAAATGTCATCAAACTTTATAATTTAGAATGAGTTTATAATCCAAACACCTCCTATGCTTAGAATTTTTTGCACTTTAAAAATATGACGCATGAGAAGCAAGGAGAACGAGAAAAGAAATTCTCAAAGGGTGCATCCTAGAATTTTATTTTTTTTTTTAAAAAAGGTGGTGTAACCTATAGCTATTAATGTGTCTGGCCCGATGGAATAGTCTATTTTGCTCGATTTAAAAGGTGGGGTGGATTATATAAATATGAGAAAACTACTCAATATGCCCCTTGGATTGCTCACAAACCCCTTGAAATTCCAAAAGTGCCACATTTAATTCCTAACTCATAATTGCTTTATTCTGGTAGTTGGGATTCGAACAACCCTCAGGTTTAGTTACAATTGGATCGGAAGTAACAAACATAATAGACCATTAGTTAGGACCCGATCGATTACTGCATCAAAATCAGAGAGTATTTTCAATAACAGACATAACTCAAAATTTCAACAGTATAATTCAACAACCACTCATATTTTCAACAACAATTGACATCTATCACTGATAATTCAACAACAATACAACCATACTTATAATTCACCAACAATAATTCAACATAATTAGAGAAATAACGATCGAACAAAAGTGACGTGAATTGACAACATAAACAAAAATGACAAACACAATTTAAGAAACCTAAATAAAACTCTATTGACGTTTTAGACACTTACAATATGAAAAAACCCACAAATATAACACTCCAACTTCAATAACCATTGTGGAAAACATGGAGCATACATCATAATCATCCTTAACAATCTCTTGATAATAAGCATAAGATGTTCATACCACATTAACAAAAGTGACGTGAATTGACAACATAAACAAAAATGACAAACACAATTTAAGAAACCTAAATAAAACTCTATTGACGTTTTAGACACTTACAATATGAAAAAACCCACAAATATAACACTCCAACTACAATAACCATTGTGGAAAACATGGAGCATACATCATAATCATCCTTAACAATCTCTTGATAATAAGCATAAGATGTTCATACCACAAAAGTGACGTGAATTGACAACATAAACAAAAATGACAAACACAATTTAAGAAACCTAAATAAAACTCTATTGACGTTTTAAACACTTACAATATGAAGAAAAAAAACCACAAATATAACACTCTAACTTCAATAACCATTGTGGAAAACATGGAGCATACATCATACTCATCCTTAACAATCTCTTGATAATAAGCATAAGATGTTCATACCACATTCTACTAACTGATATGTTTAATGATGAATAAAGTTCAACAGAACTCTAGAAACTTTAATGGCCAAATTCGAGTACAATAATTTGTCTCAGTATTTATGTTCCAAAATAGTACCACTCCTCCCAAAAGATGCATGTATCTCAATAAACTACAATTATAACATTTTGTTCATTGCCTCCTAAACTTTGACAAAATCTCCCTTAGTATCCTTCGAATATGTTTTCAACCTTTCATGAGTAGATGCAATTGTGTTAGTGGTTGTTTTGTCAAGATGTAAGACATGGTTTGTCCATGTCCTTACAATCTTTCTCTTCAATGGATTTAATATGTTATTTCCAACATAGTTGAGGAACTTTGAGAAGTTTCTACACACCTCTCGGAATTGCACAATGGGTTCGACAAATGTTTCCTTCAAAGAGGATTCAACCATATTTTCCCACACTTTCATGATGTTCTTAACTAACTTCATGGACTTCAACTCTTTTGTATCCTTCTCTTCGCCATCCACGTTTTAGGAATCTTTCTTTTTGACATTCACAATTTTGGCATCCATAGATTTGATTTTGCAGCTTATCATGCATCTTGCTCTCACACGTTTTTTGAAATATGAAATCGACACAGTAAAATGGTAGATTTAAGGAATACTTTGCAACAACATTAATCAGTGTGGTATCTCTACTGGTCACAATCACCTTTGGCATATTATCTTTAGACTTCAAAAGATCAAGGCACGTTTGTAGTGTCCAAGTGAAATTATCCTCTTTTTGAGACATCAGAAAAGTAAAACCAACATAATATATCAATTGTGTTGAGGTGACCCAAACTATCCTAAACAATGGAATTTTATAGTGATTGGTTTTATAGGTGGAACTCACCAACAAAACATTATGAAAACAGATTCAGAATGAGCCCAAAAAATATCCTGAACAGTTGTAGACTCACCGACAGTTCTAAACTTTGTAAACATACCTGCGATCATCCAAACATTTCAACAAATATTGCATTTATAAACTTTCATCACTTATGGACTTTTTTGTACTTTTGGCTTGCGTTGTAAACTTGTTTTATAACTATTACATTATCTTTTCTTTTATCTTTCAATGTCATTAGGGTATTCTTTGGCTTAACCATATTCGTTGTCATGTCAACAACAAACTCCTTCTCTTCTCATTTAATCTACCAACAAGAATGTGAACTTTTAACTTTGACTCTATCTGATAGTTGTGCACTCCATTAACCATATTCGGTGACCATTCAATAACCACACAACCTAAATGGACATTCACTATCCTTGACCATGTGCCCTCTCACTTCACTTTCTTTTTGGTTCCTTTGTTCACACCACTCCTTTCACAACTCAAGACTAACTTTGGCAGTCTCTATCCACCACCATGATGGTATTTGTCAATAATTAAGGTAAATTTTATCATTGATGTTCAATGACGACCCCAATTAATCAAATCATCTCTAAATTTATATTTTACATTAGTGAAAAAATAATTCATTGTATCAACTTCATTGTCAGCAAGTTTATTAACATAATGCTTAACAATGTTCTCTTTAGAATCAACATTTAATTTCAAATCAACGGAAACATCAACATCAATTGGTTTTACATCAACGAAAACAACAACAATATTTGGTTTCACAACAATGGAAGTTTCAACATTGTTTGAATTTGGATTACGAGGGTGTTCAACCATAACTAAAAAACCTAAATTAGATTGTATAAAATGCGATTAAAAAAAGCATGTTAAACGCTAAATGTATCAAGAGTTAGGACCCGATCATAGTTCGGGTCTTAATCCTGAAAAGAAAAAAAAGAAAAAAACAGTTAGTAGAAGAAGAAAAAACGAGAATCAACAATGTTCATTAACAAAAATTAATTGTTAATTATTCATCATATCTAAACAGTCTGTCACATTAGGCCACCAAAAATATAAAATAAAATTCTGTCACGTTGGATTTCCAGCATCCGTGCAATTACTATTATCCCTAAATTATTCTTTGTTTTCATGCTAAAGATAACACCTCTAATATGTTCGTTGTCTTTTTTTAGGAGACCTCTAATTTGTTCATTGTCCTGCATGTACTTGTTGTCTAAAGCATATTCTTCTTTCTTTGACTAAATTTCACCACACACCATGCAAGAATGTTACATGTATTTCACGACCAACACAATGGCACCTAGTAATAATTTAGGTGACAATTTACAGAAACTTAAGCCAAATTTTAATTAATACATGAAATCTATGACCGACACACACAAAAAATGATGTAAGCCAAATAATGAACAGAAAAACATGGGGAAGTTATAATCAAAATCCGAATTATATACCCTAAATTCAAAATATATATCTCTATGTTAATTCTGTCAAGTGCCTTGCATCATTTTTTGAGGTAGTGTAACAAATTAATGATGCAAGACACTTGACAGAATTAACATAGAGATATATATTTTGAATTTAGGGTATATAATTCGGATTTTGATTATAACTTCCCATGTTTTTCTGTTCATTATTTTGCCTCTTCTTTTGCTTATACTAGTATTTCATATAAAAACAAAACTAGCCACCAAGACCAACCCATGGTACATATATTGGTTGTTGAGACTTGAAACTCACATTTCCCATGAGGTGCATTTTGTTGACCGGCAACAAGTACTGCTTCGTCATGTATGAAATATACAATAAAGTATAAAGTTACATATAGGAAGGAGGACCCATTTCTATGACCAAAGAAATTAACAACATGCACTAATGTTAATGACTATATGCCGTACCAAAATTCTTAAACTAAGACTTTGCAAAATATTATTCTAAAATGGTATGCTGATAATGCTTTAATTCTTAAATTCCTTATCGCATCATATTGAATTCTTAAAGTATGACTATATGCTTGTGAAGTCTTAAAATAGGAGCAATTATTATTTCTCACAATTAGCACAGATTGGCTGCCAATTGATATGATAACGGTCCAACTCAATGGTCACAATAATTTAAAAAATAAATTAACAGTTAACCGCCAACTATGCCTAATTAATTTAATAATACAGAAAAATCATCCACCAACCTAGATAGATATTTTTCATTAAGCCCCGGTCACATAAAGTCTCCTATACGTCTCTACACAGTACAACCAAGTTTGCAATATGCACATTTACCGGATTGACCATCATTTCATTATTAAACTAATTTTCACTAAAATCAAAAATATTAGTTTTATATATATGCATTATGATGGCTTTTACACATGAAAGAGTTTTATATTCAACAATTTGTCAAAAAAGTAATGTAGAAATTTCATGAGTCCCTTTCTTTTAATATTGTGCATTATTATTTCACACACATCTATCTATATATACACATCAAATATTTGAAAGAAAATGAAACACAAAGGAGGAAACAACATAACACAATATTAAGGTGCAAAAATTGTCTAACAACAATTAGTGAAACATGGGTGAAGCTAAGGAAATATGGTCAGCACCAATAACACCTAGAACAGGAAATTCATTGATGGGAACACCTAGGGTTGCATCACCACCAGTGTCATGTCCACCTTCTCAGCTTCATTCACCATCTCTCACAAGATCACCACTTCTTCAATCAGAGAATGGAGATGCACCACATCCTAAGAGTAAGACTCCAAAGACTCCTAGAACACCAAGAATGTCTTTGACACCAAGGTTTATTACCCCTTTAGGAAGTCCTATGAGGAAAGCTTTGAGATTAACTAAGCTTGATCCTCAAGATGCTTGGCTTCCAATTACTGAGTCAAGGAATGGTAACAAATATTATGCTGCTTTTCATACTCTTTGTTCTGGGATTGGTATTCAAGCTCTTGTTCTTCCTGTTGCATTCACTATTCTTGGTTGGTAAGTTTCATATAGTTTAATTTCTCCATTCATTCCTCTTTTCATCTTAGTTTAATTCCTTGTTTAAGTTCAAAAAGTATTTTTGTTTTTTAATAAATAAATCAAAAAGTGTTTTAAAAACATCAATTATGTTAACTTGGATGTTCAAGATTCATTGTTCTATTCTTATTGTAAAAAAGTGATTCATAGTTCTATATGCTAATTTTAATTATTATTTTTTTAGAAGGAAATTAGGTTAATATACATGTAATAGTTTTTTATTTTTGTGAAATGGAATATAGGGTAAGTGGATGAGATGAGACTAGTTCTTATATTAGATACAAGATATGTCATAGTTTATTAGGCAACTCCTTGGAGTTATTTAAATACATAATAATTTGGTCCCAATTTTATATATTTACCCTTTTAGTTTTGTCACTCCTCTAACATTGAATACACGTAGTGACAAAATAATCCTTTTGATACAATATATTTCAAAATATAACAAACTTATGAAAATACATTGAGAGATTAACTTTATATTATCTCAAAAGTGTCAAGTGTATTTTACCCCTGATTAACTTTGTTATACCTATAACAAACTTTAGTTAACAAACAAATTTGCTATTGATGGTTGCAGGACATGGGGAATATTAAGCTTGACAATAGCATTCATATGGCAACTTTACACCTTATGGTTGCTCGTCCATCTTCATGAATCCGTCGAGAACGGTATTCGCTACAGTCGATACCTTCAGCTCTGCTTTGCCACTTTCGGTATAATTTCTTTCTCCACTTTATTTTACTTGCATCATAGATAACGTTATATCGCTCAATAACGTTTTATCTTACACATATTTCATAAGACTGATGGTTGGATTATAAGTTTATATCATATAATTCTGAAGTAAACTCTTTAAAAAAACATTTTATATGTCACCTTAATTTAACATAAATGTTTAAGACATTAATCTTAATGGATCATAAGTGTAACATAATGATGTGAAAAAAAATTTTGCCCAATTGATGAAGTATTGGAATGGTATATTGCAGGTGAGAAACTTGGGAAATTACTAGCACTGTTTCCAATATTGTACCTATCAGCAGGAACATGTACTACATTGATCATCATAGGAGGATCAACTGCAAGAACATTCTATCAAGTTGTATGTGGAGACCATTGCAATCCTAAACCTATGACCACTGTTGAATGGTACTTGGTCTTTACATGTGCAGCTGTGGTCCTATCTCAGTTACCAAATTTGAATTCCATTGCTGGAATTTCTCTCATTGGAGCAGTCACTGCTGTAGGGTATTGTACCTCCATTTGGATTACCTCTGTGGCACAGGGTGCCCTACCAGGGGTGAACTATAATCCTGTGAAGGGTGAAAACAAGGTTGAAAATGCTTTTAGTGTGCTTAATGCCCTTGGTATCATTGCTTTTGCCTTTAGGGGTCACAATCTCATTCTTGAAATTCAGGTGTGTGACATAATTTTTAATTCCTCTTACCTAATTAAATTTTTTGAAATTAATGAGAAATGAAATTATTTGACTTAACAATTTTTTTGTTGATATATTTATTGGGTACTTGTCATGAGTGGTCATTGTTTCGTTAGCAAGCCAATTTAAAGTTTTTTTTGCAGTTTCCTCTTTTGACTTTGAAGTAATGAGAATATGAGATAGTTACTACTTTGTTTTGTTGACAATTGACAAAAAATACTGCTTTCAAAGTTGTTGAAAACTTCAATAGATGTGCTGGGTCAAGCACACAATTTAGAGTTATTGGACGACTTTCTCCTTTTATATTTAATTGATTGATTATTAGTCCACCATGTTAAGTTCAGAATAGAAGGAAAAAAGATAGGATAAGTATTGAATATTGAGTATAGTCAACTTCATTCAATAAGTAGATTTTGATTGAGTAGTAGTAACTTTATATTTACTATTCCAACTTACATAAATTTATGATGACAAAAAAGATTTGTAGTACAATCTAAATCTCTATTTTTTCAATAAACTGAGCTAAATTTTAGATATTTGATTAAATGTAACTTATTTCTTGTTAAATAATCAATCAACGTATTCTTCAAGTAATTTGTCATCTTATGATTTTCTAATTTTGTTGCAGGCTACTATGCCTTCAAGTGAGAAGCATCCATCACATGTGCCCATGTGGAAAGGAGTGAAGGCTTCTTACACACTCATTGCTGCCTGCTTATTTCCCTTAGCTATTGGTGGCTATTGGGCTTATGGCCAATTGGTATGTTACATCTAATTACTTACAACTAAAGAGAGTAAAATTAGCCGACGAATTAATTATATTATGACTTGTCTTATGGTATACTAGTACCATATTGTTTAATTTGAATTTTGGTTTGATACATTTTTAGTATAAATTTACACCGTCAACTAATCACAGACCATTGACTTGAAATGTATAGATTCCTGCAAACGGAGGAATGCTCACGGCCCTATACCAATTTCATTCTCAAGACGTATCAAAATTTGTACTTGGGATGACCAGCTTTTTCGTAGTAGTAAATGGTTTGTGTTCATTTCAAATATATGGCATGCCGGCTTTCGATGACATGGAATCAGTATACACCACTAGATGGAAGAAGCCGTGCCCGTGGTGGCTCCGAGTAATTTTCCGAGTCTTCTTTGGGTTTTTGTGCTTCTTCATAGGAGTTGCAATTCCATTTTTGTCTAGCTTAGCTGGTTTGATTGGAGGAATAGCATTGCCAGTGACATTGGCATACCCATGTTTTATGTGGCTCAAAGTAAAGAAACCAAAGAAGTATAGTTTCATGTGGTATCTCAATTGGTTCTTGGGTACATTTGGAGTTGCTCTAAGTGTCATATTAGTTACAGCTAGTATATATGTTATTATTGATACTGGTGTTAATGTGAGCTTTTTCAACCCTCAGTAGTCTCAACCAAAGAGGGGAAAAAATTACTAGGGAAAATATATGTTGATTTCTTAGGAAGATTACAGTTGAAGTTGTATTTTTTAAATTATATATATCTTAGAAATTCAAAATTATATACTCAAGTTTGTAGTTGTATACTCAAGTATATCTAGCATGATTGCATAATTGAAGTTGATATACTAGATTTTTTATTTATGATGATGTCTATGTAGTTAAATTTTACCTATACAATGTGCCATATATATAGAATTGAAAATAGTTAAGTGGTTGACTGTCTTAATGTGAGACCATGACTATTAATGTAATTTATCATTTATGCATTATTATACCATCTTTTGATTTTTATGTTTTGTTTTTTAGTGTCTGTCTGTATGGAACCAATACAATTGATATGTCATCTCACTAAATTTTGATGGTAACAAATATTATATATTTAAACCAACTAGTGTATGAGTCTAAGAAATTCGATGAATTTGGTTTTATGTGGTTAAAGTATAATTCTATTGAAAACAATTAAGCTCAAACTCATATATTATCCAAATCTTATCTATGTCTGTATTTAATACAGTTGATTGTATAGTTATGATCACAAGAAGACTTAGTTGCATTTTACAACCTTCTTTCATTAAACAAAAGATTAATGAAATTTGTACAACTATTTTTTAACAACTTTTAGATAATATTTTTCTTCTCTCACAAGACAAAAACAATAGAGAAATAGAAAGGGAGGAATGTAATAAAAGAAAAAGTTGTCCAAAAATAATTATGCAAGTATCATTTCTCTAAAAAGAACAAGTTTTAGAAATTGACATATTTTAAGTCTCTTTTTCGTTTTATGCACCGTCTTTTGATATTAAGTAAAAGGTATTGCATGACCTTCACTTTAATATAGAACTCCTTAGAACAAATCTCTTGAAGAGAGTTATTATCAAAACACTTGTGCATTAAACAGAAAAAATAATCCGGTGATTGAAGCTTGGAAGACTTAACCTTGAAAAATTTAAAATGATTCTTTTTAGATTTTTTGTTTTGGCAAAGGTAAGAAGTAAAATCATTTTATTAATAATAATGTGTTGAGTACAACCAAGAATATTGATAAATAAATGGAAGTGATGCAATTTGTTGTGATTTCAACAAGAAAAATGGAACATGTAACAATATAACAATGACGATAAAGCTACAAATTCTAAGTAGATAATGATTCAACTCAAGAAAAAATCTGGAGTATATGAGCAGACAAACAATCAATCCAATGAACAACATACATAGAAAGTAGAGAATTAACACCAAGAGATTGTTTACAGGTTGGTCCAAATTGACATACTCCTTGGAGGGAGAGGGAGAGGAAGAGAAGCAACTCTTCAATTTACTATCAAGACGGGCAAAAGACACTCAAATCCTAACAAGACCTACGCGTTCCCTCCTTTTGGTCTTTTATCGGTTGCGCGATCTGTTTTCTATTTTTACAGGGAAGGTGCGTGATTCCAATTAAAAAAAATGTGATTCTAGTCACCCTATTCCATAAGTGATCCTTGGGACAAGCTAAGTAACGTAATCCAAAACACCATGTTCCAAAAGAGCGAAAAAAACTTGATCTTAAGACACTTTCAACACATAATAATTTGGTTACCCACGCTAAAGAGTGAACTACCTCATTAGCATGTCTCATAATTAACTAGACCATAGAATTATTAAATAAAGCAAAAACAAGAAAAACAATTCTTACTATCCTTAATGATGATGAATCCAAAGTTAGATACATTTTCCAGAATATTACTAAAAGCATTCGCTGCTCGTTTGGAACCATCTCCACAATACATCAATATTTTTCAACTAAAGTCAATGGACCCAATGAATACTGCGCTAAACCAAATAGATAGCTACAGAAAATATAAGGTTAATCAAAAAGATAAAATCATAAACTTCTTATTTATTCAAAATAAATCTAAAACCAGCATTAAAGTGAAAGACAAAAATTGAGTAACGGACTCAAAAGACTCAATAACGATATTGAATATTTTTATGACTGGGGTCATTAGCAACCAATTTTCATTCCACATTGATACATCCCTGCCACTGCCATTATTCCACTTGTAACCATCTCTCAACAAAAATCTCGTCGTCCAAATACTACACCAAGTTTAACTAGAATTATGATCAATTGAAGCTCCAAAATATTACTTAAGGAATCATATTTGGAGGGTTATCGCGCAACCCTAACATAAAGAGTTCATTATTTTGTCTATCTCATCTGCAAGAGAATGAGGGAGAATAAAATTACTCGTGACATAGGAAGATATCGAATGAATGAAGATTTTATGAGGACTTACTTCCTCCTTCATGTATTTTCAACTTTTTTTGTCGAGAATTGCTTCATATAGCTATGTATTGCTCAAATTTTAGTATAAACACATATTGCAAGGTTCTATAAGCAAAAAAATCCTATTAAAATATACATTCTGATAGGTTGAACCTCACTAGACCACTAAAACTATTACTATTTATTTCACATCCTTCTCTCCAAATCGGCCTAATGAAGTCCAAGTTTATGTCTACAACCTCTTGGCTGAGTGACCACTTCTCATTATATGTCTCAAAGTGTAAGACTCACATGTGTTTCACCCGATAAAAGAGTAAGTGTTTCTAAAATTTCTTTTAAATTAAATATAAGTTTCAAAATGTCTTGACCAAATTTAGATAACATAAAATTTGATTTTTTTTTTACTAAATAAACTTGTAAAAAAATATTGAGCAAATTTATTTAATAAATAACTCTTACTTGGCCCTAGGGCGAATATATATGTTATAGGGCCTGTTTGGATTGACTTATTTTTGAGCTTATGTAAAACAACTTGTTCAAATAAAGAAGCTTTAATGTATTTTCATAAACGTGTCAAGATAGTTTTTAAAAAAACAATGTATGAAGATATAGTTTTCGTTAATGAGAACTTATAAATTAACATAAAAGCTTATTTATTTACGTAGCTTAAAAACAAGTTAATCCCAATGGATCCATAACCCTTTTGACTTATATTATAACATCCATTCCAATAAGTCAATCCTTATTTATAGCATAATATTACTTGGCCTAGGCTTCTCACAGCTGGATGACATCAAGATTTGTCAACTTAATTATCTGCAGACCAATTAACCTTGCCGTAGACATGATTGGCCTCACAACTCCACTCCTGCACCCCTCCTCCATAAAGACAGTATTCTTATATAAAGTTAGCAACAAAGGAAAAACGGCCACTAATTGAAACTAGGACCAATAAGGAAGCATATGCACGATTATCCCATTAGAGGTGGAAAAATAGGATACCATGCTTGATTTGGGCTAACAAGCAAAATAGGGTACCATGCTTGCTAGGAAACAATTTGTAGCCATCATTGGAGGCGTACACCAATGGCACTCGGGAGATTTCAATGGAATTTCTCCACTAATAATAATTTTTTACATTTTGAGAAAAAAATTGTGGAAGAAGAAACCATCCTCAATTAAACCGCCAAAAACCACAGAGTAAGCAGTAAGAAAACATAAAGAGTTAAGGATGAAATACTTGAAATAGTTTAGGCATACAACATAAGACACACATATCTACAAATTTACAAATTCTAACTGCTTCTTAAAATTTTATGACAACAATTTTTTAAGGGATAATTTTATGGGTTACTTTGGCTTGCTGAGAGAAGTGCTTAGAGGATCGCTCTTTAGCAACCTAGCAATTGCTTACAGACATCTGTTAAACGGTAATAAACTAATGTTTACTATAAAACAGTAGTTAATTGTCGTTCAGAACTTTTAAATCGATTAAATCACTTTTTAAAATCGGTTCAAAAAGATTCATGAACGGTAGTAAATTGCCGTTGAAATTATTTTGGGTAATTTGAGGTTGAGTTGCATGTGAGCAATTGTTAGGTGTTTAAAGAGCAACTTTTGAGAAGTTAAAATGATTATGATGTGACAATATTCTAGGAAAACTACTCTTCTCACTTCACAAATTGCTCAAAAACATACCTCAACAACAGTTAATAACAGTTTGGCTCTTTCAATGGCAGTTAACTGTCATTGGGCATTTTTAAGGGTGGTTCAATAACTTTTTAAATGAGTTTAACTGACCTTAAAAGTGTTCAATGACAACTAAAAATAGCAATTTAAGAAGTGAGAAGAGTCCTTTTCATATTCTAGATTCACTGATAAACAACCCCATGTGGATGCTTTATATTGGAGAATTTCTTTTCTCACCCTCTAGCTTTCTTGTGGGTCCTCCAAACTTTCTATTTTACCTTTGTTTGGATTATATAATTCGAATCATGCCCATGTACAATCAGAATCCCCCTTCCATTTCGACAGTTATTATTTTTGCCCTAAAAAAAAAACCACCAAAACACCCAAAATCAAAATCACCCAACATTGTGTCATTCAAGAAGTGAAGTTGGTCTAATTTATCACAATTCATATGCCCGGAATCTAAACCATGTGTATTTACCTAAATGTCGAACATGTAGTATTATGTGTTGTTTATTGATTAGTATATGTTAATGCAGGCATGAATATTTCAACACTTCAAGAGAGTCCCGCCCATGGATTATTCAAATTCTTACAGGGAGGCCTAGACTTACAGGGGCCTACGACCTAGCTCAGACAGATCAAGCTTTTTTCTTAAATAGAGAAGGCCTAGACTTTTTTAGAAGCCTATTTAGCTTAAAAGGTCAGGCCACATGCCATTCAAAAAGCCTCTTAGGCCTATTTAAGTAAATATGAATAATATTATTTATTATTATATTATATTTTGTACTTTGAATTAAAATAAAAATTTGTTAACTTTTTCAGTAATTTAAGCTTATTAGTATACATTAATTTTTGCATATTTAAACGTATTATTATAAACTAGAATTGAAATATGATACAACATATAGTCAAATTTCCTAAAAACTCATGTTGATTATCAAAAGAGAGTTTAATCTAACTGATATATTAATTTGTTAGTCTATTTAAACTTAGATCACATTCCTTATTTAAATATGTTCATATGAAATAGGCTTTTAAACAGACTAGCAGATCGTATCAGGCTTTCAGAAGGCTAGACTCAGACCTAAAAATAAAGTTGATGACAGGCCGCAGGCCAGGTTTATGCCTTCAAAAAAATTGGCAGGTCAGGTTCAGGCCTTATAAAGCCTAGCTCGGCCTAGCCTATTCCCACCACTACACGCTCGGTATAATGTTTACGTGATTTAAGTCATATGGGAGGTATTCTTGTCAATTTATATGGGAGTGAGCAATTTTGAATGGGAAAAGAGCAGTTATATATATATTTTTGTTAATCATTCGATTCTTAGATGAAGAATTCTACTAATCCGGAATTTAAATTCATTTATGATGTTGTGTGCAATTTTCATCTCATCAAGGGATCACCAATCCATCATATGCATTATCAGGACTGGTCCTTAGAGGGTGCAACATGTTCTATAGAACATGGCTTCAAAATTTTGGGGCTCATTTTTTCAAAAACAAGAAAATTGACATTTAGTCTGTAGGCAAATGTTCATTAATATTTAAACTGATTGTTTAATTTTAAATTTATCTACGATTTTGTCTATAGGTAAAAGTTAAACAAGAAACTGATAACTTTTTATAAAAAAATTGTGTTTTGTCTTATTTAAAATTTAAATTGATGATGACTTTTTATATTTGAATAGAGCCTTTAATTTGATTGGACCGGGCATGTTCATTATGAATAATTTAGTTATGTTAAAATAGAATAAAAGATTGTTTTCGTGAGCAATTGGTAAAAACAATGCATAATATATGTAAGGTTCGGAGTTTGAATCCCAGACAACACAGAGAAAAACAATAAAAGACAATCTGAAATAATAAAATGACGAGTGCAGTTGGAAAGAGGATAGAGAAATATGGTATTATAGATGACTGGTATATGATAAGAGAATAAATGAAATATCTGCGTCCTTAAAAACAAAAACTGAAATATATGCAGAGAATGGCTGTAAAGTTTTTTGACAATAGAATGGGTCTAAAAGTTGAATTGAGCAAAGTTAGGTCGATAATATCTAGATGTCTATTTTTTTTTTTTACTCCCTAAAAAAAAATGTCTTTTTTTTTGACAAAATCTAGATGTCTATGTCTGAAACTATACATCAAACTTGAAACATTAACCATTCAAAAATTAGGCAAAGAATGATTAACCGAAATCTTACCACCAATAGCATGAAGTTAAAATTAACTCATCTAATTAGAACAAATGGATGCATTGACACAATCTATTAATTTTTCCATGACTTTTTTTACTATAACAATATAGAAATTAATTATGTACCAACCACCATGGTAGATACGTACTTTTATTTGGCCGGTCACACAAAGTCTTCTAAATAATTAAATGTATCAAACAATGTTCGCATGGACTGCTCCTACGTCTCTACACACCTAGCTCGAGGCATAATTTTTGCAATTGCATGCTTATTGGATCTACCGTATATCTTTTGAAAACGATTTTTCTCCATCATTTCATTATCAATTAAATTATTTTTAATAATAAAATCATGGATACATATTAGTTTATTTGTAGTAGTAGTACATGAGTATTCCGTCCGTACTCAAATATAAAATAAAGTTATTTTAGTAGTGGCTAAGAAAATAAGCAAACTTTAATTCATTTCATTATACTTTTTTTTAGGGAAATTCATTCATTATACTTATTTTTTTGAAGGGTTCATTATACTAATTGTTTAAGATAAAATTAGATCACTTTACAAATAGTTTCTGTTAACAAAGGAAAAAAAAATTGAAGAAGAAGCAAAGAAAAAAAAAGTTATTTTCAATGTTGAACTTTATTATTTGTCGCCGTCTGTGGGAATCGAACCCACGACCACGTGGTTAAAAGCCACGCGCTCTACCAGCTGAGCTAAGACGGCTGTGTATTTATGATTGATAAACATGTATTCATTTCTGTTTATATTTTGAGTCAGGAAGATAATGAAGTATGAGAGTTTTACATGTGACAAACAATTTGTCTAAGGGTGTGTCTAATATATATTGCTGTAAAGAGCATTGAAAACAACGGATCGTAAACTTTTATTTACAACACATAAATTTTGGTCACAACTCATGTGATCTTTTTTCTTTTTTGTGTTTGTAAAAGAAGTGACAATAGTTACTAGAAAAACACACACAAGTAAAAGAGTCCGGATTTAAACCCTAATCACGATGTCTAACTTATCAATTTTCATATTTGTATCAATTGAGTTAAGACTTATGAACACACATGTCGTCTTTTTTATATTATAGGTATGTTATGTTATTTGAAGAGCAATAACAACACAAACAAAAAAGACATTTATGTGAATACCCTTGCAATATAATATGACATATTTCTTCTTTTTCTTGAAAATAAATAAATAATATATGACATATGTACTTTTTCTTGTAAAAACATAAATACTATATATATGACATGTACAATAGTACATATAATATAATATTTTATTTTATAAATAAACCATATTAAATAAAATATATACAAACAAGTTGTATCATATACTATATATAGAGAGAGGATTTTATTGGAAAGAGAATGTTTATTGAATAGTAAATAAAAAAATAGTATTATTGTCTTTATTCAATCTATAGTAGTATGGTTGGAACCAAAATATTTCTATTGCATTTTTATGGTTATAGATTTCTATTGATTTATTGAAGGATAGAATTTGAAGATTTTTTTACCAAAAAATGATGGATATGATCAAAGGTTTTATGTTGCTTCTTACCCATTACATTGTGTGTTGAGTCACGTGACAAATATTAATTGATACTGACATGATCTTTTGAGAGTGGTTCTCTATTGCACATTTTATGTGAGATGAATCATTCTGATAGTTATTATTATATTTTATTTTGATTTGTTAAAAAAAATCTAACATAATCATATATATTTAGGCTAAAATTTTAAAAAAAATTGACTTTTTTATTTACTTGAGTTTTGTTAAGGAGGGAGTATCAAATACTAGAAACTACCGATATATGCGCTTTTTTTTTAAGCTCAAAGAGTTCAATTGAACTCACTCTCAAATAGGTCGCATCCGTATTTAGGTAACAACATATAATAATATAATTTGTTGTGAGTCTACCTCAAATGAGATTTGACATGAAAATTGATTTTAGAAGTGAGAGACATATCTCACATCAGAAGTTGAATTTGTAAACGTTAAATTAAACACAACTTAAATTTTAAAATGGTGTTAAAGTCTACATGATTCGTTGAACACTCTGCTACAATGTCACTTAAGTCTCACAACAGATATCCATATATCCGGTTTTAAACATGTGAGAGATGTGTTGAGAATCCACATCGAATAAAAAGTGATTTTAAAAGAATTTTATAAGTGGAAAACATTTCTTGCCTTATCGATATATTTTGTAAAGGTTGACTTAGACTTTACTAAAATTTAAAATAATTTATTAGATTGATATAACATATGTAAAAATATTTTACTCACCTATACATAACAATTAATCTCTTTATTATATATACATTAATTCATTTCTTCCACACCCATCTATATAAACATCCAAAGTGCAACACATACAGTAGGTGTGGAAAAACAAGAGAACAAATTAAGTGAGCAAACACATGGCTGAAGCTAAGGAAATCAAATCACCACCACCAGTTTCATGTCCCCCCTCTCAGCTTCAATACTCACCATCTCTCACAAGATCACCACTTCTTCATTCAGAGAATGAGGATACACCAAATCCAAAGAACAAGACTCCTAGAACACCAAGAATGTCTTTTACCCCACCAAGGTTTATCACCCCTTTAGGAACACCTGTTAGGAATGCTTTGAGACTAACCAAACTTGATCCTCAAGATGCTTGGCTTCCAATTACTGAGTCAAGGAATGGTAACAAATATTATGCTGCTTTTCATACTCTTTGTTCTGGGATTGGTATTCAAGCTCTTGTTCTTCCTGTTGCTTTCACTATTCTTGGTTGGTAAGTTCTTCATTCATATTTTTAATTGATTCAAGAGAGTGAATATTTTATTTATAAAATTGACTCATCATGCATGTGTGCCTCTCATTTCATGCCTCTCATTTCCTCATCTTGTTTCTCTTTTTCAATAATTGTTTAGTGGACAGTCTCATGTTAAGTATATATCCTCACTATTAATTTATCCATTTTTCAGATTCATTTTGTCATTATTTTTCCCCTTCATGCTACTAGCCTACTACTGGTATTGAAATAAAATATAAATGAAGATATTTTTACAATACTAGCTAATATTTTGAGATCTTTTACAAAATGATATGACAATGTAATAATTGAATGACTCTATAAAATATTTTTAAACTATGGGTAAATGATTATTAAAAAAAAATTCTGACTAATTTATTTATATGGGTAAATTATTTTTAAAGATATCCTTATATTATCATCAACTAAATATATCATCAAAATTTAATTAGAATTTTAAATTTTGCTGATCATTGAATGTAATAAAATAATCAAAGATGATTGAGTGATTTGATTAAAAAATTACTTTTTTACAAATTCTTCATGTTATCTATGCATTTTAATCATGTTTAATATAAAATAATAATAGTCAACTGTAATAAAGTTTATTCAACACACTTAGACTAAAATTTATAAATAAATTCATGATAGACCAGATTTTTAAAGTTGTCCACATGTTTCCCATTTTGTTTTTGTTTTAAAATACTACAACCCATAGATGTATAATTTTAAATTTAAAATAATTTTTACATGTAAAAAAATCATATTTAATTGTTTTATTAATAACCATTTTTAAAATGGGGCTTAGTAATTGTCATAATATTATTAAAAAAAATAATCTTTAACTCTATTTAATAATTATGTTAGATAACTTTTTTTTTTTTAAAGAAT